>Ga0209363_1002157_pt1 | contig 10153 bp, 3 predicted proteins | sample WorMetexBAHAMAS3_FD_187385 | JGI IMG/M metagenome (GOLD analysis project Ga0209363, IMG submission 187385) | Marine gutless worms symbiont microbial communities from Max Planck institute for Marine Microbiology, Germany - Inanidrilus exumae... | ecosystem: Host-associated > Annelida > Digestive... | reverse complement strand
AAAATTGCCGAAAAGTTCAACCGCCTGAGTAGGGTGCACCAACGTTACAGACAGACAGACGACAGACAACAGACGGACGGCCGATAGCATATAGCGATCGTGAACGCGAGTTCACGTTCGCTAAAAGTAAAAACGACACTACTTTGGCTTGCTATAACTTCGACTAACATCGAACGATTTTGATAATTTTTGGCAGAAATGTTATACGATACGATACGATACTGTAGAACTCGATTAAACATAACGTCGTCTTTGATTCTGTCCCATTAGCTGCAATGGGCGAAACATGACGTCGACCACAAACCGGAAGTAGGCCTTTGTAGCTAACATTACAGAAAATTTCGTGAAGTTTGGACATGTGGTTTTTGAGATATGTGAGCGCAATCTTAGGCCTACACTGTTCTGTATAGACATTTAGCATCCAGGCTATGAATAATTATACATGCAGTTCATACGTGACAGTCCAAATCTGTAGTTCTTTATACTACAGCCTTCCACTTGTCTGTAATAATTATAAATATTCACGACCTGTGCTTTGAAGGCGTTGAGAGCGTGGCTCTGTGTCTCCTGTTCTCCTTCGAACAGGTGCATTTGGTGGTAGATCTTTTTCAAGCCTTCGTGTTGCAGACTGGCGTTCTGTGCCTTGCGGAAAATGAGAATAAACTGTACACATAATCATGACACATAGTGTTGTGATGTACGCCTATGCGCAACCTGCCTTCAGGCGAGTACATCCTAGCCATCCTGTACAGCTATTTGTAGGTTTCTATACCTACTGCCAAGATTAAAGATAAATAATTAAGATTAAGATAAATTAAGATAAATTAAGATAATTAAGATAAATACGACTACCTGGCAACGCTAAAATGTATACTAGTGTTCTTTCACTGTTACGTTCACCGATGCGGAAAACACGACATTGTAGTTCACTCAATACTCAACGTTTCGGCACAGGCTTAGTCTTAGCAGAAGTAAAGTAAAGTAAAGTATGCGTCCATTTGTATAGCGCAGTTTAACGCAAAGCGCCTCAAAGCACTCACACATGGATCACAGTTTTACCTGTAAATTACACCATGCCTGCCTTTACTCCCCAGCCGCAGAACATCACCGCCCTTTGGCTGGTACTCATTTTACCGTCCCGCGCAGAGTAGAAGGCTGAGTCGACCTGGGTGGTTGGTTACATACCGAAATAAAGTGCCACCTCCGGGAGTCGAACCCGGACACGGTCACCCATCCCAGTACTAACCGGGCTCAGTGTAGGTTAACTTCGTTGATCTAGACCAACGACGCTACCACTACGCCAAGCGGCCACGCACAAATTGCAGGAATACGATTAGATGCTGAATCACAACCAAAATTCGTTTTATAAACAATAATATCACTCAAGAAACGTCTCCTCAATATAATGCAACATGACAAAATTTCTACCCAACACCTTACCCCTGGCGCGTTGTATAATATCGAACTTGATTCACCATGACATGGTATCAATATATAAAAAACTAATGCAAAAAAATAATATGTGAACGACTCTTAACAGCGGCAATTGACCGATACCAAATTGGTGACAGGGATACACGGGTGTGAATAATTTCACAGTCAGTCGTTATATAGTCGTGACGCGACCAGGAGTTGAACCCGTGACCTTTTGACCTCAAATTCGACGCTTAACCCGTTGCGCCGCTGTGCCACCACTCAGAGCAGACAACAGCAGCTCAACAAGTGCTGAGATGGGCAACCAACCGGGTCGAATTACAGTGAATTCAGAGGACACGACAAGTCTCACAAGGTCAATGACACGAGCAGCACCTCCGCCGATGTACTCGACTCCAACTCTATCGGCAATATTCTAAGATAATAGAATAGATAGTCTATGGTCACGACGTAAACAACGGGGTTGTGTTTTAAAAGTTACTTTTAAGATGATTTTATGCTTCAGAAGTCTAGATATTAAGTGATTATTGCTTAAATAGTGTGTTCACAACACTGTCGCCGTAATTTACGTGATTTCGGTCACTGTTGACTACACTGCACTGACACCGTCCTTCGACGGCACCGCCCACCGTCCGTCTGTTGTCATCTGGGATATTTCTATCGGCCTGCCAAGCCGTTACCTTGGCATAAGTATGGTACGTTGTGAAGGCCGGCCAGGTGTAGCCTGCCCGGAAAACAGAAATGATTCTACAGTTAAATTGTCGCAAGGTGACCTAATGCTGTGTTCAGCCTGTGAAGTTTACCGATTCCCATATCTGTCAAAAAGCAAACCAGCGTCGTCATTGTCATCCAGCTCTTCTGATATGATGCAATCCGATGACTGCGTACCAGTGTATAAAGCAACAGCAACTATGTGCAGCAAGTTAGTCCCAAATGAGTTGCTGTATTTTGTGAATGGTACCTATGGTAACCGTCCCGAAGCTTTAATTAGAACGACTATTCTTGATTTTTATAGAGAAGACGAAATTGTTATTGCCAAACAGCTGCTAGTACGTGCAGTTGACGAAATTGGTGATCTGGAGATACATGCGTATTCGAAAAATCGCATTGGCAGCAATAAGCTGAAAGCCTCAGTGGATGACATTATTCATATTTTCCAGCTGATTGATGAAAGACGTTTACAAGACGAGTTACCAGTGTTCTGTGCTGTGAATAAATCACGTGTGCCATTACTGGCAGATGAAATGTCGGATCTGGCAAGTATCAGACTCGAGCTGTGCCAGCTTAGGCAACACGTGGAAGAACTTTCAAGTCGTTTATCAACAAAATGTTCGTGCTCTCAGTATGCCACCAGTTATCCAGCGTTGGTGTCTACTGGTATGTCCAATAATGTTGAACAAACTGATCGCTGTTCTGATCACACTGCCAATAACACGACACAGTATGCTACTGTTGCACCCAGTATCATGGAGAATGAAGTGAATATCAGCACAGAGGTCTGCCAGCCTGGCTCGTCTGCACAGCTACATTCTGCTGTTATTCAGTGTTCAGACAATTCTAAACCAACAAATTACGTGGAGACATTCAAGGCAAATCTGGATGCGTTTGAAGTGGTGAATAGAAAAAATGGTCGCAAGAAGAATAACCATAACAAACCATTGGTAAAACCTGTAGTCGGCGATTCAAAAACTGGTGTGCCATTTGACGGCGTGGAGAAGAAATCGGTGATTTGTATTAGTCGTCTGCAGCGTAACACCTCTGTGGAACAGATCACTAACTTTTTGCAGTCAAAGGACATATCAGTGCTCTCGTGTCATGCGTACTCTGATAAATTTGATCGTTATACTTTTATGCGTGTTTGCTTGCCTCAATCACAAGTGCATAAAGTGTATATTGCTAGCATGTGGCCACTTGGAGTTGTTGTCCGACCATGGGTCTTTAGGCCTGGGGCTAAATCTACGAATGATACGAACAGCGCTGCTGATCAGTGATTGTTGTTCTGTTATGGTCTTGTGTCATTAGCTCTGTTATTATGTAGCAATGGAGACGTTATCGGTACTATCACTTAACTGTCAGGGATTTGATTTGGGAATTTCCCAATATCTGCACTCTCTACCCCAGTCGAGGGATATCATTTTATTACAGGAAACCTGGCTGTGTGAAGCTACATGCAATAGATTATCTCAAGCCTTTAGTGACTACAACGTATATCACAGCTCGGCTATGGAAGAAAAACTCTCGTTAGGGATCATGTCAGGTCGCCCATTTGGGGGAACAGCAGTTTTGGTTCACAAAAGACTAGCCAAACGTACTTTCCAGTTGATAACTAACTGTCACCGTTTGACTGCAGTTAGATGTAGTATGCCCAGTGGAGCTGATGTAATCTTATGCAGTGTGTATATGCCATTTAATGACAACTCCACTGACTACTGTGTTGAATTTGAGGCTGTTGTTGGTGTAATGCAGGGCCTGGCTGATAAGTGCCTTGGTTGTAAATTTGTTTTTGGTGGGGACTACAACATATCTAAAGGTTCTAATAATCGTTTATGTGATATCCTCAATGGCTTTTGTAAAGGTAACTCTCTCAGTTGGTTAGATCCTGTTCCCTGCGGAATCGACTACACTTTTCACAATGATACGTTACAGAGGTTCACTTTAATTGACTACTTTGTGTGCTCCTCAGATTTGGTTAATAGCTCGGTAGCTGGTCACATACTAAATGACGGTGATAATACGTCTGATCATTTAGCGATTGTGTGCCAGTTTACTGTAGCAGATATGTTTTGTGATGTTAAAAGTAGTAATCATTGTCCTGTTAAATTGTTGTGGGATAAAGCGGACTTGGACATGTATCAGTCATTAGTTTGTAGTGCGCTGTCATGTATCGAATTGCCTGTGGATGCACTTTCGTGCACAGCATCAAACTGTCAGATACACTGTGCACAAATAGAACAATACTATGCTGATATTGTGCATTGTTTAAATTCATCTAGTCATTGTATACCTAACGTCAAGGTGGGGTTTCAAAAGCACTGGTGGCATCCCGACCTGGACGATCTTAAACAGAAATGTATCGACATCACATCTGTTTGGTCATCGCTTGGTCGTCCAAGAAGTGGCCTCATTAACGCTGAGCGACTTAAATGTAAATACAGGTATAAGCAGGCCATTAAAGTAGCAATGCAAGACAATGACAGGGCCTTCAATGATGACCTTTTTGATCACCTTTGTCGTAAAGATGATGTTAGCTTCTGGAAGGCATGGCGGAAACGCTTCTGCTCAAATTATGTGAAACCTACAAATATCATCAATGGTAAGTGTGGCACGAACAATGTTTTAAATGAATTTTCTAAGTTCTTCAGCGGTGTTGGTTGTCCTAACACAATGAATGCCGATTTACGTATGGCTGATGAAGTGCAAGACTGGTTGTGTGAGAATAAGAATGTCAACAGTACGATCCCTCATTTGAATATTGGTGATGTTGTGAACTGTATCAGTCGTCTAAAACTTCACAAAGCTGCTGGTCACGATAACATAACTAATGAACACCTGATTTATGGAGGATCTTTTCTAGCAGTTCATCTCTCCCTACTTTTTACCTCTATGATTCGTCACTGCTATGTACCTAATGATTTTTGTAATAGCATAATTGTACCGTTACTTAAAACTAAGCTTGGTGATGCTACTAATCTTGATATGTACCGTGGAATAACCTTGTCTCCAGTGTTATCAAAAGTCTTTGAGAGTGTTTTATTACAGTTGTATGACGAGTTTTTAAGTAGTGATCCGCTACAGTTTGGTTTTAAAAAGAACAGTAGTTGCAGCCATGCGCTATTTACGTTAACAGAGACAGTTAAATACTTTACTAAGAAGGACTCTAAGGTTTACTGTGCTTTCTTAGATGCCAGCAAGGCATTTGATAAGGTTCTGCATAATGGTTTATTTTTAAAATTGCTGAAAAGAGGTGTTCCGGTAGTCTTTGTGCGTCTGTTACAAAACTGGTACAACCGACTGCGCTGTTGTGTACGATGGAATAATGAGATAGGTGAGTCTTTCCCTGTATTATGCGGAGTTCGCCAGGGTGGTGTTTTATCACCATACTTATTCTCAGTATATGTTGACGATCTAATTGTTCAACTTAGGCAAACTGGTTATGGTATTCATGTTGGTCAGTTATTTGTTGGTTGTGCTTTTTATGCTGATGACATCGCACTGTTATCTGCCTCATGCTATGGGCTGCAAAAACTTGTTGATATTTGCACATTCTATGGAACAATGTGGGACATAAAATTTAACCCACTAAAGAGTCAATTGATAACATTTGGTGGTTATAATCCAAGCAGCTGTACAATATCTTTAGATGGAAACCCAATTCCATGGGTCACCAAAGTGAAATATCTCGGTGTGCAGTTGATATGTAATACTGGTATTGCTGATGTGTCAGAGGTGTGCAGGAGATTTTATGGCCAGTTCAATAACATCATGTCTGTTCTTGGCAGGCAGTCCAATGAAATATCAGCAGTGTATTTGACTAAAACATACTGTTTACCTACTCTAATGTACGGTTGCGAGGCATGGACCTTGAGTGATGGCAGTCTGCATAAACTTAACACTGCTTGGAACAACTCTTTTCGTAGAATTTTTTCATGTTGCTGGAGAGAGAGCACGCGTCCTCTGCAGTTCTTTTGTAAATCATTACCATTTTATCTTTTGCTTGAACAACGTAAATTAATTTTATGGACGAAGATTCGTTGTTCGAATAACATTGTATTACAGACATTGTCTGGAGTGAATTATCATGAATTTCTAGCACTGTGTAGTAAATATGATATTGATGCGTCTTCTATCTCAGAAAATATCATCAAGAGAGCATTATGGAATGCATTTGCACAGACTGTTAATATCTGAATTTGGTTTCTCTGCTGTGTATTGTTTTTGCTGTTTTTATGCGTTGTGTTTTATTTTGTATGTTTGTAATGTGTGCTGCCTTTGTGGCATAATAATAATATTAATAATGGTATCATGGACACTGTCTGGATCTAGAGTAAATTAGCATGAACTTCTAGCAACTTGTAGCAAATATGGTATTGACATGTCATGTGGAATGTATTTGCTCAGACTGTTGATATCTGTACTGTCTTGCTGTTTTATGTTTTATTTTGTATGTTTGTATTGCTATATGTGGCTGCCTCTGTGGCGTAATAAACAATAATAATAGCGCGCTATTATGTTATAAATCGCAAAATTTTCCCACCCCCGCATAAACTTGCGCGTCGATCTCCGTCACTATTTAACCGACCCCTATCAAATTTGGTGAAAATGTAGGCTAATAATCACCGATAAACACTATTGTTTTCGATTTTCTATTTTCCTTCCACATTACGAGTGACGGCGCGTAATATGTTGCGATTAGATGCGACATTGGGCGAAATTTGGGGTTTTTCGCCCCTCATTTTTGTTAGGGGCACTTTTAGGAAATCGGCATAGCAGCGCTTCTTATTCGAGTAAAGCCACGTCATGTGGAAAAGTTTCGAAAATATCGGTTTGCAGACGTCGGAAAAAGTAAGTTGGGAAAAAAACATGCGCAAAACATAAGATCGACCGTTCACAGAACGGGCGATCTAATAACTAATTGACTATATGGCGCGTATGAGCAGACGAGTCCGATACGCACTGAGATGCTTGCGATGCAGGCTACGTGAATAAGTAAGCAAGTTATCAAATTATCATTAACGTGACATGCGCCGATGAACTGTCAGATACCGAGTCTTGGGCGACTCAGAACGACTTAAAACTCAACTGTACAAAGACAAAGGCAATCATCTTCCAATCATGCAGTAGAGCAGTCAAGCTTCCGCCGCCTCAACAAGGCATTCTGGACAAAATTACTGCGCTGGGCGTCGTCATCAGTAACCTTCTGACAGCAACCGATCACGTCAGCTACGTCCTGACAGCACGTTCCATCCTCCTCCTCTATGCTCTTCGTGTGCTGCGTAACCATGGTTTACCTGAGCCGTCCGTGAAGGATGTGTTCCAGTGTTCGCCAAGATCACATAACTCACTGCTTGCCTGTATGGTTTGGATTTTGTACCGCAGCTGTTCGTAATCGACTCGACTCCTTCCAGCGTCGTTTTGTTAAGCTAGGCTTTTGGTCATCCAACAACACACCATGCATATCTGCTATTGCTGAAGACATTGAGGACACTTTGTTTCACAAAGTAACTCATACCATTATCATATCCTGCAATTATATCGGCGAGATCAACCTGCTATAGACTATATCTTCGGGAACGTCATTACAACAAGTCTTTAATCTATAAAACGGCTGATTTAAACAAAAGCGACTTCTTAATCCGAAATCTGTACAAAAGAATTTATTGACTGTAACCGTTTACTGCATGCCTAACTCTCCCCTGTATTTTATGTTTTATGTTTGGTGTACATTTCGATGTATATAGTGGGCCTATATTGTCGACTCATGTAAATCAAGTTGCGCATGTCAGCTGATAATAATAATTTAATAAACGAAAATTATGATGATGATAATGATGATGATGAACCATCACGTATCACGTCTCGTCACCGTCGCGTTTGCGCTACTGCACTAGCATTATAACAATGACGATGTGGTTTGCGTGTCAATCGGCAGCAATTAAAGATAAACAGTTAAGTCATTAACAGGTGCCCGCTCGACCGGCCGCTCCCATCAGCATGCCACGTGACACCGTCCACTCCCAGGCCGCCACGCCATGTGCCCTGTCGACAGCTAATCTCCTCGAACAAACAGACGTCCGTCCAGCGCCACCGTAGACCGGTCCGCACCGTACGCGCGTCCATTAGTGTAATGAAAGCCGAGCTGACGACGGTGACACAGGGGCCACGGCGGTGGCAGCGGAATCGACAGGACAGACAGACAGACAGCCGCTAACACCGCTGTGTCACGGTGATGTACATCGACAGACGACACTCACCCGTTAACACGTCCACAGACACATCGAACCTACAGGCGTCGACCCTTGCAAATCTAGCATGAAATTATTGAAATGGCTACAAAATTGGAGGCAACCTCCGCTATCAGATAAACAAATTTGTTCAGCTGTTAAGCTGGGTTCCACCCAAGATTTTTTCCAAAGATTTTTTGCGGGGTCTTCGCCTGCTTACTCCTACCACGGGCTCAGCTTCTCGACCCCAGTAAGGATTAGTCACAGACCTCCTAATCGTCCCTGCTTGTCAAAATCCTGGCTCCGCCCATGTTACTATGACGACCTGAAAGCGGTCCAAGTCGTTCAGCATTAAATCCACTCTGTGCAGTGTGGGTTTGGCGACAGACAGACAGACAGACAGACTGCTGCCGCCCAGCACAGCAGACAAGAATTTATGCACGATACGATATACCGCGTGCACACGAGGCAGCCGATATAGTGATTGTATACGCAGTCTAGTGAACATGGTCAGTAATCTGTATTCAGTATCGAGCTAATAATGTAGTCGTCTATAAAACTGACAGCTAGCAACTGTCATGCGCACGCAAATACAACAGAAAAAAAGGAGAAAGAACTGAAAATAAATACAACGAACAATTAAGCACGTAATCTGCGTCGCTATATACTGTCTATAGACGAATCAAGGACACGGCAATATTCACTGATTTTTGCGTTGTCGACAAAGCATTTGTAATTCTGTATATTTCAACAACACTAAGAATAAAAATATAGAATCGTTCGACAAAACACCACCTGTTTAGGCCTATTGCTGCATCCCACATCTCGGATCTCTGTTCATTATTCGAGTCATCAATAATCAATCAATCTTGGCATAAAAGCTTACAGCAGCAGCTGACCAGTTCACTAACAACAAATATAGACCTACATTAAAATAAAACAATAAAATACAAGGAAGAATTAAAAGCGTCTTAAATTTGTTCGTAAAGGTTGCTGTGCTGCTATAGTAGCGGATGTTCGTCGTCAGGCAGTTCCACGCTACGCGACCAGCAACACTAAACGCCGCTCGCCAAACTTTAGTAGGATTCGATTCATGCGAGATTTTAATTGGTTTCTACTGCAGGTGTTAACATACCCGGACGCTAGAACCTTTGACGGACGTGTACGTCGTGAAAATCGATTAACGTTTCCTGTTTCCACGTGAACACTGGTCCCGCTAAAGTCTGTCATTCGTAAAACAAGAGAATAATGCACAATATAATGCACAAAATTCGCCGAACGCTGACAGGCGACGTGTCACTAGAAGTACAGTACACGTCGTCGAACGTCAAGTATCCGCATGGTCGTTGGTCAGTCTACTGGTCATTGCATGTCCAGTCGGTCAACGAGTTCGACGCCACAGCAACATGGTGGTACTTGGCAGTGTCGAAAGTGAGAGGCGGAGCGGTTGTGCGCATGCGCCACCTGGCGGAAAAATTTTCAACGCTGTTGAAGCTCCTAATCATATCTATTCACGTAGGCCTATCAAATTTCAGCTAACTCAATTACTTCCTGACATATGGAGTCCTCTATTTCCCATTGGTTTAACATTACGGGGCCCAGAAATGGGGTTTTTGGGGTTTAAATATGGTGGGGTATGGGGGTTAATATATCAAATTTAAGTAGCCTATAGCAATCAGCGTAAGACGCTCTATTTGCTGGTATAATTTTTATGCAAATCGGTTCAGTGGTTTGAGAGTAGTTACACATACATACATACATAAACACGGAATTTGGTC
>Ga0209363_1002156_pt1 | contig 10153 bp, 7 predicted proteins | sample WorMetexBAHAMAS3_FD_187385 | JGI IMG/M metagenome (GOLD analysis project Ga0209363, IMG submission 187385) | Marine gutless worms symbiont microbial communities from Max Planck institute for Marine Microbiology, Germany - Inanidrilus exumae... | ecosystem: Host-associated > Annelida > Digestive... | reverse complement strand
GCACTATAGAATGCCAAAAACACCAGGCATATAAAAGCATTTACGGATCCTGTCAAAACCCAGCTGAAGTTACTTACTTGAAGTGCAGACCACGCTGCATGAAGTGCGTCTCCACAATTCCCGTCGTCTTGACCCGTGTACGCAATACATCTTGCACTAGCGGAACATAACCAGGTTGTGAGATTCGATCCAGTGAGTTCAGGTAGCTGCAGCAGAAACAATCACATTGCATCAATTAACCGACAAAATTTGACCGAATAAAAGTCATACAGACCAAAAATGTTAAAATTAGAGATGCACCAATATCGGCCGATAATTGGTATCGGCCGATTATCGACCGTTTTGCCCATAATCGGCACCGGCCGATCAGTACGTTAGTATCGGCCGACTGTCATTTACACAGTTACATTTCGTGATAAATCTATCCTGCTTTCGACCAGGTTTCCATCCCAAAAAAGTCGCAAGCAGGTTGCAGACCCAAACAAACTGTCGAAAACCCAGGGTTTTGTCCAGGTTTCGACCAGCTAGACTAGTGGACTTTGGGCTTTAATGACCTAATGCCATCCACACAACATACATAAATATTGATATACCGTAGTGTGTGCTGTATTGTACAGCATACCTTACGCTTTAGACTTGTTTTTACAAGTCTAAAGCGTAAGGTATCGAGTAACTCGATTAATTAAGAAGTCGTCAGCAGTCGCTGTGGTTTGATGGTGACTGCCGTCATCTGAAATGCAACACACGACGCCTGGAGCAAGTCTAATGCACAACCGACACTGCTACTGTGGTGCGTTGTCGATGCTTTTAAAGTTACAAAATGGTCACACGGGGTAAGAATTTCTAAGCAAAATCCGCAATGCATAGACAACGAACCACAGTAACACTGACAAACTGACTGACCGTTCAGTCTACAAGTCGGCTCATGATCAATTTGGGGAGGAATATAACATAGGGAAATTTACGTACGCCTCTGATCCACCCCTATGGACATAGGGAAAGGGCACCTGTCACACGCTGACTGTGCGTATAGTCGGTCTAGGGTTAGTTGTTGTTTAGATACATGGGGCTGAAGGTCAATGGCTTATTACCCGTGCACGTTAACAATACGCGGGTATTAGCCATCGTTCGTGTAAGGTATGCTGTACAATACAGCACAGGCTACGTAGTAACAAAACTCGACTCACTATTCTGCAGAGTCATTCAGCTGATACTCCCGTGAGCGCCGGAAGCACGCCTGGACACCGGGATCTCGCCAAATTCGCTTCATGACGGCACCTAACTCGGTGCTGAGAACGATGTCGTCCGTGTTGCCGGCCACTGTGAACAGCTGTCTCGCATCTCTCTGTCAATCGCCAGCACATGCGTAAAAATTCATACGGCACTATGCATGGCACATCCACGAAGTTAATCTACGTCGAGCCCGGTTAGTACTGGGATGGGTGACCATCTTCCGGCCGGTTATACCACCTCAGTATGTAACCAGTCACCCAGACCAGCTCAGCCTGGCCATCCCTCAGTGGATAGACGAGATTAGTATTGGCGATGGTTTTGGCTACCGCTAGGGAAGAAACAGCAAGTTCCGCATAACAGTAGGCCCTGTTATCAGGACTGCTGGCATAATGATCTAGTCAACGACAATGGCTGCTAACTGAGCTGGCCATCCAGCGATATTGATAGGCACACGATTAAGGAAGCTCTTCCACCATGAACTTCACTTCCGGGTAGGTGGCCGTTCCGTCCGATTTTGGGCTTATGGGGGAACAAAGTTCCCCAAAATGGAAGATTACCTGCCCAGGACGCCCATAAACGACCGTGCAAAATTTGACACTGCTAGGTTTATCCTCGTCAGAGAAATCTGTAATCGTACAACACACAAACAAAAAAACAGTAACCGATATATCCACATTCCACACCTTGCCCATCGGCATGTGTGGATAATCAACACACCTATTTATCTGCAGCAGCATACTGTAGTAATGTCAGTAATGTGACTGACCAGTCATGATATCTATCGATACCACGTACCGATGCAGATAGTGAATAACATAGAAAATGTCTTTGCATGTAAAAGCCCTTCTTATCAGCAGCTGTACTGAACATGGCTATTCTGCTACTTCTTCATTGCAAACGGCTGCATTTACTATCTCTTCCACAATGGCTTTTTACCAATCCCTTTCAACTTCAAGGTAGAGAAATTGTTCTGGTTGTGCTTGTGTGTGTGTGTGTGTGTGCATCTGTAAAGATAAATTTTGAAAAAAAAAGCCCTCTAACCTTGATATTTGACAAGAATCTAATAATCTTGAAGGTCGCTGTCACAGGTCAAAGTTCACAGTCATAGATTTTTAAAATGTTTCTTTTTTTGGCTATGGATGCATATTATGAGGTAACTTAGTTTATCGATGCATGTTAAAACATAACGTACTTTTGGGTTAGTTAGTTATATGGCTATATAAATATGGTTATATCACAGACAAAAGGTCAGGGGTGGAGAGCTATCCCTACCCAGTAAAGGAAGGCCAGCGATATATTAACCTCAACCTTGGCCGCCTTTTGTTCAGCAGCCACCCAAAAAGGAAACGGAATCGAGAGGCTCATTTAAATTATTACGCTAGTGCCCACAACAGCGGGAGACAACTAACAGACTGCAAAACAAAACTAAATCGAACACGACAAAGAAGCATGCATCCTTAACTACAAAATACAAATAACAAAAACATCGACACGCACACACACAAAACTAAAGCCAGGTTTAGTCGCCTCCTATGACATCCGGCCTGGAAACACACTTTTGAGTGTTTGTACACTTACTAGTGGTCGGTGCAATCTAGACAGACGGCTTTCTCATTCCATATTTCACCTGGCAATGTGTGCTATATGTTACACATTTAGGTTCATGTAGTGGCATAATATATGAAGAATGTATTCATGGTTACAACACGGCGTACTTACGATGCGGTCGGGATTTGAGAAGTCCATTCTAAGTTGACCCATAGCTCGAATGATGGCCAGAAGGCTCTGAATCGCATTGTTGTGAACAACTGGTCTATATGCCAGGCACTCCTCTTGTGAATATCCATTCTCATGGATTATTCTAACACACAAACCATGCCATCTTTCTCAAGTAACAGATTTTAACACTTTTCTGATATTTTACTTAGATTTTCAGAAAAACTGCACTTTAAACCCAAAAAAATGTTAGCAACAACACATCTTTTGCCATATCCCAGAAGCTACAGCAGACAGAATACGGTACAAATTACAACATTAAATAAACACAAATTATTGCACAAGCACATGCAATTGCGACCTGAATAGGTTTTCAGGACTCATCATGAAACGTTTATGTGTCATGTTTGATGATCTAGCTGCATTAATTTTTGAGATATCGTACTGATAAACAGACAGACAAAAAAAATCATATCCTGTGACTTCCGTCGGCATCGGTAAATACATAAAAACACACCTTTATCAAACTCCAGCAGAAAGAAACCGGATCAAGTTAAAGAATTAATTAAAACACTCAAAAGCCGAAACCAACAATTATTCACAAGAAGTGCTCGCGTGTATGCATGCGACTGCAAACAACTGTGGCACACAATAGAGCGGAACATTTATGACAATCTGACCCCTTATCCTCCAGAAAACTGTTGCTACAGAGATTTTGTCTACTGGACAGGTTGACCATATCTCAGTACAATAAACACAACTGTTGAGATAATATAGACTACAGAATTTTAAAAATTATACAAAATGCCATTGTCTTACTTCATCTGCTTAACAAACGTGCTTTTTCCCGACTCCCCAGCACCTAGATAAAACACACAAACACAAAACAAATGGCAAACTCTATTACATCCTGCTAAATAAATACATAAAAGCTTACGGTGCTATATTTGCAAATGCAAATTAACATGTTCTGACAGGACATGGCTACATCTAGCATGGTATGTTGCTGGTACAAGCTAACTGGCAGCCCCATCAGTCTCGTTTACTGCATGTGACAGTGGGGCAAAATCCAGACAAGGACACCAGGGTCAATAAATTACCAGGGTCAATAAATTAGTAAGCTGCAATTGGATGTCTGCTACCTCAGTTAGGGGTGGCATCATCTGGTGAATGCTTATGAAGAATAGGTAGGCATAATGTAATTTGCAGTTAAAACTGTGTGATCCATGTCTGAGCACTTTGAGACTGTGTAGTATAAATGGCATTGTATAAATACTCTGCCTTTCCTTTATGGTAACAGAAAGTGACATTGGATCAGCATTCAATTCATGCACATCAGTAATTATGACAGCGGGAAAAACATCCAATCAAAATTATTCCCATGCACCTTTAGATGATGGCACATCTCAACCCTCAAACAGGCAAGTGTCCATCATTACAATGTGTCATTTGCTCTTATTAACAAAGTCACAGCAATTATTATTAGTACAGACAAAAATTAGCAAAACTAAACAAGTAGTACGACACTCAAGGTTTACCGAGCAGAAGCAATTTGACTTGTTTTGAGGCAGTTTCTGCCTCGGTTCGTAATCGACTGTCGATCTGCTTGGAGCGTGCTGCAGCGAATCTATCATCTTTGCTAGATAAGCAGCCCATGTTACTGTTAAAGTCTGCAGGACTGAACTACTTCACTCTGTCACATTAAACGCATGTCATCCGTATGGTACGATCTTGCTCGCTAAATGTCACATGGCTCCCTGTTTTCACTACAGATGATATACTTTCATGCTGAAACACACAAATACAATTACGATCTTGTGACACAACATAATGCTCATGAAACACTGACTAAGGTTTTACTTCCCAACCTACACAGAATGAGACATTCTTCCCAGTCAACCTCTTGGCTTGGCACTGAAGAAACTAAACCAACATAAATTAGCCCCGTACGGGACTGACGGTCAACTCTTCACAACTGACGTTTCTGCCAACTTCAAAGTCACGTGACACAAAAACTAGGACAAATATCAAAAATACGGCCCGATCAATTGAGTAAATCCCCATCAGGTCATCACACTCAATCATTGGTAACAGGTTGCACTGAACGCTATCAGCATCATCAACTAAGAAAGTGATGGGCGGAAGTACTTAGTGTCAAATTCCATTTGCCGTCAACATATCCGTTGTGAGAACATGTGAAGGCTTGCTAAAATTAAGTCTTAAGTGGACTTCTCAGTTCTCACTGATGCATTCGAATGTCATTGATGGCATGTGAGATTTCAGTATAGCGTTCTCGCTCATGCCATCAACCGCAATCGACCGCAGTTGACGGTGGTTACATAATCAACGACGATCGTTAGCTAATTAAAGTCCGTTGAGGTGCCTGCCTTATACGCACATCCAACGCTATTGCCTGCGGGGAATTACATAATAAGCTGTCGCCCGCCCTCTAACAATCAACGAACACCTTGCGTGAAGACTTTAGCATGGTATCATATCATTCCGTCAGCTGTCAGCTAGCAGCTGGGCATCATTATAATCGGCAGTAAAAAAATCGGGGTCTGATTATGCAAAATCATGATTTCAACTCTGATTTGATTTTAGAAAAATTGCGATTTCATCTCTATCTTAAAAATCATTGCCGTCGATCGCAGTTGTCGGCGCCAGTTTAAATGCTACTGAAATCTATCAGATATCATAACCGTCGAAGGTGTTCGAATGCCATCGACGACCTTTGACTGTGTTCAAATGCATGCGAAGGCATCAGTAAGACTGCTACGTTAATCTCGGACTGTTCACCATAGGCCTACTTACTTATGTATACGCATACAGTAAAATACGGCGGAGCGTTTTGGAACTGCGTCGTATTATATCGTATCGCCTGTATTGTAATTAAAAACACAATGCCATCATCAGCATTGTCATTATCATCTATTCACCGTCATCTATGTCACACTAGCACACTACTGAAAATTTGCCGACTGTTCGCACAGTCGGTTGAGAACGTACGTTATTGTCTGTTGTAAGGATAGGCAACAGCGAAAATGGGTACACTGCCAGGTTCACGGGAAGTCGCTGACTAATGACCGCACGACACCTCGCAAATTACCACCTCGCAAACTCGCACTTTACCCATACCCGTGAGGGCTAGCCGCCGTGAGGACGCTGTGGTGTTTCCACGGACCTGGCATTACAAAGCGTTCAAACTACTGAAAATACAGACAAAATGACCGTTACACCATTTATTCACGAATTACACCTAATTGCAAATAATGTGCACTTTCAAGCGACCTGAGTATTATACAAATTCCACAAAAATTACATACCAAAATACACAACTATAAACAAAGCGCACTAGTTTGAACAAGTACAGAAATACCCGGATGTAAACAAATGATTTGAGATTAAACGTAAATCTTTTAACTTTTTTACACTGTTGTCGCTTAAATGCAGGAAAACATAAAAATTAGAAAAACATTATATTACACTAAGTACTGTTGTAAAAGATCGATTCTCAAAACACATACTGGCTATGAAATACAAAAAGTTTTGAAAACTGCATTTGAGAGTATTTGGGGGAGGGAATTTCCCGGAAGAAAACGAAAGTGAAACGGATTTATACCTGCGATTTTTGCGCGACGTGTGTTGGTTTTCCACGGTGTTTTGGCATTTACGTTTTTTTTCTTGTGTGATGCTTGTGCGAGTCTTATACATAGCGATGTGTTTTTTGCGATATGTCTGCCTGCCTGTCTGTCTGTCTGTCTATCTGTATCTGTCATTAGCGTATCGCGTAGAAACGGCTGGACTCTAAGTAAAGTAAAGTAAAGGATACGTCGATCTGTATAGCGCATTCTTTACGCAAAGAGCCTCATACGCGCTCAGACATGAATCACACAGTTTTACCTGCAAATTACACCATGCCTGCCTTTACTCCCCAGTCCCAGCCGCATAACATCACCGCCCTTTGGCTGGTACTCATTTCACCGTCCCACAGAGGGTAGAAGGCTGAGTCGACCTGGTGGTTGGTTACATACCGAAATAAAGTGCCGCCTCCGGGAGTCGAACCCGGACACAGTCACCCATCCCAGTACTATATAACCGGGCTCAGCATAGGTTAACTTCGTTGATCTAGACAAACGGTGCTACCACTACGCCATGCCACCACATCTAAGCAGTGTGGAGAGTGTGCTGAAGCATAATGCCAAAGCCAGTAAGTTACTTGGTGTCATTAACGCAGTAATTATGTATAAATATCTTGATATCCTGCTCTGTTTACGTCATTTATACCAGTCGTTAGTAATGCCACATTTAGAATTTTCTACACCAGCGTGGAATCCTCGTTATAATCAGTTGTTGGAGAGAATTCAGCACAGAGTTACTCGTATGATACCTGGTTTTAAAGACTTGTCATATACTGATCGACTATGGAAGCTTGGATTATGGTCATTGGAAGCAACACGATTTCGTTCAGACCTTTTCGAAGTTTACAGAATGATAAATGAGTTGTCAAAGGTGAAATTGGATTGTTTCTTTGAATTTCTCAGTATGAACGTCCTTGTAGACATAGCCAAGTTAAAGAAGAGGCGTTTCAGTACCGAGCTACTTTTCCTGAGGGTGATAAACTCATGGAGCTCGCTGGATTTATTGTCAGCTCCAACTTTGGATTGTTTCAAGAATGGGCTTCAATTGTTTATGGATAAAGACATTTTACCGATGGATCTGTTATAGTCTCATCACTGTAGACCCTCAGAGGCTCAGCCTATTTCCCTTTGGTGAGGCCTGACACTGGTAAGTCATTGTTAAGTCACCCATCATTTAGCATCACCACTGGGCAGCTAAGCAATTCAAGTTTTCTCATACCGAACAGGGAACAGATGACTTCAGAAATCTCTTCATTCACGGATCAAAAGGTGGCTGGTCTGGAAAAGTAGTGATTACAGTAAAAATTGTGATTGTACTTGTATTGCATTCAGTGCATTGTATAAAGCCAAATTCAGAGCGCCGGATCCGACTCAACTCAACTCAACTTAACTGCTTGAGTTGAGTCAGATTGGGCGCTCTGAACCTGGCTTAAACCATACTGCAATATAATACAGGCATCCTTTACGTTTTGCATAAATTGATAGGTTTTAAACTACACTCACTTAGTAGTTTCATCATTTCCAAGTTAGTGTCTGGTATATAACTCGCGATTCTTAAAAGACTTTACACTATGGATATTCTTAATTGGCTGGTCTTATTGTAGCATAATTTACATTGCACCATCTGTTGTCATGATTCAATAAAATATAGTGACCATTTCATAAGCTTATGTGTGTGCGTGTGTGTCATCTGTAGACTCGCATGAAATGAACATTATGCACTGAATGCTTGAGTGGCATTGCAAACACACTGCGTGTGCTTCATTTATCTGCCAAAGATTGTCGAATATCTGGAAGTTTTCTATCGGCATTTTGGTTATTAGTCATTCAATAGCAGTCTCCAATTTGCTGTTATGTTACAGCTATTTCATGAGACCTGAATCTGATATCTGGTGATTATCTGAAACAAGAATGCAGTCACCAAGAGAAGTAAACAGCATATTGATTACTAATCTATATATAATAATCGGATTGTGAATCTGTTTGGCCAGCGGCGTGGCTTACGTGGGCAGTTGGACAGGCGAGGGTCGAGCGCAGGCAGCGGGCGCGGACGGACGATGGGCGCAGACCGGCTGCGGGCGGGGGTAGGAGGCGCGGGCGGCGGCGGGCAAGCTTGTGAAACATAGCACAAATTTACTAACATAGCGTGTCTTGTGGTCCCTCTGCCGTAGGTTAGCATTAGCTTCTTGTTTGTCAACATTATCACTGTATGTACGTTGTGGTATACATTTTAAACTTCAATACGGTGATCAGTCTATAGCATGACACTGTACAAAAATAACTTCAAATGGCAGTCTGCATAACATAACATATTCGTTTAATTTCATAGTTGACAGAACGCAACTAATCATATACATGTAAAGTAAGGAAAAGTCTGAAACAACTAAGCAAATGGTGTCAGTATAAAAATTAATAGACCAAAACCAAAATGAGATAAAATACGTAAGTTAGACTAATAAGAATATTTAAACAGTAGAATATTAGTTTTTATATCATTTTAACAGTTCTGTTACATGTCAAATTTCCACAATTTGTCACACCTTTATATGTATCATTCACTAAAATTAAAGTTGGTGTAAGACTGGTCTTAGTGAAAGATAAATTGACGAATTGTATGACTGCCAGTGTCTGTGTTTTGTAGAGTAACGCGTGGCCAGAGCCTCTCTGCCTTATACGAAACTTTCAAGGCCATGAGATGGCAGTTGATCCAGAAACATTTGACAAACTGTGCCAGATCGAAGACAAACTTGTTCCAGTTTCTGTGGTTGGCCTCTACAGAACAGGAAAGTCATATCTATTGAATAGACTGGCTGGAAAAACATCTGGTTTGTCCACTCTGCCTTCATTTTTGATTTTTATTGCGCAAAACTATGCTAGCGTGGTATACACCGTTTCAGAAAAAAACATCCACTCATATTATTGGCTATCAGTTGAGGAATAGTTGTCTGATTGTAATAATTTTTGACACCAAAATTCCTCACATAATTTGACATCGCATGACAGCTTAGTTGTCCACCTCACCTAACTAATGTGGATGTTTTTTTCTGTATGTCTGTCTGTCTGTCTGTCACACGCTGTCATTGTACCAAAATAGCTATACACAGGATCACGCAAACAGTGCCATACAGTACTCCAGAGACAGTTTTCTGACGCCAAAGATCTCGACGAAATTACCACGAGGTCACCCCAAAGGGGGCGCCAAATAGAGATGGGGTAGGTTGGAAGCAGACCGGCCGAGATTCGAACCCGCGATCTCTAGGATTGCGAGCGAACTCTGTACCGTTAAGCCACAACTGAATGAAGACTAGGAAACATGATAATATAATAGTGAACTGATGTGCCATCAAAATTTAAGACTGTCTAGCAAAAAAAGCAATTCATTATCTTATTATTTCGCCCCCGGAAATGGTGAAATCTATTGCAATCAGCATGTCTGTATGTTAATGTGCATGTGTGTGTGTGTCTGTATGTCTGTATGCATGTATGTGTGTCTCTATGTATGTCCACTCACATGTCTCCAGTGCTTAAAGTAGTTCGAGAAAGCTGGGGGGCTCCCTCTCACC
>Ga0209363_1002155_pt1 | contig 10154 bp, 9 predicted proteins | sample WorMetexBAHAMAS3_FD_187385 | JGI IMG/M metagenome (GOLD analysis project Ga0209363, IMG submission 187385) | Marine gutless worms symbiont microbial communities from Max Planck institute for Marine Microbiology, Germany - Inanidrilus exumae... | ecosystem: Host-associated > Annelida > Digestive... | reverse complement strand
GACCAGAATTGCTCGCGCCGTTCTTTAACGCCGGACGAGATTAAACTCGTCCAAGTCATCTCGTGTCGCACCGGTGTAATCCCGTCTCGAGAAAAAGAACGCACCCAATCTAACATCTGTTGAACACGGCAGATCGGTAAAACAGGGAAAAGTGATGACAGGAAAATTGACACAGAGATAAATTCACTGAGCTGAAGATGGAACCTCACGTTGAGAGCATCGCGCCTTGCGGCGGAACAACTTCTAGGCTACCAGCTCCGTCAGCTGCACACGGTTAATTCGGCGGTCATTGACCTTGGACGCTTGGCGGACATTGACCACTGCGTTCATTGCCATTTGCGAGTCGCCTTGACTATTGCAATGCCGTCCTGCATGTAGACGCCACGCAGTTATACGTGTATGTTTCATCATGTCAGTAGGCTATTCAACAGCAGTTGATATCCGCAGTTTTTTAAACAGGATGCTGCAAAAAAATTCTACTGCGTAATATTTTCACACGTGCTTGAACGTTTTATCGCTAACACGAAATTGTCCACAGTCAATACTCTATGTTGTGTTTTTAAACCATTTCCGTGTTGTACCGTAAATGGATTTAGTGGATTCACGGAAGACTATTGTGAGGCTGTCGAATGAGAATGCGATCTTTTTTCTTGCATGTGGTTCAGTTACGAAAAACCCAAGTTCAGCGATGAACGTTTAGATGTCTGATCCATGAGCTAAGAACTGTGAAGTTATGCATGCAGCTGAAGCAGACATAACTTGGTTGGATTGCGGGAGTCGAGAAGGCCAGCAATTCCTGAGCCATTGGTGACGCTTCCAGCCATAGTTTAGCCTGGTATAATCAGCTCATCGTGAAGTGAAACAGATAATGAACAGAACGTGACAGTCACGTTGAAATACGAGGTTACTTACTTACTTACCTATTACGTCGATGCTGCAAAACACATCGCTTAATGCTGCAGGCTAACATCGGGCACGCGCAATGCGATGCAACTACGGTGTCATGGAACGCTCTACCGTGATCCAGCACTGAGCAAATTCACAGAACGAAACTGCTGCACGGTGGCGGATCGGATCAGCTGATTTGCCATGCAACAGCGATCGCTCGTATTGTGATTATGAATACGCGGAGCCGTCACTCGACATCGCAATCGGCATTTATGGCGTGCGTGCGTGAATAATTGAGCAGATAAACGTTCGCCGGAGACGGAATAATTCCCGTGGAGCGAGCGACTGGCTCGACATATCGTAGCACGGTCGCTGATTGTGAATGCCCACACACATAGCCTACATGCACTCCCGCGTGGGAACTCGCTCCGTCGACCCTCTTTAATCGACTCTTTCCCGGCACTCTGTCGTAATCAACGCTCCGCATTGCAGCTACAGCAGTGCCGCAGGGATGTATGCACTTAAACTAAAAAAACTAAAATGTTCAGACTTGTGAAATGACCACGACGGCCTAGTTTAATGTACTACGTTATGTTTCATTTACAAACGCGGTTTTGTCACGGGTTACAAACTGTAGGCTGCGTGCGTCGATCACTGCGATGCCAATCAAACGCGGGATTATGGTGTCGCAGAACTGATCGCCGTCAGCGTGCAGGGCTGGAGGCCGAACCCGCTGGTGTGGCGTAGCCGTAACATCTGCGAAGTTGCTCTACATCGAGCCCGGTTAGTACTAGGATGGGTGACCGGCTTCGGACGGGCGAACCACCTGAGTATATGTAACCATCCACCCAGGCCAACTCAGCCTCCTACCCACAGCTTGACGGGAAATGAATGCGGGGATGCTCTGCGGCTGGAAAGTAAAGGCTGGTATGGCTCATTCCATTCGTGGATGTACGTCAGTGGCGTATCCACAGGGGGCAGGGTGGGCGTGTCCCCCAGATTTCAGGCCGCGGACAGTCATGCAAAAGTCCCCACACTTTTTGACACACATTGATACAATAGCAGGTTTTACAAACCAAAGTCTAGACTTACCGGCTTTGCGTGTACTTCAACTGCAATAAAATTAGCTTCCAGAATTCACAACTTGCCATTTTGAGCTCAACGATCTAAAAAAAATTCTGGGGAGGGGCACAGCCCCATGCCACACCATACAATAGCCCAGGGACTCTAGTTTTCGAACACCAAAGATATCGGCTAAATTCCAACGAGATCACCCCTAACGGGGGCGTCAAATACCGGTGGGGTAAGTTAAAAGCGGCGATTTTCGACCAATATCTTGCAATATCTCATAAACTGTGCACCCGTCTTCACGCTCAACCCCCTCGGCGCCTCGTTCCTCGCGATCGCCATGATTCGTCCCCCACTCTTTAAACCGTGGATATGTCCGTTATGTACGTGTAGGTGGCAGGTAAAACGGTGCGATCCTTCATTAACATGTGTCTTATCTGACTGAGCACCTTATCGTGAGTCGGACTCAGTATAAGGCGCTATACAAAAATGTTCTGGCTACTTTACTCACTTAATTACTTTACTCCGGATGCTGAGCTGAGTCGTGACTACTGTTTGACTGATTTATCTGTGGACTGTAATAAGAACATATACAATTGTCTGGCGCCGGTTGTGTCGACTCGCGTGAAGACCGTTTAATCAGAGTAGGTCTATCTCAAACCACAGCCATTTAACTGATCGAGATCGCAACTATAACTGCTACAGACTGCTCGCACTACCACGCTTCAGAGGGTAACGTAGCGCCGAGTGACCAACGGTCAGTCTTGACCGTCACTTCGTTCATCCTTAGACCGATGTCACACCTGCGATTTCGTCGCGCAACTTTATCGCGCGACGATGTTGCAGTATGCAACTGTGCATGTATGTAGCACACTGCAACTTTGTCGCATAAACAAGCATTGATCAAGCTGATTGGTCGGTTCTTGTTTATGCGACAAAATCCCAGTGTGCTACATGCACAGTTGCATACTGCAACTTTGTCGCGCGATAAAGTTGCGCGACAAAATCGCGCGATAAAATCGCAGATAATATCATATCGGTCTTACGGCAACAGATCTCTGTACGGCGACACACATACACATATGACGTTACAGTAATCTATGGTCACGATACGATCTCCGTGTTGTCGTACTGTGTGAAGATTTATCAAGTAGATTTAAATAAAACTGAATCAGTAGGTTTCAGAATAGCTTAGTGCTATAGCACCATGAAACTAGCACGACTTAGTGCGTTTACATTTCCTTGCCCCACATCATGGCGGCCAGAACAGCTGGCATAGATAGGAATGATGAAATTACGTCATTGTCACGCTATGTAGTATGCAATTATGTATAACTGGATCTGCTATTTTGCTTTAATATTAGCCCAGTGTGCAATGTAGTCACGCATTTCTTTTATGTGCATTTAAACAAATTTATCGTTTGTCACAACTAAATTGTATGGTACGGGTACGCGGCTGCACCAGCTGCTGTTTAAACGTTTGATAAACTAAGCAACTACAGCATCGAGCGTGATATTTGCCGTGTCGTTAGTCGCGTCAGTTATCCACCGCATAGTGAAATATTCCCTTTAATCCTTTAATTAGCGCTATCGTAGGCCTATACGACGGGAAAACGATAACACGAATAAATATTCATGAAATGCGGAATGTCCGTCATTTTTGTGGTCCTGCCGCCGCCGCTGCTAGGCCTACTAATTCGCCACTGGAATCTGTCTGACGTCATTAAACGATCACTTTGCCCATCACTATTCGCCGACAGAAACCTACTCTATACAGTAGATGAGCTTAAACTCGTGTAGTTCGTATTGATGGCTGTCCATAATAACCAACTCTGTCCATATACTTAATATTTTCAAACTCAATTCTTGGCTCAGTTTTCAGCGTATACGTTGCGTTGCTTCCTTTATTACATTCGGCCAAATACCTCGTGGATTAGTGACAGAAGTCAAGGGACGGAAATGATAGCACTAGCTTATGGTGTCACGCAGTGGCTACTCGTCTTCTGATTACGGAACTCACTTCTGAGTAAGTAAAGGTTCATTCACACTGGATGCGTCGCGTTGCGGCGCCGCGCGTCACCGCAACGCGACGCATGCAGTGTGAACGAACCTTAAGAAACCTACTTCTGAGTGCGAAATGCTCTCTTTTGAACAGTGTATACAGTACGGGCACCCGTAGCCGTTCTTCCTCTCCGTTGCGGTACGGTTATGCTACCCGTAGCGGTACTATGGTACGGATATCCAACCCCAACTCTAGTCCTAAAACTAACATTAACCCTAACTCTAACCCTAACCAAAGCTCAAACATGATCTGGTTCTTTGCGGCCCTGTCGTGAATTCCGTCCTTTCCACGTAAACTAAACGATATTCCAAAACGCACCCACAGTGCGAAACGCACCCGAAATGAAAATAGAATATCAAAATTTAATTATTCGTTGCCATGTCGCAGTACGGTACGGGTAGGATGACCGTATCGCAACCGACAGGAAGAACGGCTACCGGTTACCCGTACTGTATACACAGTTTGGACTTCAGACGATTGCGTCTCGTACTCAGCAGTGAGTTTCTTACTTACTTACTTACTTACTTACTCCGCAGTGTGTTTCGTAATCAGAATACGGTTTCATCCACTGAAGATGGGTGGCTTCTGTCTGCCATCGTAGCGGTCAGATTAAATGCCAGTTGAATTATGATGTGTATATACAGGCCGTCGCCGGAGGAAGTCCTACAGTGGGCCAGTTCCTTCGACAAACTGATGCGCAGTAAAGGTTAGTCGACTTGTTAACTTTATAGCTTCGTAGATCAACTGGTGGATGATTGCGTAATTGTGTTCACAAATATACCACCTGGCATGCGTCTTAATAGACAGACAGTCAAGTTGAAGTGACGTCACACTAATCTATGGTCACGATACGATCTCTATGTTGTAGGGCATGATGACGTACTGTGGGAAGTTAACTGGTAAAGATTTGTCACGTTACTTAAACAAAATCGATTCATTAGGTTCAAGAAAAGCTTACTGCTAGCGCAATGCAGATCGGCGATCTGACTGTAAGTGTTGCAAAGGTTTACATTTACTTGCCCTACAACATGGAGGCCAGAACAGCTAGCATAGGCCTAGATAAAACGTCGCGTGTGACCTATCAGACGGCACCGTTAATGATGACCTTTAGTGACCTTGAAGGTAACTTTTGCTTTTTGAACCATTTCTATCTCACATACCTCGGAAAATACAGCGTGTATTATCTACGATAGGCCTATATTTGCACATGAATCAATAAGAGCATACGATTTGTAATTGCAACTATCTTTTCTAAAACGAAAGACTTTTCAAGGTCACAGCCATTCACATAGACTGTATATGTGGTAATATCTCGGAAACGGTGCCAGATAGAGTCCTTGTTACTGCGGACCACTAATAGGAAGTGATATATGGCCTATCAAATAGAGGCAGTTCCGATGACCTTGAGTCACTTTCAAGGTCAAGTCTCTGAAATGTGATATTTCGTACGGCTATGCAGCATTTGACAAGATTTCGACTGACAGTGCGTCGCGCGGTCCCTCTACGATAGCTGAGCTTCTTGTTGACACAGAGTCTACCTTCAGCTTATACGCTACATTGTTTTGAAAGGGAATTCGGATATCTCCAGACATAAGGGTACTTTCCTCCGGAATTTTGTCTTAAAGTCTGAAGTTGACTGTTTTTAAACGTTTTTTCGCCACAGCACGTCGATCGTCGAAAGTGTTGTCAAATTATTTCACCGACGAATGTCGCCAATTTGAGCTTCCACCTTTGTTTATGACAGATGGGTGTGAACCTTATGGGAATGACGTACAGCGTCTCGCTGGTTCATCTGCGACAGATGAGAGACGCTTTGCTCAAGGCACGCCATGCAACAGACCGCTGCCACTGCCAGCAGGTGTATTCAACGCGCCACAGCGGATGAACAATATCCGTCTAGACCCATCTAGGGGCTTATCACGTTGCTCTTCTTCTACTTCTTTCGCTTTCCTTTCATTTCCTTTTCATACTCTAGAAGCGTGCAGACGTCACATGTCACGTAGCACCAACATCGGCTCAGGTCGAAGTTCGCTTTGCTGCGTCTGCCGCAAAGGACGCGCGCGACATTGTTGGATGCACGGACGGCCCCACAAAAATATCTCCGGAACGGCTGGATTGTACAGCGGGTCGTCCAATTTTGTATACGGATAGAATATATCAGGTGTTCGCCTTGCGATGACAAGATACTCTTTAATGGGTGTGGTCATGGTCACGTAACCTATATTTTAAATTTTGGTCCCCGATGATATCTTTGGAATTGGTGAAGCTGTGAATTTTAATTTTTTATGCTGATTCATACTGGGGAGTATTAGCGTATGCATGATAGATTATCCTCGAATTGAATGTGTTCTGGGTCACGTAGCGTCTTATAAGTTTTGTGAAATAAATGATAATATCTCAGAAACGGTGCAAGATAGAGACATAGTTGCAATGGAAGGCTGATATGAAATCGTATGTGGCCTATCGAATGGCACCATTACCCGTAACCTTGAATGACCTTGAAGGTCACTTTTGCTGTTTGAAACCTTTCTATAGCACTTACCTCGGGAAATACAGCGTGTATTATCTACGATATGTTTACACATAAATCGCTAACCATACATGGCTTGTAATTTCAACTGTCTTTTCGAAAATGAAGGACTTTTCAAGGTCACAGAAAGTCAAGTGAAGTGCACTGTAAATGTGGCAATATCTTGGAAGTGATGCAAAATAGTCATTGTTACTACAGACCACTAATAGGAAGTGCTATATGACCTAATGAATAGAGGCAATTCTGTTGACCTTGAGTCACCTTCAAGGTCATTTACCTGCTGCCAGCTTTTCGAAATGTGATTGTTCGTACAGCTGTACATCAGTTGACAAGATTTCAACTGACATGGCCGTCTTCGGCTCTGTGCGACAGCTATAGATCACACTGTGCGACAGATGATGTTGAGGACTGGATTGTACAGCGGGTCGGCAGATGTTCAAGACGTTCTTACGGTCTGAATACAGCGAAGAGAACATGTTGTTCTGGATGGCGTGTGAGGAGCTCAAACACGAGTCCGTTCCGGATGTTGTCGAAGAGAAAGCGCGATCCATCTACGATGACTACATCTCTATCTTGTCACCCAAAGAGGTTTGCTGCAGTGGACTTATACAGTGCTCCATATATTTACCGCGCGACGCTATGCTAGCTGTGGCCGAGTGTTTGTCCTCCCGGGTTCTGTCAGAATGGCTAAACGTAGGACTACGCAAACAGTGCAATAGCCGAAGAACACACGTTTTCTGACGCTACAGATATTGTTGAAACTCGATGGGGTTACTCCAATGAGGGCCCGTTGTTTATGCTGTTGGAGACCTTTCTATCTCACATACCTCGAGAAATACAGATTGTATTATCTACGATATGTTTACACATGAATCGCTAACATACATGGTAGCTATGCTATGGGTGACCCCGTTGTAATTTCGCCAAGATCTTTGGCGTCAAAAAACTGTGCTGTCGAATAGCATTGTCTGCGTTATGCTATGTCTAGACGTTTCGGTAAAACTCCGACTTGTGACAGACAGACGGACGGACGGATACATGACTACGCCAAATACCGCGCTATTATAGCGTCGCGCGGTAAAATTGTCCACATTCGTTTATCAGTTCAATATCTGAAGACTTGAACAATTTCGTGAGAAATGGGTCCTTTAACCCACTACTGTTTAATGACACGCATTTTGACACGCATTCAAAACACGAAGTATAAGCAGAGGGACCAAACGACACGCGCACGGTATGGGTAACAGTTGCGGTCCAAAGGTGTCTCCGTCTGAGACACCTTACCGCCGAAAATTTGTGTCCATCCGCCACGATGTCCTCGTCCACAACGGTGCGCTGGCGGAAGAATACGCGGTGTCATCAACATCTAACTCTGATGGTAGTCGAAACCTGATGATCACAATTGACATCAATATTACGTCACTGTTAGGTCATTTCTTTTGATGGGGTTCAATGTTGTGTGGAGTGGAACTGGCCAGCCATCATACCATTGAGAAATCCCATACAGCCAATGTCATGTCATCAGGTGTGATACACAGCGCATCACGGTCTTGCCAGGTAACTGCAGCGGCTGTGTGCTGTAGAGTTGTTGGTAGGCCGTTGAGGTGAATGGTCGCAGAAGTTATGTGGACTTAGAGGCAATTGATGCCAGTTTTCTGGGCGTTTCTTGGAAGTACTGCATGAAGCAGTGTATTTTGTCAATTTGTCTGACGACTGATGCATGTAGACTACATCATCGTCGCTTTCTAGACTCTTGTGCGATGAGCCTAATAGCACGTGTTGGCAGGTTATGTGAAGAACTAGACATCTGGTTGTAGTTGTGGAGCTCTGGGTGAGCTGCTGTTGATGTAAAGCGCTGGATATATTTATTTTCCTATTATTCACAAATATCTATAACCAGATTCTGTGTTGCTTGTTAAATTAGAAAACGTCCAGATCAGAACTGAGCCAGTTGAGCTGGATGAATAAGGATAATCTTCACTTGGACAATGTGACAATCAACACGGTTGGTTGTACAGTGGTACCCCTTGCTCGCTGTGCGATAGTTGAACGATGCATGTAGCGGAATAAAACGTGTCAGTTGTTGAAAGTGCTGCTCAGGCTAACAGGCGATTTGTTTGCGTTATTCGTACAACAGTAGAACAACATTTCAACTGATACAGGGCGTCACGCGCGTCTCTCCGCGATAGCTGAGCTTCTTGTTTTTCTCTGGCGCCACCGTACGAGTCTGAAAATAGCGTTGCTTGCTTTTTGCGTGGGCTTAACATAACAAGAGTTTTTTTTTCTTTTCTGGTCAACCATTCAGCCGCTGCAGTGTGATGAATGCAGCAGCTCGTGTTATCATGCATTTGTCGGTTCGTGGTCACGTGGGCCTAGCGTCGAAGCTGCTACCAGTCGAGCAGAGAATCACGTACAAGTCAACAGTGTTTTGTGTCACTCCCTCCTGTTGTTAAAACCCGGCTGTTTCATTCATACTGTACTAGTTATTACGGCTGTGTCTTGTGGGACTTGTCGTGTAGTGCTGTCGATGATTTCTGCATAGCATGGAAGAAGAACATCAGAAGGATTTTCAACCTGCCTTATCAAACACGTAGTTACCTGCTGCCCCTGCTATGCGACTGTTTGCCTGTTTATGATGAGCTGTGTCTGAGATTTGTGAATTTTGTGCATTCGTGTATGGCTCATCAGAGCCACCTTGTAAGTTTCATCGCAAGGTACAGCACTATGCATGGGCGGTTTAGTTCGCCGGTTGGTTGTGCGCAGCGATATGCCTCTACTGTGGAGGAGGATTTGTTGTTTCGTGGACAAGTGCGTAGTGTTGTCGCGTCATGCGTAGGCCTACGTAAAAGTTTTACTGATGAACAGTTTCAAATTGCTTATTTGTTGCAAGAGTGTGTAATGGTCAGAGATGGATTGGCTAAACTGCATGAATGCGAAAAATATATTTATTATATTTATTACATTTTATTGCTGTTTGGTCATGTCAACAGTGACGAATCATGTCTATCGAACATGTTATGCTTTATCTGCCATTTTTAATGATATGTCGTCAATACGCAATTTGACATGCAGTGCCATTACGCTGCATTAGAACTAATAGCGTTTGTTATTCGGTGAAAGGTGCTTTTTCGGTATGAGACTCACAGACTGCAGACCATATGTGCTGTATGACTAAAGCGCAAGCTCCATTACAGCCGCTTTGATGTACAAGATGTAGCTTTCTCGGCGGATTTATGAAAAAATCTATTTCTGGTTTTTGCGAACAGAATTCGTGCAGCGGAGTTAACGGTACATGACAGTGGTGTTCATAAGCAAGTCAGAAAATCGAGCCAAATGCTGACCGAGTTTTAACATTATTTAGAGTATATTCAGCATTGAATTTTAGCACAGTCTATTGTAGTTATGATCCATTGTATTTATGACCAACTAAATGGCAACGTTTAGATTTCATGTATTGCAAGAAAATGTCTCAACGCATTAGCATTAACCGTATTGATTGTTATTTACGCAGAAATGTTTTTACGTTTTAAAACTGTCATTAAACCTACTTATTTTTGTCTATACTCAATAATATGAAGGCATGCTTGGAGCTCTTAGCTCTAATTC
>Ga0209363_1002154_pt1 | contig 10154 bp, 8 predicted proteins | sample WorMetexBAHAMAS3_FD_187385 | JGI IMG/M metagenome (GOLD analysis project Ga0209363, IMG submission 187385) | Marine gutless worms symbiont microbial communities from Max Planck institute for Marine Microbiology, Germany - Inanidrilus exumae... | ecosystem: Host-associated > Annelida > Digestive... | reverse complement strand
CTACTATGCTGGTATGCCTACGATGCTCAATGATGGTTTTTAGAGTTTTATGGGGGGACTGGGCGGCAAAATTGGGGGGAATGCGTCATTGACTGAGAGGGGGGGATAGACGCCCCTGATTCTTAGTGGATTACAGTATACACACAAACACGCTGATTCACTGTAGAGGTTTCGCCATGAATCTTATTACTTCGCCTCCGATTATCTGGGTGCGAAGTACTGCTATCAGCGTGTCTGTATGTCTTGCTGTACGCATGTCTGTCTGTCCACTCGCATATCTCCAAAAACCACGTCCAAACTTCACGAAATTTTTTGTACATGTTAATTGTGCAGTATGCTATGTACGTCCGTTTTTTTGTGGGTGATGTCATGATTTCACATAATGGGCCATAGTGTATGGCGTTGGCAATTTCTACTTGGGCGCTGCGCTGTAGTCATACATTTCCAACGTATTCGCCAGAGGGCGTCACGCTGTTTCGCTTTGTCGCCGACTCGCCGTATACAATGACAGCGAATTGCGAACCGGGGACGAAGTCTGATACCTACGATTGCCTTTAATGATGAAACCACATTATCTGTTAGAAATATTCTCACAGTTCGTTGAACACTGTGGTCTAAGTGCAGGCAGAACTGGTAGTCACAACATATACCTGATGTTGTAACCGTGTGATGCCACGAATCCACAAGATCTGTCCACGCTGACCCAAGTCGTCGGACAAGTCGTCAGGCTCAACGTCGATTGTTCGCCTCTCAATCATCTCGATCTCGTGTCCAGTTACAGCACCAAGCGTCAGCTGCCGAGGCAAGCAGTTGGTGGGAACGCATGTCACTACCTGACCGCACACACACGCCACACGTCGTTAGTACTTCGTGGTCCATAAAAACGTGCCACTTTATTTTCTACTATAACTCCCGCGTTTTGCGGATTTTTACCGCACGACGATATGCTAGTGCAATTACGATACGATACGGTATATTTACGTGCGCTCAAAAGCTGATGAAATGGCCAGCTTAGTATAGCACATGGCACAGAAACAAAAAATAACGAAGAACTAAAAACAGAGACATGGTTGCAATAGTGTAATAGGAAATCGTAATGTGGCCTATCGAATGGCACCATCGCCATTGCCCTTGAATAACTTTGAAGGTCACTTATGCTGTTTAAAACCTTTCTAGCTCCCATATCTCGTGAAACATAGCACGCATTTAGGCCTACAAGCATAGCGCGTCGCGTGGTCCCTCTGCGGTAGCTGAGCTTCTTGTTTTATTTCGTTTCGAACGTACTGAACAACTATAGAATATATTATACATTTACCTATATACCGATGTAGGCCTATAGGGTGGTCTGAATATTGGCGAACATGCATTTGACGGCTACATCTTAAACCACCGAAATCCATTTGCAATGTACCGTCCTGAACATGTATGTTAAATCTACTTTTATCGACTTTATAACACATAGGCCTATAGCTGCGGTATCCATCTGGAGCCAACAACCCGTCGCTTATGAAAATCGAGCGGCCAGTTCAAACCAATTTGCATAATATTTAGTATACCGGTACTTCAACGCAGTTTTTGTACTAAACATGTCCGTTTAACTTTACTTCCATCAACTTCAAACGTTATTTTCGCTAACTATTTATGAAATTCATGAACAATTAGTCATCCAGTCACTAACAATAAAAAGAACACAAGCTACTGACTAGTTACCTGACCCCAGAGAAGTTCACCAGCGCCAAGAAAGATACACCACATCCACTGCTCCACAGTCAATTGCGTTGTTGAAAATGCCTTACCTCCAAACTGCACAATGATCACCTGCATGCAGCGTAAACTACTTATTATAACAACAACAAATTCATACTTAACCGGGCACTGCTAAATGTGTTTACGGCTTTTAATGACTTGTGATTGAAACTGTTTTGTTTGGGTATTCTACTTCTATCACACAAATAGGCAAAAAAACGGACACCTGTTACATTATCAAATAACTTCAAAAACATGGGCCAATATTGATAATGTTTGGTACAGAGAATCTCCAGTCTTCAGTGTTCACGTATGTATCAATTTGGCAATCACCTCAGAATATTTCCATGGCAATAATTTCATTTTCATTCTGTCTTCCTAAAGTGCTAAAAACAGCCAAGTTGACAACTGTAGTCAAAGACAATATGCCCAAGTAAAGATTATATTTTAATTATAAATTGTAGGCCTATAAGTTTAGAGGTTACAATGCTAAGAAATTGATGAAAGAATTTTCAACAACACATGGAGGAATAAGTTTCAATTATTTTGAAACATCTGAAAAAACATCGTGCAGTGTATATTATTGCTTGTAGTGCAGGAGTGGCAGCGCAAAGCTGAGAAAAGTTTGCAATGTTATGGCAAGATATTTGTTGAAAATCACTCCGTTGTCGACCGTGTTCTTTGGCAGGCATGCACTTCTCGGTCACATCGGGAGGTGTTGCATGGTGGCTCAGCGGTAGGGCGCTGGACTTGCGACTGACAATTCCGCTTTCCGCTTTTTCTCCTAACATAGGTCAACTCAGCCTTGTATCCCCCCGGCGTCGCTAAATCGAGTAACTGATTCGGCTGGAGTTAAAGGCGGGATTCTCACCTCTGTAGGATGGTAGATAACACTGCGTGATCCCTCCCATATGGCATGTGAGTTTCCCGTAACGGTGTGGCAGAATTGTCTGCGAACTGCTATACACTTACTTTTATTTTTTGCCAAGCAATACGCTATTCAAGATGGCCTATGTCTAAAGCGTAAGAAAGAAACGACTGACTGTTATAGTTGCCTACATGGTTCGCATAGAAGCGTACCCTGCTTTGTCAAATCTCATAAATTAAATGCACAAAGACTGGAAACTCTGACGACGGTCTACACAAAAAAATTATTGATATTGCACCGTGTATGTTAACGTTATTTAAAAATGTAACAGAGGTCCAGTTTTTAGGCAGTGTAGATGAAAGCTATACACATAACAGTGGGTTATACAATAAGAGCAGTCGCTTTAACTGCCGATATTCACAGAGACAACAACAATATCGTGCAAACCGTGCAATATATGCAGGAAAACGAAGTGATTGCTACTAGCTCCTTTGTACTAAGCCTAATCTGCTAATCAAAATACACCATTTGTTTAGTTTGTAAATGTTTCAGTCTGTGGATGAGGCACACAACCACAACGACCAATTTCATCTTTCAACTGAAGTCTTGAAATTGTGCAGGCAAGGCAAAGTCACAGAAATTAAATTTGTACCACACACGTTGCTTAGCTTAGCGAAAATTTCACTATTCACTTACCTTGCTCAACAGTCTACACCAACAAGAGTCAAGACAGCCAAGAATATATTGCAACTGTACCTGAGCAAAAGCGGTGCTGATCCATATTCCAACGAATACCGGATTACGATTGAGACCTTCGAAGACGTTGCGCTGACCGTGAATCTTGCGTGCATTAACTTCGTTGAACAGCGTCATCAAAACGAACGTGTTGAATATGATCGTGAAATGTTGTGACGTTGACGTGTACACTGTAGCAGAGTCGTCATTGCGACCACTGTCGATGTCAAATGCCACGTCGCCTACACTCCACACGCCAACAGCAACGTCAACAGTGTCGTAATACACAAACAAACTGCCTACTTAGTGGTGCGCGTGTGCACGAATTTCAGGATAGATCATAGATTATGCTTTTGCTCTTGTTCAGCTCGATTAGTAAAAACATTATGGATATTTTACAAATAACATTCTGGCAAGATATGGAAAAATTAGAATTTAGGGATGACATGTGCTTGTATTTTTAAAATGAAAGTGTAAAAATTAACATTGCCAAGCTGCAGGTGTAAGGTACTAGGTGGCGTCACCATATGCTGCTAACGCCATCTACAGTGTGTCTCAAAAGTCCAAAAACAATACACTTGACTTCTGATCATAACTTTGGCAAATGTACACCGATTTACAAAATTCTTTCACTGACAGATTCCCAAGGAAACTCTGTATAACTATTTATTGTAGGACCTTCCACCTCAAGTTAACTGTGTTGCTACACTACCTTGTGAAAATCACAATTGCTGCCGATTTCAATGGCGTATTCAGCATTGCAGATATGACGCCACCTTAACAGCTCAGGCCTGAATCCTATGACTATAATATCTGGAAAACATTGCAGCAGTGCTCAGAAGAAAATCTGTGATGTCAGCGAACTGAAACACTCTGGATGATTGACGTGTAACATGGGTTGAAGCAGACAGTCATTAACGAAGCTCACATCAGTGAATTGCATAAACGTCTGCGAACTTGTGTTTGTACCAGAGATGAGCGTTTTCAGCGCTTGCTTTAACTTTTGAACTATTGATGATGTAGGAGTAGGCCTACTGTAGTAGGTATTAGTCACAATCATTACTGCAACTTTCTGACAGTGGTGAACTCGTTTGTTGCATGAACTTCAAGGACTTCGCTATCAGATCATATTCCGAACGTTCTTGCGTTATCTGCATTTCGTGGTTCATGTGTTGCACATAATGAAGTAAGCCATCACTGTGACATTTTTGTAGCAGTTGTCATCTAAATACTGTTAAGTTCTGTTAAGTTTCAAGAGAAAATTGATTAATGTTGATGGTATGAGTAAATGTTCAAGACGTTATTTTAAATTTTTGAATTTCGCAAGGTAGTGTAGCAACACAGTTGAGGGTGAGTTGGAAGGCCCTGCAGTGGTTACATAGAGAGTTTTCGTGGGAATCTGTTAGTGAAAAAATTTTGAAAATCGGTCAGCATTTGCCGAAGTTACGATCAAACATCGAGTGTATTGTTTTTTTTTGAGACACGATGTAGTGCAGCGTGGTCTAGAGGAAGATATGTATCATTACTGTATGTATTGTTGTAAATAAAGATCTATCTATCACATCAAATCAAACTTGGCAACAATTTTCAGCTTCATAGAGGTAGCCTATGCATCGCCCCGTCGACAATATCACACTGCTGCCGATCAGGTAGCCCCTGTCACGTCCGTTCGCAATCTCAGCATTTATGTCGATGCCGACTTATCCATGCGAACACAATTGTGTCCTTCTGCTGCTGGCTGTTTTGCTGTTCTACGTCGCATCGGTCGCATACGAAGCATTCGACGATCCATCACACAGCCAGTGCTACAGTCGCTCGTAGTGGCTTTAGTGTTGTCGCGTCTCGACTATGGTAGCACGGTGCTGTTCAGTTTACCACAACAGTTGATCGACAGGCTTCAGTCGGCATATACAAAACGCCGCGGAACGACTGGTGCTTGCCGCCCGTCGTCGCGACCACATCAGTCCACTGCTGCAGGGTTCTCACTGGCTGTGGGTCGCTGAATGAATTACATTTCGGTTAGCGGTACGTACTTACCGCTCTTTCCACGATTATCTGTCGAGACAACTGCAGCGAGTCTCTGACGTTTGCACGCGTCAGTGACTCCGCTCCTTGTCGTCCACTGCACTCGTCATTTTGCAGACCGTTCGAGCTACAATCGGTGGCAGAGCTTTCTCTGCTGCCGCGACGTCCGTTTGGAACGGCTTGACTGAAGCAGTTCTTCAGCATCCCTGTCACTGTTCCGAAAGTTGCTAAAGACCAAACTGTTCAAGCGATCATAATTGGTTGATTGATAGCTAACTACACTAACACGTGACTCACTGTTCTTTTGTTATGTGACTTAGAAGTCTTTTGGACTGTATGTCACGTAAATGACAATTCTATTACTAACTAACTAACTGACTAACTAACTAACAAGGCTGAGCTCAGACAATGAACTTCATGGCTGCCTTCAAGTTAAAGTAAATGTTATAGGCATACAGTAGCTGTTACAAATGAACGCCACAAACATTTAACATCACGTCTTATGTATGTATTTTAAATGTTATGTTTTATGTACCGTGGGTTCATCATGTATGATATTATTATGTCACTTTATGTGTACAAATCCAGCACTCGCTACAATATTAATGAAATCAATATCAGTATGTCGTTTGTAAAAATATAAATTTTAATTTTAAAAACTAAATAAATGTCAGCTGACACAACGGGGCGGGGTGTTTTACACTGTTTGACAGGTGGTCCAGCCAATCAATCTAGCAGTCACAGTGTGTTAAACGTTAACTTCAACTATCGGCTGAACAGCTGAACCGACAGTTGGATCAGTTAAACACTTCAACGACCGTCGATCCAATCACTGATTCAACTGTTAGACGGCGCGTCAACAGCGTAAAAGCTGCAAGTCATGCTTTAAGTGGTTAGGGCAGGGAGAGCGTCATTTCCCTAGCAACACAGGCACAATTCCTAAAAACCCGTCTCTAGTCTGCAGCCGTAAAACAGCAACATATATTAATAGTCATTAGTTATCAATTATCATATTAATGCTAAACAAAGATATATCACAATTTGACAATATCAAAGTTTAGTATCAAAGTTTTAACTCGAAAATATCCCCCAATAGGGGGGGATAGGGAGAGACGCCGCTGATAGTGGTTAAATCGTAATAACGTACGGTCATACCTGCAAACAGAATGGTGAGAATAACAATGAGCTGGTATATAGAATGGCCAATGATGTTCTTCATCATTGTTCTCGAGATAAGTGGCTTGGTACGGCCATACGGTTTACGACTGAGCAATTCTTCACTGGGCAACTCCGTTGCCAAAGCCAGCGACGCCAGGGTGTCCATTATTAAGTTCACCCAAAGCATCTGTATTGCTTTCAATGGCGAATCCTGCAGTCACACACCAAACGGAAGACACGATTTGACGGATTGTATTTTATTGGGACACAGGACACAGTGTAGTCTATTGATTTTTATATTACACAACGACTGTTTAAAATTACGAAGAACAGTACCATTTTACAAAGTGCTCACTGCGTTTTGATAATATAACAACAATGCCGATACAATACGATTTACGTGCACTCACAATCTGACGAGATGACCAGCTTAATGTAGCACACGGCACAGAAACGAAAAAATAAGGAAGAACTAAAAACAACAACCGAGTAGCTCAGAAGAAACGGTCCGGGCAATAGTCCGTAAAGGCAGTCCTGGAGGAAGAAGTCCGTTAGTATTATGTCAGGAAGTAGGATTTGTAAAACAGGTAGGTTTTAAGCTAGAGGTGAAAGAGAGAGAGAGAGTAATGGATGAGCAGAGTGGTGAAACAGAAGAGGAAGAAGTGATGGGTGAAGGAATAGGTGAGTCGGAAATGGAGGAACTGGTACCAGAATGAGGTTGATGAAGAGATAGACGGAGTTGATTCCAGAGACAAGGTGAAGCATAACGAAAGGAGCGATCAGTTATTTTTAGAGAGGATGATGACGGTGGCCGAGCAAGAGTAACGATAAATGAATAGAAACTACTGCGAGTGCGAGGACGTTGAGCAGAGATGACGTTATGAAACTATGGAGGTTGAGTAGTTGTGCGAACTTTGTAGGTAAGTGAGAGGAGATTCAGGGCCAGTTTTTCCACCACAAATTAATCTTCCGTTAACGTTAACGGGAGATTAACGATTAATGAAGTTAATGAAAGTTAATCTCCCGTTAACGTTAACTGAAGATTAATTTGCGGTAGAAAAACCGCAGTCATCACACAGTTAAGATGCTGACCTTTATCGCACACGCGCCGAGAAACGCGACAATGACTGCTACGCAGTTGACAGTCAGTTGAAACTGCAGGAATTTGGCGATGCTGTCATAAACGTTGCGTCCCCACATCACCGCCTTGACAATACTTGTAAAGTTGTCGTCCGTTAGTATTATGTCAGATGCTTCTTTTGCTACGTCAGTCCCTGCAATTCCCTAAATTGCACATAATCACAACAAGCATGTTAACTGACTGCAGACCGCTCTTGTGTTTAATACAAAAAATGTAACAAACTCGACAGGAAACCACCGCTTGTGAACAAGTTTCCTAAATACCATTGGCTTAATTGCCAGAGTACGGTGGCATAGTTACAATGTTATACAGGGCCGCCCAATGTAGTAAATTTTAGTACACTGTGTACTCGCTCAACTCCGTCGACTTTTCCAGTTTTGTAACGTTTAGTTGATTATTTAGTTTATTGTTTTGTTTTCAGCAGGCAACTGCAAGTGTTTTGCAACATTGTTGTGCTGCCAGTGTTTTTATGTACATGTAACCTATGTTTTATTGATAAGTATATAAATAAATAAATTCTACAGTAGGGATTCATCATCATGTAAACGTAGTAAACGTGTACATGAAAACTTGTCAACGTTTATTAAATATTTACACGAATATGGCAGCCAATGACAAACGTAGTGGTTTTCCGTCATGATAGCATCATTATAGTAGCCTAAAGTGACCAGCAGCCGCCTGTAACGTCAGCTCGATCGCCAGTCTCCCGTGACGTTCATGTATCCAACTATCACTTAATTTTGCATCACGTTGTGGGAATCTCACGTTGTGCTGTTGATTGTTATACTGGATTCTATATTTCTCAACACCAAATTTCGTTATTACCGTCATATTCATGTACACTATTGTGCAATTTTGTAAACCTTTACATGACACGTTAAAGTGTATACCGATCTTTAGAACCTTATTGTACATACAGTGGCTTCATCGTTCAACATCCGTTTCGGTTTATGTTTCAGTGGCGCAGGTTAATCATGAAACCGATGCCGGCGTGGATCTTTGCACTCTTGTGAGTGCTGGCTTCTTCCAGTTGGCAACTGTGAAATCAGCTTTGTACGGGCCGGATACCCTTTATGTCACCCACGCAACTCGGCTGTTAGTATCAAATCACTGAAGGCCACACCTTGACACCGTGAATATCAATCAAAGTAGCCTGACTGTACAGAACTGACGTATGCTGCGCCAACGACAGAACATCGGATTCCTACTTTTAAAACTTGTGCACAGATGGGTACTGATAGCAAATGAACATGCCATAGCAAAGCCGACGTCAGCTTTCTTGAGAGCAGGTCCATCATTTGTTCCATCGCCAGTAACAGCAACAACTTCACGGTTTGAGCTGAGCTTGCTGTCAATGATGCCCTTGACCAGGTTGTATTTGTCCTGTGGTGAAGACCTTGCTAACACGCGCAGCCTTGGCCAGATCTTGTCCAGCAACTCCTGCTTCACCTGTCAGCCAGTTCAGTGTCAGTAAATGACATTTGGTAATAAAATATGGACACTTTAAACGTATAGTCGTTGGCTTCAGGTTGTGACTGTAGAAGGTAACATCCCACTGCTACAAAATATGTTTTAAATTTTTTTTTTAAATATTACAGTCGTTTAAAATAACCCCGTGTTTTGTACAACATTTAATGCATCTGACAATATTTTAATAAGTTTAACTCGGTAAGTACAATACGCTGCTAAACTATTAAACCAGTGACGAACAAACCGGCTCGTCTGGCGAAGGTCTGATGAGCTGATTAAACTCTTTGCCATCAAGAATAACACAGTCGTCACCATGCCGCAGTATACCGCACTTGCTTGCAATGCTGCGAGCTGTATTGACGTTGTCACCAGTTACCATGCGGACTGTTATACCAGAACGTTGACACTTGCGGATGGCATCAGGAACCTGTACGTTACACAGTATCAGTCACTAAACTAATTTGTGCACCACAATGCATTGCTGCCAGCGATGTTGTCCGTCGCCTTGGTCCTTGGTTGTCCTTAAGGACAAAATTTCAGTCCTTGGTCCTGGCCTTGGCCTTGAGGGTCTAGTCCTTGTTCCTGGCCTTGGCCATGAAGGTTCAGTACTTGCCAAGTCCATGGTCTCCATGCTGTTAGGCCTATATATGTGCTGCATCTTAATTTCACAATTACATATGATAATGTGCATATATGTAATAGTCACTGAATACACGCATCTTTATTTACCGAAATCGGTAGCACATATTAATATAAAAAATGGAAAAAACTTAACTATAAACTATAAATAGTACATATCCCACTATTACACTAGAGTAAACTTCTTTCGTTCGAATGTGTTATTGTGTTATTGTGTCACTGACTGCTGCTGGTGAAACGTCTTTATTATGCTGGCCGTGTCTGGAGGAAAGCATAATGTAACATCATCATCATCTCTCGTTTATTAAAAAAGTTGACAAACGCAACCATAATACAAATAAGAAAAAAATGAAAAATAGAGATATGTAAAAC
>Ga0209363_1002153_pt1 | contig 10154 bp, 10 predicted proteins | sample WorMetexBAHAMAS3_FD_187385 | JGI IMG/M metagenome (GOLD analysis project Ga0209363, IMG submission 187385) | Marine gutless worms symbiont microbial communities from Max Planck institute for Marine Microbiology, Germany - Inanidrilus exumae... | ecosystem: Host-associated > Annelida > Digestive... | reverse complement strand
AGTCAATGTTGAAAAGTGACAAAATATGATGCAGATATCTTGTGACTGTGTCAGGCTATGAACTTTTTGAACGCCCCTCGTATGCACAAACGAATATTTCAGTTCATTTGTGTTGCGATTTTTGGCTGAATAATACAAAGAGCAGTTACTCTAATCAGAATTCAGAATCATTGCAAATCCAAACCGACACCGCCAAATTGGTGATAACTTCAAAAATCATGTATGCATGGTCACACCAGCGAAAACACCTAAAGTCGCCTAATATTTCACAAAATTATCGTAAAAGTATCATCAACTATGCGGTCCAAAATAACGTCTTTTTATGTAAAAAAAAGAGCTATTAATACACATTTAACAACGGCATAAAAACTGCACCCGAAACCTTTCCTATTAGAAGTTATACACTGTATCAGTATATACCTTACCTCGTTAACTTGTATGCATTTAAAATCACTGGTATTCAATATAATGTAAATTATTTTTGCTGTCAATTTGTCAACTGTACAGTGTACAATGATTTTTGTCATTTCTTTCAATATTATGTTCAGCTTATGATTTGCATACAAATTTGTTAAAAAATTTCCCATTACACCTTATAACTGCGTTGTCAACTTACCTGAAAATAACAACACAAGAAATTTTACTAATAGTAATGCTGGTAATACTAGCAACTTACATGTATTCTCAAAATACATAAAACTCAGTTAAAACAGCCGGTTTATAAGTATCATAAGCTATGTTTATAATTCAGTTATTTTTTTTGCAGTTTTTGTTGTTTTATGTATTTTTCGCTACCATTATAATGAATAAATATAAATATATAATTCAACTTATTGTTTCAGTTTATCTGTGATGTCAGTTTTGGCTGAATAATAATAAGAGCTAATCAGAATTCAGAATCATTACAAATCCAAGACGACACCGTCATATTGGTGATAACATCTAAATCATTTGTGCATGATCACACCAGAGAGTTAAGAACACCTAAAGTCTCTTAATATTTCACAAAATTATCGTACAAGTAACATCAACTATATATAGCGTATTTTCCTTTAAAAAGATTGAGCTATTATAAAAACAAACGTTTCACAAACGGCATAAAATTGCATACTAGTCTTTATTCTCATGAACTCTGTGAACATTTTGGTGAACACTATTTCATTTCTTCATGAACGGTTGTATTATTCGACATTGGCACTTCCCGTGCATGGTTATATAACGACGTTGACAGGTTAGTTCGACTTCAAGTGCGGGGTTTCCTGTTGGTGTTCTATATATAGGGGCCTACGCACCGTTTAAGAACTATGTATTGGACAGACGGACGGACAGACTAACAGACGAACGAAAAGCAGCTTCGCTTAATGTTGCCCCGCTTTAGTGACGTAACATAGTAATCGTTTTTATTGTGATTTGACAGCGGTACTTACTATCCAGTCATTTCGGGTGAACGTTTAAAGTCAGAGCCGGCCCGAGGCACACACAAACTATGTCGGAAAGTGCAGCTCAAGAAAATAATAAATATACATCAAAATACGCAAATAAATTAAGCTATACAGAGACCACGTCACCACAGTGCAAGCCCTGTCAGAGATGGACTTGAAAATGCTCCTTATGCATGAACAAATGCATCAAGAATTTTGAGAAAATTGATATTTTGACACCAGATGGCGCCAGTTCTCGGTGTCCGCAACCATTACCATACGGCATTTGTACTCGGAATCGAATCATTCTTTTATATATGTTTTAATGCCTGTATTATTTCGTTATAGCGCATTAACTAACGTCTCAGTTGAATCGCTGAAATAATTTCCATAAGTGCATTCTGTATAGGCCGTGACACATTAATAAGCATCGCACATCACGGTGTTTGTGGAATTTTGTCACAAAATTGTTTTAAAAGCTACCGTGCAATTAACAAACCGGATGCATATGTTTTACATTATTATTCTATAATTGTACCCAAAGTGGATGGAGTAATTAATCGCTATGAGGTAATTTTGTCACCAGATGGCGCCAGCTCGCGGCGTCCGCAACCGCCAAACTCATAGATTATGCTGCTATCTCATTATGTATAAGGCTGTCTCGCCTTGTGTATAGCCACGCACGCCTGTGTGAACGCAAGCTGCAGCGAGTAACGGCTGCGCGCTAACCTGCTAGACGGCAGCCAGCCAAGCATACGCTCGCCGACAGTCGGACCACCGTGGCGTCATAGGATCCATATCGAGCCGCCTGCCGGGCACTAGCTCCTCCAACCAATAGGAGAGAGCCCAGGGCGGCGAGCACCTGGCTTGCGGCATGCATGCATGAGTTTCGACTCGGTGACCTTAAACAGAACGCCTGCGGTACATGTCGCATGTCACGTGCATAGTAAATATATGTCAGTGTGTCTTGTAATATATTACAAGACACAATGGAAATAGGCGTCATCAATTATACACAATCACGACGCACACAGGCGAGTATATGGGGCCTATAAGTCCAAATTCGAAACAAACCAACGCCAGATTAAAAAACGTGGGGCCGAGATGGTGCCCTGTATAGTGCTGACCCTTGCTGCCTGTTTTCATTCACTTTCCGCTTTCCATAGGCTGCTATTATTATTATATAATAGTACACGAAGTACATACAATGTAAAAAAGAAAACATAGAATTTACACAAATCGTTACACATACCCTGAATTAGTATATCAATGTCTCTGGCAGTAAAATCACAACCTGGAATAGCCAAAATATTGCGTTTTAGCATAAGCAGTTCAAGCACACTTAGCATTATTATATGATTACTCAGTTCTCCAACCCAAGCAAGTGTTATGCACTAACCGTGCGGAAACGTTTTCACTCATCAAATTATTCACGTTGAAAGAAAAATACTCAGAGCAAAAAAAATTACGACCAAATACTGAATTATGATGTTCAAAGTAAACACCGAACTTCGCAGCGGAACTGACAACATCAGATGTGCGATTCAGGCAGTTCTTCATAAATAACACAAATTGTTTACATATTGTGTCAAACAACGGAATAGTATCACTCAATATCTATGCACAACTACAGAACGACAGTTACATCAAACGCCCCATACACGCCTCAAATCTTGCCGCTATGATTTGCAGACGTTCTAGCTCAATAGCAGGATGCTGAAGGTGCCGGAGTTCACAACCGTATAAACGTAATCAATAACTTTTTAACAGATTGACTAACTAGCGTTGCTATATGCAGCCTAATAATAACAAGTGGTCAAAAATTTTGACTAAAGGCTTCATCACATAGGGGGATTTTTACGGGAGGAGGAGAACAATGTTATGTGCCACCGATCAATTTGGAACATTGCACGCGGATGCCGCAGTCCCGCTCTCGCCGTTATTGATTTTTTTGCTGCACAAAGCGCCGTCGCTCTGACTCCCAATGTTTTTCACTGGTCAGGCATTTCTCCAAAACTGCCCCTTCCTGTGGGCCTGTGGGGCATCTCGACCCCATACAGCCCACCCGAGTTTACCTCCAGTCGGCATCTTGAGTGGTTTAGCCGTTTTTGCAAGGCTCACAAACTTAAGCAACAGACACACAGACAGACACACAGACCACGCTACTCCGTCTGTAGCATTAGACGCTCATCTTATGCACTGTGTGCATGCGATACAGCCTAATAACAAGTGGTCAGTTAACATTCTAACTATTGTGTTCTTGAGTTTTTTTTTGTTTTATGTTTTTATTTTCCTGTTCGGCGCCCTTGTTATGTTTTGTCTCATTTACGGCGCCTTAATCTTGACTTAGTTGATTGATTGATTGATTGATTGATTGATTGATTGATTGATTGATTGATTGATTGATTGATTGATTGATTGATTGATTGATTGATTGATTGATTGATTGATTGATTGATTGATTGATTGGTCAAAGAATTTTGATGAAAGGCCACATCGCACGTTTTGCCGTTTTTTTGCGGATTGAATCCCTGTTGCTGCGTACACCGTAGCAGAGACTCCCAGTGGGCCTGACAACCTCAAAAATTGCCCGTTGTCGTGGGGATCTCGACTCCATCTATATAATACATGATTTCTTCTGCCGACGCGAATCAGACCTCCAAACCGCATTTTCATCGGTTTTGCCGGTTTTGCAGGGCTGCCGAACATGACCAACAGACAGACAAACAGACATGCAGACAGACCACTCTACTCCGTCTGCTGCAACAGGCTGCAATTAACTATTGCTCCTTCCCGTGGGGTGATCTCGACTCCATGGTTCTTTGGGCCTATTTGAGTCAGCCCCAACGGCACTTCGATTGGTTCAGCCGTTTTTGCACAGCACAAGGCACACCGACAGACACACAGACACATCGCAGACAACATTTCAGATGCGATGCATGCACGGCATTTTCAGTAATCACTTTACTACAAATTTACTACCAAGTATGTGATGAAATTTTGAAATCAGTGAATATTTGGCAAATTTATATATAAGCAAGAAGGTGCATGGGTTATCTCACGTGACGTGTGCGCCTGCGTGGGCAGCTGAAAGATGAAGAATTCGCCAGAGATCTTCAGTAAATGCAGTATATGGCGGGTAACTGCTGTTAATTGGTTAACTATTGTTACGTTGATTTTGACTTGGCCTAGACAATATCAGCAAACTGGTGTAGAGCAATTTGCCGATTAACTTCTTCGATGTATAATGTTCTCTTGTGTATGGTCACGAATCACGATAGAAATGACGGTTTTACCCGCGCGGCGCAAGCGATGCGCCGGTAATAGCCATCATCGTGTGTCTGTCTGTGTGTGTGTGTGTGTGTGTGTGTGTGTGTGTGTGTGTGTGTGTGTGTGTGTGTGTGTGTCACACGCCGGTATTGTGATAGCCCAGGGACTCGACGGATGAAGAGCGAGTACTGCGAGGATGTTGAACAGAGATGAGGTTATGAAAGAATAGAAGTTGGGTAATTGTGTAAACTTTGTAGGTAAGAAAGAGGAGCTTGTATTTGATGAGTTCAGTGATTCTGAGCCGTAAATAATATCATCTTTTCTATTTGTCTATTTTAGCTATGCGATGTAGCTATCGTCGTCCTTACAAATCGTTTTAAACAATGCAGTTTTTACCCGCGCGGAGCTAATAGCTCTGAGCGGGAAATAGCCATCATCGTGTGTCTGTGTGTCTGTGTGTCTGTATGTCTGTCTGTGTGTCACACGCCGGTATTGTATCAAAACGGCTAAACGTAGGATCATGCTAACAAAACCACGTGATAGCCCCGGGACTCTAGTTTTCTGACGCCAAAATTCGTTGGTGGACGACTCCCCCTTCCCCTGAAATTTGCGCTCAAAGTGACCAACCCCCTTTCAAACAGCGCAATTTCGACCAATATTTGCTCATAGCGCGTCAACCTTAAGAGCTGGCAAAAAAAACCAATTAGCGCTAATAAGAAGTCGACCACGCGCTTTCCAACGAGCCATAGATGAACCGTATACGTTACCCCTAAACACCCCAACGGGTGGCACAAAACGCGATTTTGCTATTTTTTTCAAGTAAATTTCAACTTCTGTCGAAAAAAGTCTGTTACAAAGTTTTTTTGTGTGAAAACTTCCAGCAGCAAAGTTGTAGCTACATCATTCCTCTATCTAATGGTCTATAGATGGATTGCGGGAGACGTCCCCATCTACCTAAAATTTGCGCTCAAAATGACCCGCCCAGTCGAAAAACGACGATTTCGACAAATTTCGCTTAATAGTGCCGCAGCCGTGAGAGCTAGCGAGAAAAATTCAATTAGCACCAATAGAAAGTCGACCACGCGCTTTCCAGCGAGCCATAGATGAACAGTGTACGTTACGGCTTAGTCCCTCAAAGGGTGGCTCAAAACGAAAATTTTTACATTTCGCTTGGCCCATCATTTCTTCGTTGCAGGTAATCGTAGACATTTCAAACTTAATATGTGGATTGAATATAGCAAGTCCCAGCGTACGGGTAAAAATGTTCCTGAAATGGGCGTGGCCACGTCACATAACCCATTTTAAACTTTTAATCCCCTTAAGATATCTCTAAATTGGCTTAAGCTAGAGACTTCAAATTTGGTGTACATGTTGATCATAGCAAGTACCAGCATTCGGACGACAAATTGTCCCTGAAAGGGGCGTGGTCACTGTCAGATACGAGATAGCCTCATAGTTTCTATTAAATTCGAATAGGAAGTCGTATATGTTCTATCGAATGGTTATGTTGCCGATGACCTTGGGTGACCCCTAAGCACGTTAAACCACCTCAATTTCTACATTTTGCATTGCCTTATGCATCTTCTTAATTGGCGATCGCAAAGACAACAAATTTGATGTAAAGGTTGAATGTGAAAGTCACAGCCTATGGACGACAAACTGTCCCTGGTAGGGGCGTGGTCAGTTCATGTGACCCATTACAAAATTTTGGGGGCTCCAATTATATCACTGGAACGGCTGAACCTAAAGTCGTCAAATTTTGTACACGAGTAGGCAATATCAATTCTATGAAACAGGATGACATATCACCAACAAAAGGGTGTGGTTATGGTCACGTGACTGTTTTAAAATTTTGCCGTTAGTCGTGATGCAGCGCGACGCGCGGGTTTGTCAGCGACAGCTGAGCTACTTGTTGACATTAAGTGCAATTTGCAATCAGCAAATCACAAATGTGCATTATTATTGTCTATCAAATGCATTTGATAGACTATCTGGTCACTTTGGTTTCTCTCTGTGTCTCTCTCTGTGTGTGTGTATGTCTGTTCACAGATCGGTTGTTGAACAATTACGTCCGCAATTCTTTACCGATTTTCACCAAATTTTGCGTGACGCGCGGAAACACGGTTGTTTCGAAGGCCATTGTCTGAGACAAACCGGAAGTATATTACCGATTTTAGAGATTTGCAAAATCCGATTTGGGCAGTTTTTCAATTGTGGTGGACATATTTTCCCACAGATCGTCACAAAGACCCGAATTGAGATATAACTAATCAGCGTTGATTTTGTACTCGGTTGTCAACGAAACCGGAAATAGATTTCGGATTTTAGAGAGGTACAAATTTCGGTTTCGGTATCGATTTCATTCGGTCTAGAACGATTACGTACACAATTCTTTACCATCTTTTATAAAACTTTGCATACGGCTAGGAAATGTAGTGGGCTAGACGCCTGTTGTTTCTGGGACAAACCGGTAATAGATTACCGATTTTAAAGGTGTGCAAAATGCCCATTTTTCAGTTTCGCGATTGTGGTGGACACATTTTCCCACGGATCGTCACAAAAACCCGAACTGAGATATAACTAATCAGCGTTGACTTTGTATTTGGTGATTAACGAAACCGGAAATAGAATTCGGATTTTAGAGAGGTGCAAATTTCGGTTTTCCTTGTCGATTTCATCCGGTCTAGAACGATGACATACGCAATTCTTTACCATTTCCATAAAACGTTTCATACGGCTCAGAAATATTATCAGCTAGATGCCTGTTGTTTCTGAGACAAACCGGAAGTAGACTTACAATTTTAGAGGAGTGCGAATTTCGATTTTGGCAGTTTCCCAATTGCGCTTGCCATATTTTTTTCACCGATCGTCACAAAAATTCAAAGAGATTTAAAACTAATCTGCATTGACTTTTATATCGAGTATCAACGAAAACGGAAATATAAATTGATTTTAGAGATGTGTAAAATCCGAATTTTGCAGTTTCGCGATTGTGGTGGACATATTATCCCACAAATCGTCGACCTGAGTTAAAACTAATCAACGTTGACTTTGTACTCAGTGATCAAAGAAACCGAAAATATAATTCGGATTTTAAAGAGGTACAAATTTCGTTTTCGGTGTCATTCGTTTTTAAATGATTACGCATGTAATTCTTTATTTGATATCACAAAATTTTGCGTGCGGCTGCGAAATGTGGTCGGCTAGTCAACTATTGATTCTGTGACAAACCGGAAGTAGATATCCGATTTTAGTTGTGTGCGAATTACAATTTTGGCAGTGTCGCGACTGTAGTTTCCACGTTTTTCTGCGAATTTTGGCCGTTTCGAGGTTCCATTTGATAGGCGCGAGTTCGATAGAACACAACAGTGCTTGTTATTATTATTGCACTAAAATAATTAATTAAATTAACGTTTATAATTTGTTATTTAATACAGTAAATTAATGAATAAAATTGTTGTTTAATTATATATAACTGAATCATAATTTACTTAATTAAATATGTAGTTAATAAATAATAAATATAATATTAAGTAAACGAAAAACGAATAGAGAAATAATAGTAATTATTATAATATACAATGTGTTTCAAAACCAAGACATTTGACTTTTGATCACAAACTTCGGCAAACATAGACCGATTTCCAAAGTTCTTTCAACTGTCAAATTCCTGAGAACATTTTGTACACGTATATTATCAAGATTGTCCACCTCACCTTGACTACGTTTCTACACTATCTTGTAAAACTTGAAAATTATAATTGCTGCCGATTTCAATGTCCTAGTGCACGTGAGACCGCAGAATTAATCTTGCAAGATATAAGACTGCCTTAATAGCTCAAGTCTAAATAATGTGACTATAAAATCTGGAAAACAATGCAGCAGTGCTAACAAGAGGATCCGTGATGTCAGCGAACTAAAGCAGTGGATGATTGACGTGTAACATGGGCTGCAGCAGACAGTCATTGATGACGCTGGCACCGTAACACAGTGAATGACATAAATGTCTGCGAGCTTGTGTTTGTACCAGAGATAAACGTTTTTAGCACTTTCTTTAACTTTATGACTATTTTTAAGGTATGTGGACTGGAGTAGGTATATATTAGTTACAAACACTATATAGTGTCTTCTTCTGACAACGTTGAAGACATATGTTTCATAAACTACACTTTGTTTGTCACCAAACCATGCATATCCCGAACGTTCTTGCGTTATCTGCATTCTGAGCTTTACATACTATATCGCTGTGATTTTTGTAGTGTTATCATCAAAATGTTGTTAAGCTCTGCTAAATTTTAAGTAAAACTGATTAATTTTGATGGTATAAGTAAAAGTTTAGCCATTATTTTAATTTTTTGAATTTCGCAAGGTAGTGTAGCAACAGAGTTAAGGCGAGGAGGCACATTATGCTATGTCCACATAGAGAGTTTCCTCAGGAATCTGTCAGTAAATGAATTTTAAAAATCGGTCTACATTTGCCGAAGTTATGATCAAAGTGTATTGTTTTTTTGAGACACGGTGTATTATCGTTATAGTATTGTTATTATTTTATGTAATATATTTTTACATTTTTATATTTATATTTGTATATGTATATATACTGTGGTTCAAAAAACGCTCCCTTTATTTACATGACTCTATAGTTTTTACAAATGTTGACCAATTTGTGTAATATTTGGCACACAGCTACTGTTCTGAGTTAATTTGGCAACATAACAGTTATTGATTTACACACCTCACCTATATACGTGTATATACAAATACAGGATATAAAGTTTCTGTGGCTGTAACGTACAAATCTAATAAGTGAAATGAACGACAACATGTCTAAATGTGTGATAGATTTTCCATTACAGGTACCTATATAAAATCGTAACTTTCTGTAACTACAGTGTCTATAGTCAAGAAATAAAGTGCGAAAATATAACGGTATTAAAATGGCCATGTGTTTACTAAAATGTTCAGTAGATTATTTTTTACAATTCAAGATTTGTAAAAAGTAAAAACTGCAAGAACTATACAAATTTGACGTTACAGATTTGAAAATTATGATACAAAATTCAGTTTATCATTTTCTCTGAACTGGTGCATCGACGAAACTGCAGTGTTAAATGCAAAGTAAAAGGTTTTGTAATAAAATTGTCACACTACCATTATTGTGTTTATAACCAGCGACTAGACTAACATTTGTCGCTTTTTTAAATACCAGAAGAATTTGCAACAGGTGTCTGCATACAACAACAGTCAGTATTTTGTCAAGACACATTGTCAAGAAACATTAGTACAATTTAGCATGTTCGAAAAGATTCGACCCAGCTGGAATAAAAGGACCGATAATCATTTTTATCAGTCGTTCCCCTGCACGTGCTGTTCAAACTTCACATCTTCAGATTTGTTTGTTAACAACTGCTTTTTGTATTAACACCTACATGCTATAGGGCATAACAATAAGATATTGTTTTC
>Ga0209363_1002152_pt1 | contig 10156 bp, 10 predicted proteins | sample WorMetexBAHAMAS3_FD_187385 | JGI IMG/M metagenome (GOLD analysis project Ga0209363, IMG submission 187385) | Marine gutless worms symbiont microbial communities from Max Planck institute for Marine Microbiology, Germany - Inanidrilus exumae... | ecosystem: Host-associated > Annelida > Digestive... | reverse complement strand
CGGACGGTACGAACCCCGAGACCAGCTGTGTGAACCTAGACACAACACGCACATTTTATAACAGCAACAGCAATAGTTATCATCTCATCACCTACTACTGGAAAATCTGTCATTTACGGTTTATTTAATTGGCGTAATTTCTTGGCATTATTCTGTATTTGGAAGGGTCCATCAAACAGACCCCAAAGTGGAGTCATGTCTGGGAATTATTTTTACAAGTCAAATCACTTCCGTTGCTTGGCCAACAGTATCAGCTATCAATGCACTGAAGTGGTAAACTCTCATCGGCATAACAGTAATCTCTGATAGTATGCCTGCTATTGTCATCATATTTATGAGTTGGACACACTCCGGATGCTGCTGGCCTTGCTCGGCTCACGTCAATGCCCTCACTTCCCCTTTCAGCAAAAAAATTGGCTATATCAGGGACAAGGTCTTGGGTGGAGATTTAGCTCCGCCATGTTAAGGATAGCCAATGGTACAGTTACCTCCCAACCTCGTTGCCTTTTTGTTCAGCGGTCACTCAAAATTGGAAAGGATAGGGGAGGCTCATTTAAGTTACTATGCTAGTGCCTACAACAGGGTATCAACTAACCAACCACCACAAAACCTATTTATTAGTTGTGCAATTGCTGTTCACCAGTTCCTATAACATATCAGTTCTTAACAACTCTCATTGTATATCATTCCTGTGTTAGTTCAGCTTTAGAACGCTTCTCTCAGGTAAAACTTAAAAGAAGCATCCAGGGGACCTCCCGCCTACGTTACCAGATTGCCACCTCTACCATCAAACAACAAGAGTAAGCTGAACCTATTGAAACTTGCTAAAAGTCATTTAAGCAAACACTGACAGTCATAGTAACATGACGCTATCACAGTAATGCACAGCAATTGATTTAGAAGTTACTGACAGAAAAGTTTTACAGTTTCTGTATAGACCAATTGAAAACCAGCATACAACTATGTCACCTGCACACAGTGCATAGATGCAGCCTAATGCTACAGATGTTGCACATAGTATGGTCTGTCTGTGTGCTGTGCAAAAACAGCGGAACTGATCAACAAGATGCCAATTGGGGGACAAACTAAAGTGGGTCCAAGGAATAGCGTATTAGATGGGGTCAGATTGCTTTGGACACTTGTTGTACGTTGTTTGACAGCTGCGATAATCAACGGTCAGAATAATAACCAATAATGCAAATAATTGCTTCCAGCTGAAATGGCAGGAATCAACAACTGTGATGTAAAAATACTTGCCTGCTCCTCGTCCACGGCCTGGATGCTCGTAAAAGTTGCCTCCGCCATATCGGCCGCCATAATAGCCATACATATTCGTGTCATAACCATAGTAGTCATAGGCCGCCACGTAGTTGAACGGACCATAGTAATTATAGCTGTAATCTACATGACAACCATTTAACAATCCTTTTCCAACATACACAAACTAATCTCAAGCATAAAGGATGAAGGACAACGTCCAGTGAGTAATACTACTGTTCGTCACATCCAGCCACATAATGAATTTGCACCAACTGCCACCAATTTCACCTGCTTACCTGTAAAATGGCCCTAAATCTGATACAGAAGCCAATGAAGTAAAACAAATCTGACAAAATATCTAAGTACAACAGCAACAAACCCTTTACAGCCATTTACAAGTACATACACTATTGACCTATGTTAGCCGGCAGCCATCAAGCACTACAGATTTTGTCGGAGCGAGGTTTTTTCTGGCCGCATGCCACTGGTGACAGCAACCAGCGCTTTGTAATTAGGGAGAAGATGCTATCATTCTAAGTGGTGTTACTGGCACCCATCTCTATGCTGCAGCAAAATAGCTAAGTAATACCGTAAAATGTAAAAAGGTACATTACAATTCAGTCAGATACTTGATGACGACTAATATTTTTAAAACAAGAAGTACTAAGACAAAGACATCAGTGTCACTGCAACTGAAGAAATGTCAACCTCTGAAGTTGCGTCCTCGGCCTCCACGGCCACCGTGGCCATTGTAGCCATAATATGGCGGACTGTAACCATTGCGCCCACTGTCACACACACAAACACACATCTCGTTCAGTGATCAATCATCTAATAAACAAACTTGTCAGAATTAAATCATCATAAAACTAAACACTGTACCTTTGGCAATAGTGAAGCAATGCATTTGCATAAGCGGCCTGTATTTACCCAGGACAGGCCTCAACCACAACATTTAGCACAGCGGAATAAGAAAACTTGCTATCGTTAACTGTTTCTGTGATGCATCTATGTCCTCCACACAATAATCACATTCTGTTGCTGGAGCTGACTATTTAACATATCAGAAGTTGTTCCAGTTGCCAACTACAATATTCTGCATTGAACGATCGAGACAGCAGCAACATTTACACACACAACTAACTGACATTTGGCAATGCAAGTTTCCTATAGCATTTACTCAGTAATAGAATACTGCCGTCTGAGCTCACCGCTGCACCGTCCGTCATTATACTAACAGTGGCTGAAAAATTAGCACGAAAAGCTGTTTAAAACTCTCTTTCATCAGTGCTCCAGATCTGACTTACTGTACAGTGACAACAATGTTTCTTGTTTTTTATTTATTGTTTTGTGGTTAGGTCCTTTTTACGCACATCATGTTAATTGTGGCACCACGACGACAAGGACGACGACATCAACTAAATCCAACAAAGTAGAAACCATTAATTCAGTTTTTCCATTCATAAGTCTAGAAGATCAGTGTACAAATGGATAAGTCGCGTACCCATAGTAGCCGCCGCCATTTCCATATCGCCACTTTTCTCGCTGCTTGTTTCGTGCTGAAGGCTTTGCGAGCGATATATCCATAACTGATTCTCCAATCAGCTGCACAGCAGTTCAGTTAAATCCATCAACGACAACGTCCACATATATAAGTCAAGCTGCATCAGTACACATTACAGACAGATCACTATGCCGGCATGAGTAGTATGTCCACTATATGTAGAAGTTTAACAGTTATTTTAGACATGCAATCATGTGATTGGTTACTGAAACATACTAAATATGAACTGGCAATACAGATCACTGAAATGGGTGGTCAATGAACATATATCCCAAGAAAATTACAACATTCATTTCAGTGTTAACCACTGCCACCTCTACAAGACTAGTCACAAATCTCCAGAATAGTTTCATGGTGGGCCAAAAATGTACACTTTACTGCACCAAATCGATGCAATCACTCAACATGAAACGGTTTCATCAAAATGTTCACAGAATTGTAAGTATTCATGCAGTTGCTAAACATTCTTTGTAAACTTATTGTACCCACCGTTCCGTTTAACTCGGTCATTGCTTTCAGTGCCAATTCACGCGTTGAGAAGTGGACAAAGCCGTAGCTCTTCACCCGCTTCACTCTCTCAACGGGACCATACGCCTCAAACTTCTCCTTCAGTTGAGCCTCGTTCACATCGGACCGCAAGTTCCGAATGTACAACACTTTCACCTACAAGTGTGCACAGACATCCACGTAGGCGTAATCGGTAAAGACCGCCTCAGTCCTGCGGGAGCATAGGAGAGGCAGGCACTTATCACCTTTCTGTAGGCCTTAAGCCTGTAGCATGTAAACCACTAAGGGCCAGTTTTTCCACCGCAAATTAACCTTCCATTAACGTTAGTGGGAGATTAACTCCCATTAATTAATGAAAGTTAATCTCTCACTAACGTTAAAGGAACATACATTTGCAGTGGAAAAACAGGCCCTAGTCTGTAATGCATAACCAGACTAAAGGTTATCTTCCAAATTGCAGAGTGTCACTACCCACTGATTGGTACCAAATTATATTGTTTGATGTTAGCGGTGACTAACTTACCCAGATCAGTTACACAGCCAGGCCTTCAGTGGGAGTTGAACCCATAAAACTGCTTATCACAAGTCCAACATCAAACCCAGCATCAGCAGCAGCAGCAGAATGTAACAGGTGAAGATGATTGTGGTGGTTTTCATTGTTATCAGCACATTTACTCTCTAAGACCTGCCCATGTGGCCGAGTGGTCACCGCTCTCGGCCGCCATGTGCAGTACAGCGTGATGTGCTCAGTGGCCGAGGTTCGCGCCTCAGACCAGGCGTGTCCACCTACCAAAGAATTACTTCTAATAATTACTATGCACACGATGAACAGGGAGTTAATCTTGGGCAAGTACGAGGGTTCAACAGTGTCTTCTATAAACTGTGACCGTTGCTGATGCCTTGATTAGCAGCATCAAGGTGTCAGCCGCACTGACGCGAGAGCCGAAGCAGACAGATGTGGCTAGTCCCTGGCAAGGCGTTGAAGAAGTGCCAGTCAGGGCTGGCACTGAATAAGTGACAGTATGGGCTTAGCCAGACAGTAGGCCATGCCTAGAGGGGGCGCACTTAGAAATATCTGACAAGCTGCTCACGCCTACTACTGTTCTTTCCTCCACCATACACAACACGCACTATACCACACACACCTACCAATTCCCCTCCTCTCCCTGGGCTGGCGCATTGCAAAGATATAAAGGTCTCAGCGCTGGGGTCCAGAGTAGGCTGGACACCTGCCTGCAATAACGAATCATGAACGAGCATATTTACAATGTATGGACAAGCGGATATCTCCAACCTTTGACATAGTTTCTTCATCTGGCTCCTCCTGCGGCTCGGCCCACTCGACGATCACCTCGGAGCTCCAGACCTGCAGCCTCGTACTGACGATGGTGCGTCGTGCGGCCGAGGCAGTCTTGTGGCTGTCATAGTCGAGGAATGCAAATCCACGGTTGAACTTGCTGGGATCATCTGGCGAGTTGTACACGATTACGTCAACTAGACCTTCTGCAAAGCAATCACAGTACAAATACAAGTACACATGCTGATGTAACATTTTCAATTTTTGTGTTTATGGCTCCAGACAGGATGAGATCACATTGCCACGACAGAACTTAACTAACTCGTTGTAGCATCCATCGGTTCACAGTTCTGATTATGTTGAAAATTAGTTCAGTTCAGTTCAGGCATTTTGTCGGCTTGAGGAAAGGTATTCGGCCACACATTTATTTCTGACTGTACCCTACTCCCCTACATTTTCCCGACACATTTTTCAACCCCCTGACTTCTCCACGTTTCCAGGAAGCATGGAAGCTGGCAATGACAGATATCATCTCAATGACAATATGACTAGGTAGCATCTGCTGTAAGTTGTTCATAACATTCCAACTAGTGATGTGACGATTATCGAGATCAAAATATTGATTTTTCGAAAATCAAAAGGAATCAATATCGCGATTTTTTGGAGCAAGTGTGACTCGATTCCATACCGTATCATCCTAGAGAAACCAGCGATCAGCGCAAAAGGTCACAGAATGGGTTTTACACCCCTGCGAGTCCGATCAGGAAAGTGTGGAGGAGTTTATATCTCCGTGAATCCGGAGAAATTTACATCTTCAACTCCTAATATTGGAGCCAAAAATTTGAAATCGAAATCGAATCAACATCGAATTCTTTATAAAAAATGAATCACAATCAAATCGAGAGAAAAAACCACAATCGTCACATCACTAAGTTCAACTTCCAATTCTCAGTAGATATTTGGCCGACAGTACAGCAGACATCCTTCAACAAAACAACTCCGCAATCACAAAGTAATTACAAACAAAAGCTGTACTCTAGTTGCTAGTATATTAGCACACATAAACATTTGTATTACATAGTCCGTAAGAGACAGTTTCCCTCCATGCTTTTTCTTTAAGTTTTTTGACACTGGTGGTAGGGCGACAGGAAGAAAATCCAACCTGTAAAGAAACCCATACAACTTACACAACTTACATGGGTACTCTAACTGAATAAATGCAAAAAAAACCAGATGTAATACTTGCTAACCCAGGTTCACCTGCAAAAAGCCATTAAAACGGAGATAACTGGTCACATACGTTACCTGTTGACTTACGGAATTCTTCAAAAATTTCATCACGTGTCCTGTTCTTTGGAATGTTGCCGACAAACAGCCGAACATTGGCAACGGACGCGTTCACTTTGAGAACTCTGCCAGGCCTGATCTCAAAGTTGTTCAACTGTAAATACAAATGACACCAACAAAAGGATGCAGTTGTGAATGGCGACACAAAGTGGGGTCCTCACAGTGGTTAAGCATAAACTTTGAAACACGGCTTTTTGTTGCTTTGCAACTTTTAGATTCAGCATCATGACCTCATTGCCAGTTATGCCTCCCAGATGTGAGTCTCTTACTACCTTCCAAAATAGTCACAAGCAATGAATAGATAAGTATTCACATTAATTACATATTGTTTTTAATGTTTATATCATCAAATAAAGACAAAATCAATTACAAATTAAAACAGTATAATTTAGCATGCAAAATTATTTCACTGATGACCACTACTGCCATAACTACTACTGTTTAACTCTTTCCTAAAGTGTCCTTGGACACCACAACCACAAGTTCGGGGTAATGGTCCCACAGGCCTCCTTCGGAAAACGGTGGATATTACTACAGAAAAATTAGTTATAATGTGAACAATGCAACTGTTACTTGTTTAACAGCTTCTTCGGCGGCTTTCTTTTCTGTAAACGTGACGAAGCAGTAGCCGCGGTTGCGTCCCGATATTGGGTCCATCATCAGTCGTAGATCCCATATTGATCCGATGTTTTCAAACAACGGAATCAGAGAATCTTCAAACAGATCCTTTGGCAATTTTCCACAGTAGATCTGAAACATAACGAGTTCACATCATTCCAGGAGTCCTGAGAAATGTCAGTCACCTGGCAAATATCAATACAGTGATGTTGACCACAAAATGTCACAAATCTGGCTCCATATTGGTAGCAGATCATCCCAGGCCTACAGCGAGTCTTAACACAAGACGAATTGCAGTAATTTCATTTTATATTTTTGAATTTCTGCCTCTATCTAAAAACAAACAAAATATTATTTCAACATGCATAGTAATTACTGATGCAATCATAAATGTCAAAATGGCATGTGTTACTTATAAAACAATATTTAGTATAATACTAATAAAATTTTATAACGATTGCCATTTGTGTACAACATATTCAATATATTTATTGTTATATTTTATAGTACCCTAGCAATCTATTCACTTCACGTTATATTAAACTACAAATTAATTCATATTCTAAAGTAAAATTACTAGGCAACAGCATAATCTACCTCATGACCAGGTCCTGGCTGAGGTCCACTCCAATTCGGAGGCGGTCCCCCGTACCTCCGCTGACCAGTGGATACATCCAGTGAATAACCAGTGCGATCCAAGATTTCCTATAAACACCATTTTATACTGCTGCTACTATTGATGCTACTACTTGCCATTTAACAGCTGTTGTTCCAGGTCATCCAAGGTCAGCCAGTCCCTTTCAGGTCCTCCTCCAGAACAGAACCTCTGGGATTAGTGGAACACAGTCTTCTATGGGCCAGATGTCCTTGATGCCACCCTACGAACAGTGTCAAAGCACTGAAGGTAATGATCAGACATCCCAATCATCTAGTGTGCAAAACTTACGTTTTAGCACCACACACACAAGGTCTGCTGCGGCTTGTTATCCCACATGTATCTCAACTTGCTATTCTCACTGAAACATACAGTTCATACTTGACTGAAACAAAACACGAGGATAACCAATACATATGCATGACAAACCAGTCTGTTGGTTTACCAACCAGTCTGTTGGTTTATCAGTAAAATGAGACTTGAAAATGGGCTTTAAAGACAATACATGCATCTGTCTCAACTGAGAATATGAAGATTACCTTTTAACAAGTATGAGGACGTGATAACTGACAGTGCAGATATTTGGGTCATTTGGTACAGAGACAGACGGATAAAGAACGAAGCCAATGCTCTTCCTGATGACCAACTAACATTACAAGAAATGAAGTCAAACATAACAGCTACAAAAATAAAGTACTAGTCTAATAATTTACTACAGTGCAGAAAATCACACAAAACCACAGGTAGACCTTGATCTTAGCTTCATCTGGCTTCATGCTATTTATTCTAGCATCACCATTTCGAGCCATGTTGCCCAGTTTACTTTTTTGCCGAAATGTCTTGATAAGACCACAGAGGAATGCACTCTTGTTGCTGACATGCTCCAGGTTTGTCTGTCGCAGTTCAGCCAGAACAGCTAGAGCTTCTGTTACCGACAGGCCACGCATTGCATCAAAAGCCCGTCCATCCAAGTCTCCAGACAATAATATGCCTGCATATCGACAAATCATCTCAGATTTTGGTACTCATTTGATGACAATATTTCCTCTCCATTTATGGCTAATAACTGTATGTCTAGATTCTCAATTGTGTAAGATTTTTTACAATGCAGACAGATGACAAAATATTCAGCAAAAAACTATTAATTTTATTTCAAGTGCATATGCCACTTAAATAATTATTCACTGAACTATTAATTATAACAATTATACTTTCATCTAAGACTTAACTGACATCATTACTTATTATTTAATCACCAACTTTGAGACATGTTACCATATTTTTGTTTTTACACGAATTATGTAGTGTCAAGTTTAAAGATACTTTCTCTATACCTGCATCTTGAATAGAAGCCAACTCGTCTGATACTTCTGATGGCAGCTGTTTACTGCTCTCCGATGGCACAGAAACCAATCCATTCAAAGCCACCTCTGACTCGGATACATCTTGTTCACACACAACATGTTTCTCTACTGCACCATGTGTAATATACAACTAGTGTTGTTACGGTGGCAGGAACTTGCAACTCGGTTGGTGGCGGTGATTTTTTGACATGCCAAATGTATGCTGGTTGCGAATATCGGTCGGTGTCAACTGTCAATGCTAGGGTTGTCAGCCGGAAACAGGTGGATATAGCGGCTTCGAGATCAGATCATTTACGCTGTCCTGTAATGCGCTAATTGCTCACGGCACGTGACGACAGGGGGTCACGAAGTAAGACCATTGCGACGGTCTCACTAAGTACAGTGCCTAGACTGTCCCTGCTGTCCTGTCGTTTGCAAGTGGGGAAGCGAACATGCGGGGGAGGGCGGGCGGCGTGGCTAACTGGACTGACGCGCCGTGCGTTCACGCAATCAAATGATGTGGCATTTAGATGACTATCGCTGCTCTGAGCAGCGGAAGTGAGGAAACAGCGACAGAAGTCCGCAGAAAACACTGTAAAACACCAAACACCGCCACGGTGGTAGTCAACCACCGCGATGGCAGTGAAAGTTCAGTGGTCATAACAACACTATAAATGACAATTACAACACGAATGAACAGCAGCATGCATCTATTATCGCTTGTCACATGAGTATTTTACACACAGCCAATAACTACTATAACTGATTTCCAGCACACTATAAACTGTAATAATGTTAACACGATAAAAACGTGTATTTCAGCTGTAATGATACCGGAACAAATGTGTGTTAGACAGTAAGATTTATATGGCTCAAGCCTGTTTTTACAGCATCAGTCTGTATATACTGATAATGTATCTGTCTTTCTGCCTTGTTGGCGAATAAATGTGTTCATAGACTGGTGGCTTCCGTGAATTCGGTAACTAATTCCAGCAGTTTTACTCTACAGGCGCGGTATAGTCTATTACTGTTGAAAAACGCTAAACAACAACCAAACAACAAAAAGACATGACACTGGTTGCAAACTTATACATCCGCAAACGCTACGAGCATGTGGACATGCATGTGGATAATGGCATGCACTATTCCCGTTAACTACATATCAAGTGGTTTAATACGACATTACATAAGCTAGCAACCAATCGAGATCAACAACAACTTCGGAGTTCGGACGAAAACTTAATTCTATAGCATCAATACCTTCCACAGACATCTTAAGCTAAGCATACATGCTCTGAGCGATAAAATGCAATGAAGACAACAAAGCCCATGTGACCGGATGCGTAAAAAGGTCTACGTAATTACCAAAATGTACCAACTACCAGTCCCGCAGAGGCAGAACACTCTAGCGAAAGTGCGAGACTAAGTAGCGAGACCCTGCGAATGCGAGGGCAATTTCTGACGTGTGGACTGGACGGTGTGGTCTAGCTCAGGCTTTCAGCATACATTATTACCGTGGCCGTTTCCCACGTGGCCACTTTCCACGTTCCCCTTATCTCTCCTCC
>Ga0209363_1002151_pt1 | contig 10156 bp, 9 predicted proteins | sample WorMetexBAHAMAS3_FD_187385 | JGI IMG/M metagenome (GOLD analysis project Ga0209363, IMG submission 187385) | Marine gutless worms symbiont microbial communities from Max Planck institute for Marine Microbiology, Germany - Inanidrilus exumae... | ecosystem: Host-associated > Annelida > Digestive... | reverse complement strand
TCTGCAATAAATGAAATAACTGCTGCAACAAACATTTAGTACAGCATTACACTGGCGGTGTCTAGCGGAAAGCGTAATTTTACTGTCTGGCGTCCGTTCGTCCGTCTGTCTGTCACGTCGGCGCGTACTTAACATGACTCACCGGAGAGGACGGACATACTTATTTTATTTTATTGCAGCGCGTCAGCACATGTACAGTAAAATAAAATAAATGCTGCAAGAAACATTTACTGCAGCATTTATTTTATTTTAGTACGCTGGCCGCGTCTAGCGGTAAGCGCTTAATGCAACGGTCTGGCGTCCGTCCGTCCGTCCGTCCGTCTATCAGTCCCGTCTTTTTTCTGACCTTAATAAAATGCTTGGTGCACACTTAGCGTGACTCACCAGGAGGCAGCACGCAATGCCGCCAGCGTAGATTTCCGTCCGAGTATTAAGGCGCGTTCAGACAGGACGCCGCGGTTCCGCCAAAATGAAAACACACAGATTTCAATGAGTGTGTTCACACTGCGCGCGAAGCCACGCCGCGCCGCGCGTCGCTGTGCGGAAAAATCGGAATTTGCTGTCATTTTCTGCGCCGTGCCGCTCCCCATCTGAACGCCCCTTTACGAGGACGGACGGCTTGAAATGGCTTTACGGCAAATCGGCTACAGCGTGATCGTCTTCAGCTGCAGTCTGTTGTATTTGTCCAGCACGGCACCCCAGATGTGATCGTTGAATGACTAGTCTCATATCAAGAGAATTTGGACGACGTTGGCACTTCACGATGGTCTACGGGCAGTTTGCCTGTATGCAGTTTTGCGCGATTTCTATTGCCGTGAAAGTGAGGCAGTCATGTTTGGAGACGTGCAACTTTCTCATTTGCGGAGATAGACATTCTTGGAGAAATGCGGCAGGTGAATGTGACTTCGAACGCTCAACAATACCACGTAAAATTTCACGCACAATTTCTCACCCGTCGCCGTATTATAAACGGCAAATAGGAGGGGGAGTTATTTTTGGCACACCGTGTAGTACCAGTACATTGTACTGTATACCTTTGTTGGTGGGTGACGTCTTGGGCGGTGCGTTCGCGACTGGTTTCTCGGCGGCCGTGTCTTGCGGGATGTTCTCCACACTGTGACTACGACGCCAGTTGAATACTCTACCGGTCCTCGCTGACTTGACGGGCGGCAGCGGCTTCTTGGCGTACGACCTGTCCGACCCGCAGTCGTCGTCGTCAGCATCGTCAACGTGTGCGGTCTGAGCCGTCCTCGGCGCTGAGAGGACACCTGCCACTAGACTCGCTCGACCCTGAACGACCAACAACATATAGATTTTTGTGGGGTAAAGTGACGTCGCAGTAATCTATGGTCACGATACGATCTCCATGTTGCAGGGCATGATGTTGTACTTTGCGAAGTTAACTTGTGACGATTTGTCACGTTATTTAAATAAAATCGAATCGGTCGGTTTAAGAAAAGCTTGTTGCTAGCGCCAGATTGGCGATCTGACTGTGAGTGCTGCAAAATGTTTACATTTCCTTGCCCTACCATACATCATGACGACCAAAACAGTTGGCATAGATAGGAATGAAGAAATTGCGCCATTGTCGACCTATACGGAATTTGTTAATGTGCAGTTCGGCACAAGACGTGCCGGTCTAAAACTGGTATCTTGAGCGACCAGTTTTGGAATAAAAATTGCGCCTAAAAATGACTGTGTAGGTACGAGACACATGGCTCATTCTTGCCACATGCCCACGTGATCCACGTTAGACTTAGTTTATGGACACGACTGAGCAAAATCAACCCACGTCAATCTGTTGCGGATTTTGCCGAGACTGCAGCTGATACACACCTATATTATAAGCAAAATCTGCGGTTCTAAAAATCCGTAAAATATACACTGCATATATCCACCGCCATGTAAGTAGGCCGACTTGAGAAAAGAATGTAAAAATTATGAATTATGGCCACATAGGCCTACAGTTCAACGTTTGAAGAAAAAAGTTGGATTATCAAAATGTGAGTACTTCCTTTCGTTATTGCCTCATATATCAGTATTCTCTACGTAATCGCTACTATTTCTGCAAGTCTTGCAATTTTCTATTGTAATTGCATGCGTTGTTAACTTACCGCGATGTCATTGGCCGGCGGCGAGAAAGGTCTTGGTTGTGGTACGGGTGGAGCTGCCGACTGCTGTTACAAGCAACATGAGTGCAATTGTATTTTTTTTGTAGACGGCGCAAATAAATCTAGTCCTCTAGGCTATCCTGTCTATCTGTCCGTCACATATGATCAAAGTGTTTTCACCAGCTATTATAGTAGCCCCGCTCACTGTTGCGGTTTTCTCATATCTTATGCCTGGCCAGCGGCGAGACCTCGCAGTCATTCTGGCACAGTACATGCGTATGTGTAACAGCAGAGGCACGGACAGACAAACACAACTGACACACATCACACATGTATACCGCTGTACGCGTAGCGTCGAGCGGTAAAAATGTCAACTACAGTACTGTCTATGGTGACTCGATGATTTGGTAGTCTAGTGGTTAGGGCGTCGGACTTACGACTCATTGGTCATGAGTTCGATCCCCGGCCGCCGGTTGGTACTGGAACGATGGTCTGTTTCAGGCGGGCATACCACCTCGGTATATAACCATATACCCAGGCCAACTCAGCCTCCTAGCCTCTGTAGGACGGGAAATGAGTACCGGACAAAGTGCAGTGATGCTCTGCGGCTGTGGAGTAAAGGCAGGATGGCTCATTCCATTCGTGGATAAACGTGTGGGTGGCGGGTAAAGCTGTGTGATCCCTCGTTAACACGTGCCATCCTGAGCGCTTCAGAGGCGAGTTTCATAATTAAGCGCTATATATTTATCGGTATTCACCACAAAGCTGCATGGTGGCAATAATAAAAAGTATACACATCTAAGCCTTTACCTTTTTACATTTAATTATGCAATTAAGTTGCCAAGTGTTGTAACGCTGGGCGGAGATTACGCCTGGGCGGAGACATGGCGAGTCATCTCCCAGGTGAGTGCAAAACGCAACCGCAGCTAGAGCGGAGCGCCAGTTCTCTGTGATCGCTGATCATACTAGTTACTAGGCTAGCACTGACATTATAACTACAGACACTACATTACACTGCACTGTTGACATACCGGCGCGTTGCCAGACGGCTGTAAGTGCGGTCTCGGTCGTGGAACCGGCGGAGACGCTGTCTGTAACGACACATGGACACGCAACATGATCACGCAATGACGGTCTTCGGCTTTACACGACGCCGAGGAATCTTAGGCATTGAAATTCACTGACAGCTGACAAGATGCAGTCGACAGACGCCCGTGATGTTGATAAGCAGAGTAGGCCTATGGATGGATGAACGGCGACAGCGTGAGATTGATAGTGTACCGTTGATGAAATGTACTCGGACTGAATAGCAGTTACAACATAGGGCTCCTTTAACGAGGTCAACGGCATCGCCAGGTGTATAAAAATGAGGTGGGCTATAGAAGGAATCGAGTAGCCCAAGGCCACGTCTACGGCAAATGATAGGCATCCTGATTGATTGATTGATTGATTGATTAAGTAAGTAAGTTTATTCATGTTGTATAGCATATGACAATGCTAGATTTCAAAAATGCGTGGCCTAGGCTAAATACACGACATAAAACATAGCACACATAGGAAACAAATACAACTATGCAGTGTGGAAAAAACAAACAAATTACAATAATAAATGAATTATGTGACTAAGAAGAACACATTAAAAATTGATTGATCGTATAACTTCCTATACACGTTTAGTAGTAATCATGGCTCTATCTCGCTTGGTTTCCGAGATAATAACGACGTACGATGAAGTTTCGGCCACATCTGGCGGCAATACGACCTTAATCACCGTTTGGTTTTACCTCCAGCGTGGAGCTCCAGGCTCCAGCATGAAAATGAGAACACGGTGACCTCTCACAAGTGAGGATTTCGTATGCGTGTTCAACGATAACCATAGCTCTAAAAGCACCGTGGAACAGACAGACAGAGGAAGAGACAACAGCTTCGCTTAATGCCTCTACTTTGGTGACGGGGGCATAATAATAGGTGCACGTAAGATACCTGTGTGTCAGAGGTAGCCTGCTGACCGGATCCGTTCGCCAGAGGTCGCATCGGGCGTCTATTGAGTGTCATCGTAATCAGGTTGTCATTCAGACGCGCTAAATTCAACAAATCAACCTTTGTAACATCTTACGACAAACACATTTCGCAGACTAGACCACCTTTTTAAAAACCAAGAATGGTCGGTCAATCACAGTATGATAGCTTACCCAGACCAGATAACCTTTTATGGAAATGTTTCTGTACCGACTTGATTTTAGGCCTAGTCTTATACGCCTATATGGCGACGGTAAGTAAAGTAAAGTAAACAGTGTATAGCAGTTTAGCATCAACTTAGCTCTTCACCGCTACGGGAAAACTCACATGCCATATGGGATCACACAGTGTTACCTGCCACCCGACAGAGGTGAGAATGCCGCCTTTGCCCCCAGCCGAAGCAGGTACTCGATTTAGCGACCCCGGAGGGATGCAAGGCTGAGTTGACCTATGTTACGTGAAAGCCGACCGGCCGTGAATTGAACCCGCGACCTGTAAATCGCAAGTCCAACGCCCTACCGCTGAGCCACCACGCAACACCGTGGCGAGTATAAACGCAAAACCGGGCCATAACGCGGGCAATTTTTTTTCTCAGAAGACTTCCGGTCTGTCTGTCAGTTTGTATGAAGGGCGTGCAATGCTGCAACCTGTGAGAGGTCACCGAGTTCTCGCAGTGAAGAACCAGTTTCAACACCTCTTCAACAACTTTCAGCAAGAGGCTCAGCTATCGCCGATAGACCCGCGCGATGCTCTGTGTCGGTTGAAATATTGTCATACTCTTGTGATGTACGAATAGCGCAATTACGCAAACAGATCGAGTGATAGCCTGAAGAATACTTTCAGCAACTGCCACGACATATTCGGCTACCTGCATATTTTTGTACACGCATCGTTGCAATATGCTCGACTATCGCATAGCGAGCAAGCAATGTTCCGTGTCACATACATGTAACGCTGAAGTGAGCGGTACGTGTGATAAACAGACTTCCACGACAACCAACGTTGTTGATGACGCCGCGTATTCCTTCGCCAGCGCACCGTCTTGGACGCGGATCACAATGGCGGATGGACACATTTTTGCTACAAAGCATCTATCTGAGCCACAGACTTCTCGACCGGTCGAAAAACCTAATTTTACCTTCCTCACCTGCATTTGGCGCCCCCGTTGGAGTGATCTCATCGGAATTTCGTAGAAGTTTTTGCGTCATAAGTCACTTGGCTATCGTGCGGCGTTTATTTGCGTGATCGTACGCTTAGGCCTACCCGTTTTCACGAAACTCCGACTTGTGACAGAAAGAGGACGGAGAGACAGACAGACACGCGATGACAGCAAATACCGCTCTAGCATAGCGTCGCGCGGACAAAAATTTTAATTAACGGATTGTACAGCTAGTGAACTGAGACACAAATGCGTGGGCACGGTGGCTAGGGTTTTTTCACGGATCGAGCGGGATCGGTAAAATCCCGTGGAATAATCGAGGAGCGGGATCACTAACTACTGCGATAATCCCACAGTACCGGAAGTACCCCGTACTCCCGGTTCCGTGGCATTGCCGCTGCTGTTATACTGTCTACTTATTACTTGAGTAGGCTATTCTTACAGCGAAAACAATGCTCTGACATTTTCATTATTGATAATAATGCATCGTTAATATACAGGCAAACTTGAAACGTAAGATTAAGGGAAAGAAGTGGCGAAAGCAGGTAAAATCTAGTTTCCATGGAAACGGGACGCGAGTGGGAGTGACAACGGGATTGGGACGCAGCGACTCCTGCGCGACTATATTATATAGAAAAAAACATGTGTCACGAAGCGGCGGTTACTTTATAAGAAGGAATGCTAAATAATGGTGCTTTTAGCACGTCGACGGTTTTTTATCAGCGTAAAATACCATACATCACAAAGCAATGCAAAAATGTCATGTGAACGCCAGTAGCTCAGAGCTCTGCTGCTAAGCAGTGCAAATTTTGTCCGATAATGAAACCGAAAAAGCGACCCATGAGTAAACAATTACCGGCTTTCCTTCCAGTATAAGTCAAAGTTCTGTCTAGACACCCTCCTTGTGTGCGACAGACGTATGCAATTATTCAGCTATGTGGTTTGCGCACCCTGAGGCAGATCACCGTGTCTGACTTCAGACGGATAGCGTCCATGCGGCCAGCCCGTCTGCACACGTGTCTCCGAACCGTCGACAATAATGTTAAAACAACTGGAATTCGAAATTTGCACCGCCTGGCGGAAAGCAAATAGTAGGACCGAATGGCGACATGTGTGTGGCGTTCAGCTATTCAGTCCAGATCGATCTAGACAGGTTTGATCGCAGATTGGCCGTTCTTTAATTGCATCCGAGAAATTCAGTCCGCGTTCATGACTCCAGTCGCATTCAGTCCGATGGCGATTGGCTGCCTGCGACTGAGTGATGTCAGCGTTATCTGCTGTGTTGTCACCTCGCGTCTGGAGGTTTCTGGTACGGAATGTACATGGGCCACATGAGTTTGAATTGATTCCAACGGCAGAAATGGAAACTAGAAATCCCGTAGAGGGCAATTTTGATAGTGAATTTCCTGCGATCTGTAATCATTGCGAAGTTATGGCGGCCTGAAATCGCAAGACGTTAAAATTTTTTTAATTGCGTTTTTAGTAATAACGACCCCTTAAGGTAAAATTTTCAAAATTCCGTTTCGAATGTTTTTATGCGACAACGATCGGCGTGTTGTGTTCAAATTTCGTGAAATTTGGCCGACGGAAAATCGGTGAAATCGTACGTTGCTTAACTGACAAAAAAGCAAATTTTGACCGACTCTCCAGCTGTCGCCACTGAGCAGATCGCGCCCAAAATCTGCCAGAGGCAGCCCCCGACAATGTGTTCAGAGTGCTCAAGATTTAATCCAAATCGGTTCACCTTCGGCGTAGTTATGGCCGAACGCCCGAACACCGCCAAACTGCGCCATAAAGTGGATCGAATATTCGGCTGAGGCCTAGCTTCTAGCGGAATAATGACGTTTTTAGCGTCAATTCTTGGAGTCCTTAGTGTTTAATGTTATAAATCAGAAGAAACGAAGCTGAAGCGTTGAAACTGATAATGGCGTTGGCCTTGCAAGGCCACGGTCAGAGTTGCGAGGCAAAACCAAAAATCTGATCTTAAGGCCAAAGCCAAAGCCAAGACCAAGGCCTAACATCCCTGCGGCTGGCGAATGACGGTGATTGACGTCATCCATTCACGTGACAACGTTGCACTCTGCAGTCAAATCTTGTTCCGAGACACTTCCAAACACTGAACGAAAAACGACATTTGAGCAGCAAAATAGTAATCGATTCAACTCACGTTTTGGTTTTATAGCCGGTTTCTGACGTTTGGCGGCCCGTCCGAGCGTCATCGTTTCGTTCTCATCGGTGCTTCCTGTCGCTTTGGTGACGTCACTTCCGGCGCTGCTGAAGCCGGAAGTGGCGCTGTCGCCGCTGCTGCTATCGACGTCGCCGCTCGACGTTGATGTGCAGCTGTCAGTGCGCACCGGTTGATTCACTTCGACCTGCTCCACTGTCCCAGAGGCACCTGCACCAAGTTAGATATTCTATGCTCGAAAGGCAACAATCCCGTGACGCATGGCAGCCCCAAGCTTGCTGTCATCACGTGACCATCATATACTTCGCCCGCTCATAACGGTCAAGAGACGACAAGTTGTTTGCACTGTCGTCTGGTAAAACATTTAATGATACTATAGAATGTTAAATTACCGTCACTCAATGGTTTAAACATTACATTCTGGTGTGGTGTGTGGTCATTTTTGCGTGGTTCAATTAGACAGTACACTGTCGTTACGTAACATCCGGCTTAGCGCCGCGTGTGTCACGGCATCATAATAATAATAATAATAATAATAATAATAATAATACACATTTCTATACCGCCGTAAGGTCGTAAGTTCAGTGGCGGTCTGTTGTCTGCTATATACCAGGCCAGTCAGTCCAGCCTAGAATAGAGAGCACTCAGCAGAGCGCAAACCCCCGCCACGCCACACTGAAACCGGGACAGTGTCGTTAACGGCCAGCAGCAGGTACATCGGCCTATATTTCCCGCACTGACCGTAACTGATTTTCTCAACATCACTTTCACTCTTTACATCGACTGACAACCGCACTGCACACGATAAATACGACAAAATATCCAGTTGTTCTCGATCACTTCCAAAATTTAACCACGTCTTCTTTGGCCCATAATCTACCAATCCCCTAATTTCATGAAAATGCGAAAAATCAGTCACAGCTTTGGAGTAACCCTGTTAACAGACAGCGGTCAAACCAGTATCACCGGCAAAGGTGGCGCAGTTAAAAATATCTGATATTTCACTGACGCGCACCTGCTGATGATGGACGTTCGACCACGTGGACGGTGCTGATGTCCAGCGTGCTCGGCGGACACGTCTGTCGTCGCTGTGAAGCGTCGGTCGATGCCGTGTTGGTTCTCAGAGCGGCCGGTCGTGCTGCCACCGGCGGCTTGCGTCGCACATCGTCGCCGCTGCCAGCAAGCACCTGCTGCGCGGCGCTCTCGGACGCCGTCTTGTGCCTGGCTGCAACGGCGTGCGACCGACTGGGGCGCTTCCGGTACATGTCGTGGTGCCGCAAGTACGGCAGTGGCGCGTCACGAGCAGGACACACTTCCGTCGACCACCGCACGCCCGCTTCCGCTTCCCGGGTCACGTTACTCGGCCGAATGCAGTCGTCGATATTTGCGTACAAGTTTTCCTCTCGCTTCAGTCACACACGCACGCACGCGAGTAGTTATGCGTAGTTATGTTTCGACGATGAACGGGGGTCCTGAAAATACAGGACCGGAAAAATCTGGAAATCAACGGAATGAATGAAGAGAGATGTTTGTTGTATCGCGTTTGAGCGTTGGCGATCAGGGTTTATAGCGTCTTGACAGGCCGATTTTAGCAGATACGCTAGTCGAATTGTTTCGGCAACGTGTTTTAATAATATTGCTAATGTGGTAAAGCAACGATAGAATACTGGGGAAAATGTCACCGTCTTTGATACAAGCAAAAGGGGAAGGATAGTATATACTCTTCAGAGGAGTGTATAAACAGGCTGCTCGTATCCCTTCCTTAGGTCACTGAGCCCGTAGGTGTATACACCACAGAGTCTAACGCACGGCTAGTGCGACGGTTACCTTCCCGGCCGCTTGGCTGGTACTCATTTCCCGTCCCACGGGCGCCTATGTCCAGACTATCCGTCAACACAGGCCCGTGAACACGAGTAGTGTGTGCCAAGCTTAACCCATTTAGCTCAGCGTTCCCAAAATAGCTACGCTACAATTCAGGGATTCGACGCCAGGCTGGCTAACCGACCATTTTTAGTTTTTGACTTTCGGGCACTCTGGCGCTCAACCCTGAGCGCCAGAGTGCCCGAAAGTCAAAAACTAAAAATGGTCGGTTAGCCAGCCTGGCGTCGAATCTCCTAGTCACTGTTCGCATTTTGGAACTCTGGGCAAAAATGGGTTAAAGCGCGCGATGACGGACGGACGGACGCACCATCTCTGGCTCTGGTTCCTCGATGTCGAACTCGGTATCGCTCCACAGACCGTCGTCTCTGTCGTCGTCATCAAAGTCACTGTCGTCGATAGCTGCCTGCCGATCAGCATCTGCACAGTACGACACAACTCGGAGACGATATCCTATTATTTGAACTGATTGCATAGAGTTTAGGTTTTACGTCCCACCCGACACAAAACAAATCACCTCGGAGACGTTCTTACCGGCCAATCTCTTGGCTTAGTACTTAAAGAAAAACTAAATCAACAGAAGCAAACATGCATCTGTAACAAAATATACTACAACATATAGGCCTAATTAACGCAGGTTTGGTCGCCTCCCATACGACCTTCGGCCTGGAAACGGAACGGGCCTATCATGAAACATATTCTTCGGTTGGTAAATTATTACAAAAATATACTGTTAACTATCACAACCAACATTTTTACCTTTGACGTTTCGGTCTCTATCAGTAACCTTCATCAGAAGAAGTA
>Ga0209363_1002150_pt1 | contig 10157 bp, 7 predicted proteins | sample WorMetexBAHAMAS3_FD_187385 | JGI IMG/M metagenome (GOLD analysis project Ga0209363, IMG submission 187385) | Marine gutless worms symbiont microbial communities from Max Planck institute for Marine Microbiology, Germany - Inanidrilus exumae... | ecosystem: Host-associated > Annelida > Digestive... | reverse complement strand
GTCTACAGGCTAGTAAACGTCTGCAGAGGGACCGCGCGACTCCCACGGCATAAATATTCTATAACAGCAAGGTGGACTGAAGCATATTCATAAACTCAAGACTGAATGAGCAGTACTTGGCTAGCTATCGTCTAATTGGTTTAACGAAGTAGGTTTTTTTTAGTATTTTGAAGTACGTACGTGCCATATCGTCGTAAAAAGTTGACGTTTGCTATCTCATCTCCTGATGAGTTCTTGTTTAAAAATTTTGTCGTGTTTTTACATTTTAGCGGTTTTAATTTTTTACGCTGAAGATGAAATGTATAATTTGACGCTTTTTAATTATTAGCATAGTGAACGCATTCAAGAGAGAAGAGCGTGTTTAACAAAAGGCTCCGCTATCGCCGAGCGAGCCGCGCCACGCTCTGTATCAGTTGAAATGTAGTCCTACTGTTGTACAAATAAAGCACACATATCTTCCGTGTCAGCAGGCTGAGGAGCACTTTCAGCAATGTCACGTTTTATACGGCTACCTGCATAGTTTTGTACATGTTTCGTTGTAGTAGTCTCAGCTATCGCACATCAAGCATGCGACGCCGTGCGCGTCATCAACAGACTTTCATATAACCAACCTTGTTGATGTTAACTGAACTGCAACTGTGATCACTAAACTTCGACTACCACCAAAGTTGTTGATAACACCGCGTACTCCCCCGCCAGCGCACCGTTGTTGACGCGGACAACCGCTGCGGACGAACACAAATTTTTGGCGGTAGGTGTCTGAGAAGCAGACTTCTCGGTCGGTCAAAATGCAATTTTACCTACCCCACCTGCATTCACATCGAAATTTCGTAGAAATTTTTGCATCACAAAACTACATTCCCTGGTCTATCGTGCGGCGTTGTTTTTGACATCCTACGTTTAGCCGTTTTTGATACAATGCGGGCTTGTGACAGACGGACGGACAGACACGCGATGACAGCAAATATCGCGCTAGCATATCGTTACGCTGGTAAAATGTCGACATGTAGCTACCTGCCACTTGACGTGGTCTGCTGCTGTTTAATAAATCATCCTACGATACAGAAACCAGGCGGGCGCGGCGCGTGCGTGCAGTGTCGAACCAACATCGACAAACGGTTTGATTGATTGCCAACACCGGTCACTCACTACTGCGACGGCGTCACGGCTGCTACAGCTGCAGATGTAGATGCAGTTCGATATTATCCATTAGTCGCAGACCAATTTAATGTCGGCTTTACATCTGATGTATCCACATCTCTACTCCCCGATGTCTATTTGTGAATATATTTCTTTCTCTCTCTTTCTATCATTGATGTCTCCCTGTCTGTCACTGTTTCTGATTTACAGGGTGGGCCAAAAATGTACGCTATTTCACTCTAATTGTAACGATAACAAAATTATTGATAAAACAGTGGTTATACTGGTATTTTAAAGATAATCATGAACAGTAGTATGTAATAAATTTTTTACCGTTATGATGTTAAATATTCTATGGTACAGTGGCAGAAACCTGGCTGACTCATTATCGTCTGCTACAATGTGTAAAATGACTTCGCTTTAAAAATCACGACTACCATTTTAAAAGATGTCTGACAAAACAAGTTTTATTGGCACACATTGTGGCACAGTTTGTTGAGAAACAGTAGGCATGCAGTTTTTTGGCCCGCCGTGTATCATGGACCAATCTCTTGCTATTTTCTCGCTATCACAGACATTGAGGTATCGAGGAAATGCAATTCGCCATATAACACGACATATCTATACTCAATTTCATTCAATCGATTGCACTGATGCGCTGCTCACCAGTGCCGACTAGCATCTCGGTCCTATGCAACATGAATACAACATGATACTGACACAAAATAACCGTTTTTGAAACATGCGACATTTAGTTTGAGGATAAACCGTTTCGTAATTTTAAATTTACTCTGCCTAATCGCAGCTGATCAGATCAAAGAGTCAACAGGCAGCTGTTTGATACTATTGCACATTCGTGTTAATTGGCAAAATTTGCATAATTATGCAAAACACTTCTGACGTTTCGGTTTTTCGTTTCTCTTTTGCCATAGCAGCTTTTCTGTTGTTTGTTTTGTTCCAGTCCTACAACGCTCGTCTTCAATGTGACAATGTCACGATTATAGGACGTGAAGTCGATTATATACGCATACATAGTACTACCCGGCAAATTAAGACCTCCATAATCGGCTTACACACTGGCTTACCTGGTCTAAGAATAAATGCGCCTGCGGTGCCTGCGTGGAATGCTGTTAATTAATGACGACGATGAATACTGTAGGCTAAGTAAGTGTTCCTTTCACGCCACGATCGACTGTTAGCGACAGTCTACTCGTACTCGGGCAGCACGCACGAACGTTTTGAGCTCGTGAATGGGCTGTCGAACGGACAAGGAAGCCCTCACTCCAGGTCGCACCGACCTCTTTAACGCAAAGAACTCGACAAACAAACAACTAGAGCAATAGTACTCGGGTAGAGCACGTAACGCCTTCATGTCACCTTGAGATCGGCACTGTGTCGTTACCGACAACATTTTCCCGTACAAGGTTAAGGTCAGCAACAGCAGCGAACCTCAGTAGTTGAGTGGTAGAGTAGTGTAGTTTTCTTCGGGCAGTGTTCGCTCGAAGACTAACAATAGCATGCTTAGTCTGCCATACATCCGGATAAAAATAATGAATTTAGGCCCACAAATGAAGAAAAGAACATCGATGAATGTGAAATGTCCTGAAAGGGCCTAAAAATCTATGGTGTAAACCGAGGATTACGAAAAATCAATGCACGTGGATCAACAATAAAGCAGTTGCAGTTACAGCGGGCGATAGACTGGATAGGCTGTAATGAAGACGAATCGATTTGCTGTCTATTGATTTCTTCCATGTCGCACAGCACTGTGATGTCGTCTTTGATCAGCCGGCGAACGCGACAACGCTGCATTGCTAGAAAATCAGCTTCGATCGTTCGATAGAACGTGGCAACTTGTTTATGGCGGCGACGAAAAATATTGCGTAGCAGATAACTGCGTGAGAAGTAGGTATAATAGTCAGGCAGACAGTCACAGACGTGCTCATACAATACTTCTTCACCGCTCGCACTGTCATGACCAAGTTTCGCGTTATTTTATTGGATGACCTAGCCGTGACCTGTTGACGTAATCAGGCCACGGTGACTTCAACGATTATCCTATCTGAACGGGCGCTGAACGATGCCGAAAATTTGGTTAGGTACCTTTCTGGTACGGAGCGTACAGCCAGGAGAAAGACTTGAATTGATTCTAATGGTAAAAATTGAAACTAGACATCCCGTAGGGGATCATTTAGTTGTGAATTTTCGGCATCTGTACTGTAATCATTGCGGAATTATGACAGCCTGAATTCAACAGACCTGGAAATTTTGTGAGCAATTTTTACGTTTTTGGAAAAACGACCTCTTATGGTAAAATTTTAGAAATTCTGTTCCGAAAGTTTTTACCAGGAGACCACTCGACGTTGTTGTGTTCAAATGTCGTAAAATGTGTCCGATGGAAAATCGGAAAAATCGTGCGTTATTTACCTCATAAAAAAACTTCGGGTGACTCTCAAACTGTCGCTGCGGCGCGGATCGCGACCAGAATGTGCCAGGGCTAGCCCCCAACGTTTGGCTCACGCTGTTCCAGATTTCATCCAAATCGGTTCACTTTCTGCGACGTTATAGCTGAATGCGTGAAGGCCTTTCTTTTGCCCCATAGAGTATTTTCACGATAGGCTTGTGAGCCTATAGTGAACAACGTGATACAACTGCAATGTAGGTTGTTTGGATAGCATTCGTTCAAAAACTAGTGGGTTATTTTTAGGCGATAAGTAATATTGAACTTTGAATTGAATGAGCATATAGTAGTAGGAATTGACACTAAAATGGTGCTTGTAACGATGTTGCTGTTAGGTAAACTGCACTGGATCGCTGTCAACTGCAAAGAACAGACAGAGTAACTGATATTCACGTCTTGAATCTATGCGTAGTCACGTACACGTCACCAGCGAAAAACATACATCTACCAGATTGATTGGAAAATGTCTTATTGTCTTGACAACACTGCATAGTTCTGGGAAGTACACTGACCCGACAATACAGAGTGATGGAGCGCCACTGTGGCACGCAGGTCATCAAAGACTGTTCAGAATACTTTTTCTTGTCTTAACGCACAGTCTGCCAGTCCGACCGTTTTACGCCACAGGTCCAATATAGTCAAGACAACCTCACACTATGGTACATGTACACGTGATCCTGTAGTAAAGTAAACCAGTAGAAAAATTTTGTGGCGCCCCACTGCGACGTGCATGCCGTCACAAACCGTTCAGTACCATCGCTGTCCTGATCCTCCAGGACAGCATAATAGTTCTGTGATTTAAACAGGACCGTGTGACACTCTGGACATATTAGGTGCTGTGAATCACAAACACGAGAAATGCGCAATAAGTGATCATGGCGCTTCACTGCGGGACGCACTACATCACCGACTGCTCTAGATCGTTGCTTTTGTCTTCCGAGAGAGTCTGACTATCCTTTGGCTGGACGCAGGAAGTCTGACAGTTTAGAAAGCCTTATGGTGGTGGAGTGTGCGCCATGAAGCGCTACTGCGGGACACACTACATCACCGACTGTTCCTCTTCTCCGTTCTCGTCTCTTCAGACGAACGGCTCGTCAACGTCCAACTCGTCGCGGTCCAACATGTCGCTGCTGTTGACGCGGGACGTCAGCGCGCGCGACTTCCAGTCGGTCGTCGAGCTGTATGTGATCGGCGTCCTCATCGTGTTCGGCATGATCGCAAACGTTATGTCGATCGTCGTCCTCAAGCGCTACCGTGAACGTCGTGACTCGCTCTTCCTGCTGCAGGCACTGGCCGTCGTCGACTGTCTTTACCTGGCGGCCGCCGCACTCCGCTACCCGCTCAAGTACCTGCTTACGCCCGGCTCCAACGCCGACCCTTACGTCGACATGCAGCCAACCGTTTTCCCAATACTCAAAACATTCCAGGTAGGCACCGTTGTTTTCCATTTAAACTTTTCAAGCTTTGTTTGTATGTCTATTCTGTTTACCCATTTCGTCGACGGTCGAAGCCAAAGTTTGAGTGGTATTTAACCCTACTTGCACAGTTGTCTTTCGCTTTTCTTATTAAATATTGAGTGTGCTATAGTTTTTTTCTGTAATAAACAAGCCTGTTGTCTCGTCGGCTTTCGAGAGCATGATATCTCCGTCTCATCATATCTGATCTGATCAGCAGTATAAACTGAAGTAACAACAAACAAATGACTGTCTTGAACTTATCAGTTGTTAAAGCTAGTAAAATAGCATTAAGTCATTCAAGATGCTAACGTGGACGTGATCTGTAAAGATATAAAGTACTTGACCTCTTAGTTTTTGACCCTATACACAAGTTACACGTGTACATTTTAGCGTGCAGCAATATGGGCTACTGAGCACTAAGGTTGTGCCTAGATAAAAAGCAGACCAGCTGTTTTCAAGAAATATCATAGAATTTTTAGTTTTTGACTTTCGATGGCGCTCAACCCTGAGCGCCAAAATGCCCGAAAGTCAAAAAGTAAAAATGCCAGCCGGGCGTTGAATCCATGAATTATAGTGTAACTACTTTGGGAGCACCGTGCTATACAGTGGGTTAATATCATTGCCTTCATGTACCTTGCAAACCGTTAAGCTGGTGCTGGCGACGAGATGTCTGAACCGATCAGCCATTTGGAAGTCTGAATCACCTCTCGTCACCGTTCGAATTCCGACTTTGTCATTACGCTGCTATAATTCGGAATAATAGACCTTCTAACTCCATAGCGTGCTGGAATCGGTCTCCAGACAGCTTAGAAGACTGCACGAATATCAAATTTGATATCGACAGAACTCCTCGCAGTGTGCACTAAGTAGCATATCATACGTTCAAGGGATTACGAAAATATGATAACAAACGGAACATTAACAAACTAGAACCAAAAAGATAAGTAAATAAACCGATCGGCAATGAACATTAGAAATCCGAAAACAGTTCGAGAATGAGGCTCCATGAAGGCAGTCCGGTAGGTGCTAAATGCTAGAAATCTGTCGTGGGAAGAATTTGTTATTGCGTCTCGTTTACGCGTTGCATACGCGTGGCGCGATAACAAATGCTGTGGCTCTGTCCGTCCATCCGTCCCTCACAAAGAAACGTTTATCACGACGGCTGAAAGTATCGTATATATAACGCAACTAAGGCCACGTGGCACGTGGTAGAATTGAAACTCCAGTTTTCTGCTGCTAAAAATCTTGTTGACTTGAAATTCCAACGGAGTCAACGTGGCACCAAACATAAACGAGGTAAAGAAATGTACAAATGTACAAACGTACACGAAGTAAAGAAATGTACAATTTTCGACCAATAACTCGCCATATCTCGAAAAGGGCACAAGAGGGCGATAAGTTACAATGAAAGGCGAACGGGAAGTCGTGTTCGCTCTATTAAAAGGTGACATTGCCGATGACCTTGACTTTATTACTACAGACCACTATAATATGAAGTGATTTATGACCACTCGTGTAGCGGTATTTAGGATCATTTGAGTGATCTTCAAGGTCATTTACCACTGCGAATATTTCTCATACGTCTATGCAGCAGTTGACAATATTTCAATTAACAAACACCGTCACGCGGTCCCTCTGCGACAGCTGAGTCACTTAACTTTTAAGAGGTGCGCTTTCCACCGTCAACGAAAGCGCGGGAAGCGATGGTTGAAGAGCATCCATGGTGGGATGGAAGTGGTAAATTGGGTCGCCGCGAATGTTGCAGACGCTGACGAACTGGATGATCGTGCTGGTCACGGTTGACAGATACTGTTGCGTGTGTCGACCGCTAGACGCCCCGCGCTGTTTCACTTCGGCCGCCAGGCGGCGCTACGTCGTCATCATCTTCGCGGCCGCTTTCATCTACAACCTGCCCAGGTAGGCTAATTCACTCACCGTTACGGGTAATTCACTCACTTTTACACCAGATGCCGAGCGTCTTTATTCCCCTTTGTCCAGACGTACAGGAAATATTAAACCCATTTTTGCCCAGAGTTCCAAAATGAGGACAGTGACCAAGAGATTCGATGCCAAGCTGGATAACCGAGCATTCTTACTTTTTGACTTTTTGGCGCTCAACCCTGAGCGCCAGAGTGCCCAAACGTCAAAAAGTAAAAATGGTCGGTTAGCCAGCCTGGCACCGAATCCCTGAATCAGTGTAGCCATTTTTTGAAATGGGTTTAATTTGACAGGAAAACTAGAAAAACTGCCCTCGATCGAGAACCGAGGTCAGACCGACCGCGTTACCGCGTTGACCTTGACATATGACCTTGACTTTCAATCCCAGAAGAACTATAATAATTATGACCCACACACAAAAAGATCAAGTTCAAAGGTCAGTCGGTTTAAAAGACAGTGTGGAAACAAACGGACGGACAGACGGACGGACGGACGCTATCGATTGCTTTACCTTCCCGGCTAACGCGGTCGATAAAGACAGTTACCTTTGATACTGTCGTCCAGCCTTACGTAACATACGTAACGTACGCCTGCATCGCAGTTATCAGTTATGAAGACTGAATTCCTATTCGTCGGTACAGAAAGAACGGTCGACAAAAGTTGCTGCCACCTGTTTTGATTAGGCGTCGTATGCGTCGTGTTGCAAACATAAAACATCGCTTTTATAATGAGTAAAATATTGATGAGAAGACACGACATCGGCATGCTGGTAAATGTGGATATGCCTAAAAGACGCAAGAAATGGAACTCGCCTGTAAGACGTACGGGGCTTCACTGTCAAAGCCACGCAATATCCTTATCTGGCACCACACAGATACGCCGCCGTTTAATTACAGAATCTTGACACTTATTAAGACTTACGACTACGTCTGTACGGCATGTAATTAAGCCTACATAGTTTCGTACAAGCCAACACCTTTAGTGATATAGATGGCGTGGCTTTGGGATGCGGCCTAGGCTTTAGCCTTAATGCTAAATTAACTATAAATCATTTGATTCGTTCGAATTGTTGACTAGCAGCTTGTGTCTAGCAGATTCTCGTTCGCCGGCAATGGCGGATTAACGTCGTTGTATAGCCTGTTGTTTGCATAAGCTATGTCATTAGACAGTGTGTAGTTGTGTCGTGTAAATTCGATGATTTGTTGTCAGAGTAAGATTGATAAGTGTACATTGTACGTTGTGAATACAATGTAGTTAGTTTGTATTTATAGTTAGTCTATATTTTTATAATCTATAGTTTATATTTATCTCCTTGATACGAAACCGTCTCCATAAATCAACACTGTCCCCGGTTTAGGTTAGGAAGTTATAGGAACTGGTGCGTCCTTGTCGTGGGGTTGGAACAGCATTTCATGAGGCGGTGGTGTAGGTATACCGGCGGGCCAAAGGAGGAAGGCAACAGGAAGCGGCTGTGTTAATTAAACTCAAGAACCTGCCAAGGTGCCGTGACTGAGTACGAGTAACCCGGTAGCGCTACGCAAGCTGGGTACGCGGAGTTTACACCTGAAGGCTGAAACCTTTTGCTGGCTACAGACAGTGTGGTCAGCGGTACAGTGGCAGTACACCTCTGCAGATAGGACAAGGAGCTTCACGAGGAAGGCAACAGGAAACCACCTCGTTATTACTCCTTAGACATGACTTGTTCAGCCAGAAACCTTCTGGCAACCACAGAAAACCAAGGAGGGCGCAGGAGGATACGAAACCGCATAGCCGGTGGGTGGGTTATCTCATAGTAACAGTTGCCATAGCACTTTTGAAAGTTTATTGTCCCGCCGCCGTTGAAAATGCTCGACGTTCGCGCGGACGTTGTTGACGTCTGCACGCGGCACGCTGCGCTGCAGGTATCTGGACAGTTGTGTCGTACGCTGGGTCGACCCGTGCGGCGAACAGGTGCGTCGAATCGACGTTATGGTCTACCGGGAATCATTCCGAAACGCTCTCTACTACGATCTCTACATCGACGGCCTGTACTTACTGTTCCTCTGCGTCGGGCCGCTAACCACTCTCATATTCATGAACGTCAGGCTCGTGCAAGCCATCAGGTATTACGTGTACAGGGTAGAGCAGAAAACAGCGGCCACTAATCAGTGTTAGTTTAAAAACTGCCATGTATTTTCGCAAGGTAGTGTAGGACGCGTTTAAGGTACGGTGGAATCTTTATTGATGATTTTATTACCAGTTTACGGCTGAGTTTCGTGGCACAATATAAGTCATTACTTCCAAAAGCACTGGAAAGTTCACGTCGAAGAGCAAATTGGCTGGCTAGTGACACATTTTAATTCGCCGTTTTTTCTGTGCTATACCTTTCATTTTCATGTTCGAACCAGGCCTTAATATACCAATTAAGAAGAATCCTCTTCAGTCAACCTGCACTTGTTCTGTTCCGTATATAATTAAGATGATTTGCAGCATAGCAGACTCTTCAGCTGAGATACAGAGTGGGCCAAAAAAGGCCGCATCGCCGTCTTGTCCCTCCTCGCGGAGGCCCTTTCCTGTGGGGATTCGGAGCCCCATCTATTACATGGTTCTCTATCAGTTCAGCCGTTTTTTTGCACAGCTCACCCGTGTGCCCAACACACAGACACGCAGACCACGCTACGTGCGACATAGCAATACGCCGCATCTATACACTGCGTGCAGGCAATGCGGCCTAATAATAATAAATATGCGCTGGTCTAGGCAAGAAAAGCTGCCTAAGCCTTATAGGTGCGCAGTCACAGTAACCGACACGACTTGGGAGGGGGAGGTGGCAGAGAGTTCCAGATAACTGCACTGGAGACTGCAACGTTTCTGGCGCCGAGTGTATCGGTCTTGTTCTCCAGAGAACAAGCGTCCCGGTTGTCAGCAGATATCAGATGCCGTGCACAAAGAATGACCAAATAGGAATGACTGCAGACCGACGACGATAAACTGCAAGAATAGAAGGAGTAGAAGAGACCAACGTATTGGTTGCCAGATTGCAGTTTCAGTAGCCTTAAAGTCGGGGTATAGCAATTTTTTTCTTTTCGTTGTTTTAAAATAAACTATTAAAAATGGTTAATGGTGTGATTTAAATACTTTTATTTGAAACATAACTACAGAAAAAAGAAATTATTCTCCTC
>Ga0209363_1002149_pt1 | contig 10157 bp, 10 predicted proteins | sample WorMetexBAHAMAS3_FD_187385 | JGI IMG/M metagenome (GOLD analysis project Ga0209363, IMG submission 187385) | Marine gutless worms symbiont microbial communities from Max Planck institute for Marine Microbiology, Germany - Inanidrilus exumae... | ecosystem: Host-associated > Annelida > Digestive... | reverse complement strand
TTTCATATCTGCAAAAAAATTGAATGTTTAATTTCCCAATGTAGTGCAGCAACATGCCTAAGGTAAGGTGGGTATTGTCATATGGTTTTTATAGCAAATTTCATACGCTTTCCAGCAGTGCAAAAATTTTGAAAATCGATTAAGATATAACAAAGTTAGAGACGTTTAAAGGTGGGACGTTTTTTTTTGAGACACAGTGTATAATGGCGTCTCGATGTACTTTGTATTCGATACCTATTATTTGCTAGGTTATAATTCCATATCTACTTTGGCATCTTCGCGCTTTTCTTTTTTTCACTGCTTTGTGTCAAAGGCGTAGGTTTGCTCTTAAAACGGAGGATGTAACATTGACCATCAGTTTGTAATTAAATTAGTAAGTTAACTTCTACAGGGCTATCCCTGGAGTTTAATCCAATAGTGGATATTTAACAGCTATTAGTGGCACAGAACTAGTGTTGACTAAGGCTTATAAATCAGCAGATCAGTTGGACTGCGACCAGTTGTTCTTTACCTCAGATCGTTCTAATTAGTTAGGGCCGAGAATTGTGACGTCCTGGCCCAGCGACCCACGACAATCTAATTATAGTTCTTTACCTGTTGGTGGCCTGGCAGTAGCTGCAAATAAGGAATTATCTCGTTTTTGGACTTTGCTAAAACACGGGTTCTCCTACTGTATAGACTAATGTCATTGTACTAGTTTGGGTCCTTGATATTGCTCTGAAATTAGTCTGCACTTGCATTATTAATAGTTAGGCGTGGCTGGTATTCTGTTCTTCCACGATGTAAACCTATAGGCCTATACCCGGTAAAGCGTTTCTGTTGGTGTCTGTACGCACTCGTCACTAAGAATATCAGTCAGTTAGGATCAGTTAGTTTTTAGTTGTCATGGTCTAGTCTGAATGAATGTGGAGTGAACTGTGAATGTGACACAAATTGTTAGTTAATTAGTTGATAGGCCTGGCCTATCATCAGAATGCGAGCTAATGTTTAGCCTAATGTATGACGGCAAGAATGATTCAAGAATGATTCAATACAAGATGTCGCCCTAACGGGACGTAATTAACTGTACTGGCCAGCCGTGCAGGGGCGGCCGCCCACGCGCCCGGACTAGCGGCGGCCGACCACCGACGAGCCCGGCGGATTGGAATCGAAGAAACTTCTTGTGGACGGACGGACGTACGTACACACGTACATAGACAGACAGACATTTGAGACCGGCTTTATTAGGTCGACTCTGTCTAAGAGTCGACCTAATAAATTAGCCCCGTGCGGGACTAAGGTTTATGCCAATTTCAATGTCACGTGACACAAAAACTAGAACAAATATAAAAATCCAGCCCGATCAAATTTAGATATTGTGCCGTGCCCGTTTAAGAATCAGTGGTCAATTGCCAGCTCCCATTGCAGAGGAGATATAGCTTTTGAAAATGGAAAGATTTCCAACTTTCAAGGGCTCGTAACCTTGACCTTGGATCAGATCATACTGCATACGATCGTGCATCACTCATCGACATCTACCTACACGTTGGATCTCCAACAGCAGCAGCATTACGTGCTATGTAGATTAAGAGTTGTGATTGCTGGAAGTTATACATGACTGATAGCAACATTTGTTGCTGAGTCGAGTAAACGAAATAAATGTTTAGTGCAGTTGACCCAATGATAATTTTCAAGCAGAAAATTATCATCTGACTGCACTCACCCAGCGATCAGGTTGGTTGGTTGGTATTTAACGGTGCTATAAGCACAATTCAGGTCATATGGCACCTGTAAGGTAGACTACATTGAAAATATTATGATTTAATATGGATTAATTCTTTGGAGTACGATACGTTAGAAAAAAATATATAATAATAATAGTAGTTTTAGATTTCACCCAGCCATCAGTTGTGCAAACACGACCAATTCCATTGCACTATGGTACAATGTGACAACACGAACAACACAATGAGCTTCCAGCATCTGCATCACAAATGCTGATACAATGCTCAGTTCTGTAAACTGGCGAAATATAACTATGCTGTTCATATCACTGTAAGGACTCATCATATGCCTCATTCTCATCAGCACTATCATCACAATGAGTATCATGACTGTTGGAACAAAGAGTGACAAACGTAACAAACTACAAGCCGTTTGAATCAAATATTCGAAACAGAGCACATCCGTTAAATATCTTGAAGTACAAAAATGCTTGTTATCATCACACGATAAAACATAGCAAACCTCAGTAAATTCATTTAAACTAAGTAAAGACAAAGGTGTGAACACAACATAATGATATAACACCACCATAATGCTCAGGTATGACTCAGATGCGAGTCATCACACAATGTTTGTATGTAATCATACGGTCATAATTCATTCACACATACTAGGTATCATATCATGTCCACCTTTATATACATTAATAATGAGACACAGATGAACCACGTTCTGCCAGGATCACAACTGTCAAACCTGTGTACAACTCAAACCAGAACATACAATACACAATGAAAATATCTACATTCTTTCAACAAATGTATAAAAATATACGACAATTTAACTGACTACAATTCATACTGCGTAACTGCATTCAGTATCAACTCTTTAACACGATATAGATATCAGCCCAATTTACTGTCGCTAATTATCACTCATAAATAAATGAAGACCTCAACTAGTGACTGCAGAATATGCAAAATATAGAACGTTGCAGCACTGTGAATAGCATGCTTAGCTACGACATCAACGGTCAGTTTGGTCGGAAGCACAGCTCTCCAGTACAACTGACATCTTACTGAGTTCATGCATAAAAATAGCACATCATCACAAGAGCACTCGAGGCGCTTTGATTCTATTAAGGCCATGTGTGTGCTTGGTTACAGAAACACCGAGTCACTATCATCCTTACTACGCACTTGTTGTACATCACTGCAATTGGTGCCTACTGGTGCATCCTTTTGTCTGGCAGTATCACTCGCTGCACAGTAGCCTTCAGCACCTTGCAGCATTGACTCCAGAATATCTGAGCTAATCACTAGATCTAGAGTGTCTCTAGGAGCACGCAGATCACGGCTTGCTGAAGGCATGTCTGTCGATGCAGCATGTTCTGCTAAACCAGGGACTGGGCTAACGGTGTGATCACTTAGAAAGCTAATGTCAGGTGGGTTGCAGTGTGGAAGCTGATTGCCACACGAACGTCGTCGCCGACTGCCAGACTTTGACTTCTTGCTGGTGGAGACAGTTGGACGTGTGACGTGTGACTTGTGTCTGCCATGGTCGAGTGACGACGGACGTCGATGCCACGGGTCCAGCACCGTCACCGTCTCGTCGTGAGCCAATGCACATCGCTTGCCACTGCGAGATGGCTGTGGCGACGACAATGGATGTGGTGGCCGCGGCTCGAACACACTTTCAATGTTTACGTCACCGGCAACAAGTGACCGTGGAAAGTCAAACTCATGTCTGCTGCTATTGCAGTGAGCGGAAGTATGTGATGCCAGTTTGTGAGACGAGTTTGACAAACTGCCGTGCTGAGATGACGACGGATCTGCCCTGCTGTCCACTGTCTGTGGCTCAGACAATAACTGGCAGGAACATGCGTCCACAGTGCCACTACTGGCAGGTCTAGCTGTAGATGTAATACATGCAGGTGGTACACCAGCAGATGAACTAGCTGTATCGTGTATTGACAATGCTACTGCCAGACACACCGCTCGCTCTTCATCTGCAAGCACACACGACAGCATTAGCACAAACAATGCTTCACACAAGTCACTTAGTTGATACGCCACGAACCGGACTGCATCACAGTACCACAAATTGTAATTTGAGTCCAAAACTGCAGAATTGTCTATCTTCTGCTGAAAAAATGCCAATGCATTACTATAAAATGCCCATCTGCCAAGGACAAGTCGAACTCATGTCTGGACAACAGCAATAACAAAATTTGAAATGACTAGTTTCGCTCATTGCAAAAATATACAATGGCTTCCCAAAATATGAAGAGATCACGTGACACAATCATTGCCACATTCAATCTGCACATCAGATGCTAACTGCATAGTTTTACCCATTTCCAAGTGTTGCAGCACTAAATGGTATATCAAAGACAAAGTCGATTTTCAGGTCAAACTTTAAGTTGTTAGGTCTGGCTGATTATCAAACTTGACTATGATATAACATCACTAAACATTCTTAAAACTTTGGCACCAATCTGAGAACAAGATGCCCAGCTACTGCGGAGGCACCATGTGATGCATTATGTCAGCTGAAATCTTTTCAAATGCTGCACAACTCTATGAAAAATTCCAGTAGAAATGCAACATGTAACAAGATCACGCCCCTTTTGGGGGATAACTCGTCAATTACGGCTAAAACTTGGAGTAGCAAGTTCTAGCTGTACCTATATACCTACCAAATTAGAAGTCTCTATCTCCACCCGCTACAAAGATATAAAAGGCGATACAAAATGTGGAAAATTGGGTGGTTTGAGGTTATTAGGGGTCGTTCTAGATCACTAAGAATAGCACCATTTGACAGACCACATACAAGATCTAATCAGCTTTCCATGGTAAATATGTCCCTCTCTTGCACCGTTTCTGAGATGTAGAGACATTATGGTAGAAAATCGCCATTTTAACCTACCTCACCTGTATTTGAGGGTGACCTCATCGGAATTTCACTGAGATCTTTTGCTGAGACCTTTGGCATCAGAAAACTAAAGTTCCTGAGCTATCGTATGGCGTTGTTCCATAATCCTAGGTTTAGCCGTTTTGACAAAATACTTCCTTGCAACAGATGGATGGACAGACGGAGGGACAGACACATGACCACAGCATATAGCGTGCTAGCATAGCACTGCATGGTAAAAATGAAGCACACGCAGTAACACCATAAAAGCAAAATTTATAAAGTTCCACTTTACTTTTCATTATCAATCAGTTCAAAAACACATGGTAAACAACTGACAAATAAAACGTGATATCACTGTGCTGCCATACTGCAAAAAGTATTAAAAAATTTTAATCACAACAAACTACACACCCATCCTGTCATTTGCAAGCATTTAAATACTTGTCCATAAATACTAAGTACTTAAATAATATTTAATTACTATCTAAATTTAAAATTTATATAACAGTAGTTACTGGTGTTGGGTATTTAAATACTTCACGACACTGGTAACAATATCCCTATCTTGCACTGTTCTGAGATACAGCGAGATATTGGTCGAAAACTGCCGATTTTAACCTACCCCACCTGTGCTTGGCACCGCCACTGGGAGTGACCTCATTCAAATTACACCAAGATCTTCGGCGTCAGGAAACTAGAGTCCCTCAGCTATTGTGTGGTGTTCTTTTCGTGGAAGGCTAATAGGAACTTGTACACGCTCTATCAAATGGTGCTATTTCCAGTGACCTCGAGAGTCCCATTTTCCATGTTCTGTATGGCCTTTCATATCTTCATAACGGGTGGATAGTAACTTCAAATTTGATACGTTTGTTGATCCTAGCAAGTCCTAGCCCCAACTAAAACACACTTTTCCTTTTATCATTTTTATCAGTTTTAGTTACAGTTTTGTTACTTCGCGTTGATCAGTTACAGTTGTAGTTATCAATAATAACTTGTTATTTTTTCGTTAGCTGCTATTTTCGTCATAACTATCGTTAAGGAAAACAACTGGTGTCCGTCAAAACTGGCATACAAAACACTAGAAAACAAACATGCTTGTGTCTACTTTCAATTCTGACATATATAATACATACAAAATAGGAGTGTATTTCAATACTTTGTTATGAAAATTATTAAAATTTAATGAGTAGCTTTCTAAAAATTAAAAATTAAATTACTAGCATTTGACGTAAACATAATTTCATCATCATCATTTATTTGCTCAATAATACAATAGTGCTGCAAACACATACATCTTGCAACTGATTAAGTAGTATCTTTTACAGAACAGACATGTTACAGCTAGTGTACAGAAAATAACTTTCGCTCACACAACACACATAGACACACCGTTTCAACAGTCATTATGCAGGTGACACTTGGTTATCCAGTGTGGAGATAACTAACAAGGCTTTTACACGCTGGATGCCTTTCCTGTTACCCAATCAACAGTGTCGAAGCACTGCACTGGACTATGCTTACACAGATAATCAAGCAAAAACGTTCCCATGGGCTCACATACACGGAAATGATCATTACCAGTTATGTGCATTGATATCAATTGTCCAGCTGTCGTAAAAACCAGATCACATTACATGGTTTGGCACATTAGTGGAATTCAGACGGCGATAGTCACAGTATCACATAAAATCCAGCAACGTGTGATTATTTACCACGCAAATTAAGCTGTGACATTTCGAGGGCTCTGTCCAGCTGCTCATTCAAATCATGTTGTCCAGTGTGCGGCGCTGCAACAAGTGCAGAATCGACATCTGAGGATGTGCTGGGACGTGGGCTTGTACCCAGCGACCGACTGCCTGAGCCATGTCGGTCCGACGGCCAGCCAACATCAAGCAGCTGACTGCTGGAGCTGCGTGCACTGCGTGCTCGTGGAGAAGGACTCAAAGCTGGACTGTTCTCACTAGGCGACCTGCTACTCAAACACATGCTAACACTGCATTCTACATCGGCTCACCAACGTCACTTTTAGTACTGACAAAATGCCACCAAAATGTGACAAATACCTCCAAGGTAAAGGAGGGCGTGTGTCTGTGTGTGGTCTGTGTGTGTGTCTGTGTGTGTGTCTGTGTGTGGTCTGTGCATGTGTCAACAGAACAACAGTTGCAGTTTTACAGGCAAAACAAGATATCAGCCCCAGAGATCAACCCACTGTAAGTATGAACATTGTGTGGCTATTCTTGAGTAATTGTGTTAACTTTCAAGATCTTTCCTGATTGTGACAGTATAAAAACAAAAATATATATGCAGAAATTATGCCAGAAAGATAAATAAGAAGCTCAGCTACAGCAGAGAAACGACACAACCCACTATGTTAGTAAATTCATGCTATGTTCTGCCATTTCAAACAGCGAAAGTGACCTTCCTGGCTATTGTATTGCATTATTTGCATTATCCTACGTTTAGCCTCACCTGTACAATACAGGCAGACGGACGGATGGACAAACAGATGGATCGACGGACACACGACAACAGAATATACCACGCTAGCACTGTGTTGCGCGGTAATAAATGGATGAGATGGATGGGTTGTTTGTCAGCTACTGACAGCATTCGTTAGCGGCCATTGGAGGAAGAAGCACACCAATGTGAGTCACACAGGTAAGAAAAGATAAGAACGAGTTTTGTGTCACTGACAAATGTAATGATGATCACATTAAACAAACAAAAAATCAAACAAACAAACAAATAACCACAGAGACTATGATGAGTGACTTCTCACTGCACAAATAAATGAAAGTCGTCAGTTAGGTCATGTGGCAGATTACTATGATGTAGCACCATCTGGCTACTTGTGGAGCTCAAGTCATCTGAATATAATGTCAGGTATAACGGAGGTATTTACCTATAAATTCACTAGACTTAGCAGCTTAATCCACGCAAATGCGGCCTGGAGGTAACAAATGGAAAGGCATGCACATAACTGAATTGCATGCAATGAGTGAAGGGATCGCTGCACATATAATCCATGCGCCTGACCTGTCACTGGCACCAGGCCGAAGAGATCCAATTTCACGCAGGAACTGTAGACGAGACATCTCAAGGGCACGCAGCAGATCAATCTGATAGTCTGTCAACAGCTCTGCAATGTCTGACGTTTGAGCCAACACAGCTGAACATACCACAACAAGCACGCCATTGAACAGTTTATCACAGAAAACACCTACAAAACACCAGGAACATATTCACATGTTTATCAATGTCATCACATGCACGTAAGATGAGGACCTGCCCATGTGGTCGAGTGGTCATTGCACTCGGCCGCCATGTGCAGTAGAGTGTGACGTGCTCAGTGGCCGAGGTTCACGCCTCAGCCCGGGCGTGTCCGCCTACCAAAGAATTATTTCTAATAATTCCTATGCACATGATGAACAGGGAGTTAATCCCGGGCAGGCAAGAGGGTTCGACGGTGTCCTCTATAAACTGTGACCGTTGCTGATGCCTTGATTAGCAGTGTCAAGGTGTCAGCTGCACTGACGTGAGAGCCAAAGCAGACAGACGTGGCTAAGTCCCCTTGCTAGGCGCTAAAGAAGTGTCACTGAGGTGGCCAGGCGCTGAAGAAGTGCCGGTCAGGGCTGGCAATGAATAAGTGCCATTCACCGCTTAGCTGGACAGTAAGCCACGCCTATGGGGGGGGGCCTTTAGAAATACCTGACAAGCTGCTCGCACCTACAGTTCCTTACTCCACCCTACACAATGTGCACATACATCGCACACACCTATCAATTCCCCTCCTCTCCCTGGGCTGGCGCACTGGACCGATATAAAGGTCTCAGCGCTGGGGTCCATAGTAGGCTGGACCCCTGCCAGCAAAAGAACGAACGAACGCATGTAAGATGAGAGAACAACTGCTGATGTACCGGTCTCCTCTGCAGTGCTGCTGACAGCTTCGGCAGCCTGGTCTTGACGCATGCAGTCAATACTGCAGTGATCATGAAGTTGCCCAGTCAACTGATTGACGGCTCGGCGCCGCAGACAACCACTTCGTGCACACATACCTAACACAACACACATCTCGTCTACTGCTTAGTCAAAACGAGAAGCTGGACTTTGATGCCCCCGCGAAGACGTGCATACCTTCGCCAACTCGTCAGCCTGCTGTGACCTAGACCTTTGACCTCCAAAAACTTTCAGATTATTACTAAGGGCTACTGAATATTTCCTATAAGTTTCATCCACACTGCTCAAGCCAGTCACGAGATATCGTGGTAAAAAGATCTGTCCAGATGATAGAACGCGGCATACAGAGAGCCCGAAAACATGCCGATGAAAATAGCACCACTATGTCAGTTGAAATCTTGTCAACTGCTGCACAGCTGTACGAAAATCACATTTGAAAAGGCTTGCAGTAAGTGAATGCCCTCGAAGGTCACTCAAGGTCATTGAATTGCCACTATTCGATAGGTCATATATCACTTCCTATCAGTAGTCTGTAGTCTGTTTCCCACATACTACCACAATTTTACTGCGTATGTGAATAGCTGTGACCTTGAGAAGTCCTTCATTTTCAAAAAAACAGTTGAAATTACAAGCCATCTAATTCATGTGTAAACATATCATAGATAAATTAGCCCCGTGCGGGACTGATGGTCGATTCTTTGCAACTGACGTTTCTGTCAAGTTCAAAGTCACGTGACACACAAACTAGGACAAATATAAAAAAATCACACCATTGAACAGTTTATCATAGAGAGCATCTACAAAACATCCGGAACATATTCACATGTTTCTAGATGTCATCACGTGCACGTAAGATGAGGACCTGCCCATGTACAAATGCACAGACGGACGGACATTTGAGACCGGCTTTATTAAATCGACTCTGTCGAAGAGTCGACCTAATAAATTAGCCTCGTGCGGGACTAACGTTTCTGCCAATTTCAAAGTCACATGACACAAAAACTAGAACAAATATAAAAATCCGGCCCGATCAAATTTAGATATTGTGTCCTAGTTTGAGAATCAGTGGTCAGTTGCCAGTTCCCATTGTAAATGGCGGACGAGATAGCTTTGAAAATGGCAGAATTTACAACTATGAAGGGCTCGTGACCTAGACCTTGACCTTGGATCAGGTCATACTGCATACCGTCGTACATCACTCATCGACCTCTACCTACATGCTAAATTTCATTGAAATCAAAGAAACTTTTTGTAACATGACTCAAAACATGCAACAACTGAAGAGAATTTTCAGACAGATATTCGATGCTTAAATGTTAGTTAGTTAGTTGGAGGTTAATGTCCATTTTCAGCCCAAATATGGCTATATCAGAGAGAAAAGGTCAGAGGTGGAGAGCTATTCCTACTCAGTAAAGGAAAGCCAGCGATATATTAACCTCAACCCTGGCCGCCTTTTTGCTCAGCAGCTACCCAAATAGGGAAAGGGATCGAGAGGCTCATTTAAATTATTACGCCAGCGCCTACAACAGGGGAAGACAACTATCACACTGCAAGACAAAACTAAATCAAATACGACAAGC
>Ga0209363_1002148_pt1 | contig 10158 bp, 7 predicted proteins | sample WorMetexBAHAMAS3_FD_187385 | JGI IMG/M metagenome (GOLD analysis project Ga0209363, IMG submission 187385) | Marine gutless worms symbiont microbial communities from Max Planck institute for Marine Microbiology, Germany - Inanidrilus exumae... | ecosystem: Host-associated > Annelida > Digestive... | reverse complement strand
AAACCGGGGGGGGGGGGACAAACTGACCCATATTCACTTCCAAAATGTCTGTTAAAATGTAAGTTGGTGATGGTGGTGTGTCATGCACAAACTCACCTTCATGACAAGTAAATAACTACACAGCTATTGATACATGTGCATATGCAACTGAAATCTTCACATTATACTCTGATACTTGTCAATTCATAACCACTGCCAAAAGTACTCCAACAATAAAACCTCACTGCATGTCTTTTTCTGACAACTAAGCAAACTTACAGCTGTCGGAAAACTTTGCTTTGTACTTTCCACCAAAGCATTCGTTTTCCAGTGACTCTTCCGTCATCTCAAATTCCTCCACAACTGTGTCGTTAAAACGATACCATTTGCCTTTGTTTGGGTTGGTCATGTAGCTGCCCCTGGACAGCACACAGCAACTGCAATACTAACAGGCTCTATGGTCACTTTAAAACGTACAACCAAGTACACTTTTCAGGCCGCATTGAATAGATGTGGTCTATTGCTACACATGTTGCACGCAGTATGGTCCACGTGTCTGTCAGTGTGTGTTGGTCACATGAATGTGCCACTTGGGTGGCTGACTCTCGTTAGCCCAAAAAACCGTGTCAAAATCCCCCATGGGAATGGGCAATTTTTGGGGTTGTCTGGCCAATGAGAAGCATTGGGAGTCTCTGCTGCGGTGTATGCAGCAAAAGGGATAATTCACTCCTCAATAACAAAATGAGAGCCAACTGCCATGCTCCCAACCGGTGGGTGTTATATTATACTGTCCATCCACCACAACATGGCCTTTCGTCAAAATTCTTTGACCACATGATTTATCAATAAAGTCATGAATGAGATAAATAATGACACCACTATTCTTGGAAGTCTACATTTACACATCACACCATCACACACGAGACAGCACTCAACAAAGCGCATACCTTCAACAAACCATACTCATTACGTGCACACACTGCTGTATGTTTTCCTGGTCTTCTCAACTTCACTTTCACTTTTCACATAAATTACTACTGGACTAGAATACAACCCTAACCCTGACCACCAGCCCTACCCAAATATTCCATAATTAAACAAGTCTTCCTTGGTCTATAACCTACCCATTCCCAAACTTCACAAAATTTATCAATAACTTTTTAAGTTATTCTGCTAACAAACAAACTGAACAGACAGACAGACAAACATGGGTCAAAACAGTACCCCATCAAAAGAAAGTGGCAGAGGTAATAATAACGAAAGAACAACATCAAGGGTGTGTACTGTGTAGTGAGAAAATAGCCTACTCTGCATCCACTGTTCTCACTACATCAGTGACATCAGTGTGCCACATCAATGAATGAGGATGTTCTATGAACAAGTTGCAAAATAGTGCCATTTTATAAATTTTTCAAATATGAAAAATAGAAAGAAAGTCGACCAGTAATTTCATGAGAGCATTTCAGAGCATTCCACACTTTGTATGGAATTGAAATATTCTTCTACAAAGACATCTCTGTAATAATGATCATCTTATTGTGATGCCAACTGTAGTTAGAACACAGTAAACCTGCAAAATAGCTTCCTAACAAGTTCTGCTTTACACCTGCACAACACTTATCCCATCTCTCAACATGTTCCTGAATGCTTGATGCCGGTGATAAATTACTTGGGCTACTGTCATAGTCACAGGCGAATGGCTGACTGTAAGTCCAGTTCTGTCCAACCCACACCGGACACAACAGATGCCAGTTACTGGAGTTCTAGGTCCAGTGTACAGTGGTGTCATATACAGCCCATAAAAACAGGCCATAGCAATCTGCTCCTAACTAAACACTTTTAATGAGAATATGACCACAGTGAACACATATCATTGCAAACAGCATCATACCTACGATCTTTGATAAACGAGTAGTAATGTCCAGCATTGGCCTGTCCACTGTGTACTACCACACCGACCAGTTCATAGTTGATATGACTGACGTTGACGGCCGAAGACGCTGCCATACACAGACCAGAACCGAAGTTTGGTGATCCTACACCCTTCAGCGACAGATCTCCATTCATCTCCGACGATCCCACTGTCTCCAACTGAGACATGTCGTCAATGACAACCGGCGGCGCAGTCTGTGGTGCCACATCATTGCTCTCCTCACTGGTCGACTTCCGCTGACTCAACGACTCTCGCCACGCCATTCCTTCCACAGTGAATGGCTCCATGTCGAGTATCAACGGAAACTAAACACACACACAGCAACATTCCACAATGCTAAACATTCACTAATTATTATTATCATTATCATTATTATGCGGTTGATAACGCACGTTAAGTCACTCACAGAGTAAAGAATCGCAAGTGCGGGGTTGTCACAAATCAGCGAAGGTAAGCTCGGTTGTAAAGTTAGTCTTTAAATGTCGTTTAAATGTTTTAAGGCAGGATAGGTCAGAGACTATGTCTAGTGGAAGACTGTTCCAAACTGCAGGTGAGGCCATGTGAGAAAGCAGGCAAAGGTTAGATTAGTATGGTCGTCATGTAGCAGATTCCTTCCGCATGACCGAAGTTGGCGTGAAGCAGCACAAAACCTGATGATGTTGGCAAGATAGTTCAGCTGTTGTGTTGTCAAGACCTTGAACACTGTAATGGCAATCTTGTACATTATATAATAATCCGACCTTTACCTTTTTTACCTTTATTATGAGCACACACTGTGTTCTGATGTATGGTGCTGCTCACGGGTATGCGCGCGACTACATCAGCAATGTGGCCACACTGACATCAGCTACGTCGGGTCGGCCACATCTTCGTTCTGCCGACAGCCTCACCTTTGACATCCCTCGGACGCGGACAAGGATGGGCGATTGGGCACTGTCAGTCGCTAGTCCACGTTCCTGGAACGCACTTCTGGCTGACATTCGCTGTGCACCTAGTCTGGACACTTTTAAGAAGCATCTCAAAGCACATTTGTTTTCTGTTGCCTACGATAAATAACAATTGTTTTAACTCTTTTATTACTCAGTTTTATTCGCTATTCTATGCACCCGGTACTTATATTTTAATGTGCAGTGCTGACCATGGTTTAGTGTAAGCGCTTTTGTATTGATTGATTGATTGATAGTTAAAACGGATGTAGTATGGGCATATCAGACTGGTGTAGACACAAATGGTATAGACAGTTTGATAACTCTGCTAAGGCTGGCCATAGAAACTATATAATAAGAAGCACCATGAAGGCAAAAAGTACAGACCTTGAAGTAATCGTCAAACTTGATAGCTCTGTTCAATTCCCAGTCGTAATCAAACCGCTTAAGTTGAAAGCACAGCACCGGCGGCAGAGACTTGATACATAATCTCTTTACTGCATTCCTCTGATGTCAAACAGCAACCAGCAAATTCATAGGTTTAATCCACAAAAATAATAAGCATCTGTATGGCAAATACAGCAGAGCATGTTCCAGCAACAAGACTACACTAATAACGGAATACATTGCAAGAGACGGCAACAGATGCAACAGATGACACTGCCAGTACGTGACATAATGATTCTGAGCAGCTTACTGAATGGTATAAGTGTAGCACTTTAAACAACATACAAATGTGATATCCCACCTTAACTCCGCATTTTTCACAGAAATATGCATTGCTGCCTTCTAACAATTCTCCTTTCACAAACTGATCAAGGGAATCCTGCAGTGTGGCATTCTTCACTGTCACATTCAGAGAGAAGAACACCTCCTCGTGTTCATACCTGCAGACAACACATCACCAAGGCAGGCCTAATAAATGGTAAATTAAAAATGCCTCTACACACGAAATACTTATGCCAGCAATTCGTGACTCGTCGTTTTATGTCCGTCAAATGGCATGTACAAAACAAATTACAAATACGTGCCAAATTCACTAAACTATGCCATCCAACTATTAAATAACTAAATCACAAATGCTGGCTTATTTCAGACAATACAAAGTAAATATATAGTATATAGTTCTCTGCCTGACTGGGTTGTGTCTGCTGTATTGTACACGACCTCATTCAAATTCGCTGGAATCATAAGTCGCTGCACATGTTGAGCTCGGAGGAGCTAGATTTTATTACTGATGCTGTATGTACTGGTTAGGATTAGCGTTTTAATTTCTTTTTTTTATTCACTGAGTGTGTACTGTTTAGCCTTAGTCCTTTTATTTCTTTTTTATTGTGTACTACTGTACGATCTTAATAATAATAAGAATAATCATAAACACAAAGAATGTAACACACTTGCAAAATATGTACAACAGGAATAACAAGCAATAATGGTTTCTTTTATTAAGAAACGTAACACAGCTTATCTTGCAGTAACAGACGACATAAACATTACATACCGATGAGGACAATCTTTGCAAATCTTCTGGTCCGAGAAAAAGCCTTGAAAATGCTTCTTGAAGATGGGCTCTTTGCCGAGTTTCTGCCAACGAGACACACACTTACAAAGTTATCACACGACACATTTCAGCAAATTTGTGATAAGTAATGTTCTATTATGTCCACAATTACATCTACACATGAAACAACAACACAATACTACTACTTTCAACTGTCAGTCTTCGTTCAACGGGCCTTCTTGTCCAGAGTCACTCCAGGCTGGGCCAGATCCCCAGAAGGAACCTTCGTGAGTAACTGGAGACGGCTTTATCCTTCCTGTCACCCAACCAGCAGTGTCGAAGCAATAACGTCGAAATAAAAGCACAGACGCAATCATCCACTGGATCTTTGGCTTTGACGACTCACCAACTAACCCATGAAGGAAGGAATATCGGTCTTTTGTATTGGCTCCCTGATGACTGCACCAAACTCAAACTATTACATATTAACTAAAACAATTGACAGCAACCTCACTGATTGCTGTCAAAGCTCCTAAACAATATTAGTTGGCTGACAAAACAGAAACAAGGTGTCGCCCTGATGGGACGTAACACTACTGGCCCGCCGCGTGCTGCCCCTGGTGAGTCATGTTGCACCGTGGAGTGTTACAGCCGACGACAGATGACGACAACAGATGCACGGCAAGCAAAACAATACTGGCCCCCTACACCATGTGTAGGCGGGCCAATAACAATAAACACATAAGAGTTTAACTGTGACATCTCCTAGCCCATAAATCTATCAGTGAAGTCACAACTCAGCTCCTGTTTCTGTGCATTTAATACAGTCTAACGTGGGAATGGAGGAGTACCTTGATCTGTTCATCAACTTGGTCAATGAAAGCCTGGAAGAAGTCCAGAGCATCCTGCTGCTCACGTATGTTCACTGGAGTGTTGCCCCACAAATGAAACACCTGCCAGAACCTCTCCGGGATATAGTACTGCAGCTTGCTCTCCAACAGATGACCAAGAACTTGCTGAACCTGGTACAGCACGCTGCAAGCACAAGGCAATCATGGACAACAAATTTCACCTTGGAGCACAATTCAAATTATGATGTTCCAAACAATGCGTAACAACTGATATCGTACCTACCGGCCGACTCGTCACCCCTCGTGGCAGCAAATACACTTGTCTGCTGCCAACATGTACATGATAACACGTCCATACTGCCTGTGGCAGACAAGTGAATTCATCACCACAAGGGGTGACACAGTAAATGCAATAAGAAAACAAACTAACTGCCTATACATGCTAGCAAAACAAAAATATGATAATATTAAATATAACAATTATAGTAAATACAAAAAGTAATTTACAAAATCATTAAATAAATAAGTAAATTGTGTAGAAGAAATGCACATATGTATCACAATTTACTATAAAAGCTAGCAAGACCACAATACATTAAAACACATCCATATATCAGAAGTAAAATGTTAAACAAGAAGATCACTAATATGAATGACATCAGCACGTGTTGACGACGACATGGAGACGAGCTAATGTAATCAAAAAATTTACCTTTCTTCACCAACAAGCTCATCATCAATGGACAAAATTGATTCAGGAATTCCTGGTATCATATACAATTGCTGCAGTAAGGAATTCATGTAACAAGTGGCGCCGCCATTCTTCAGACCAACAAACCCGGCGCATGAACGACTCTCAACTGGAGGCATGTACTGAAATTGAACAAATGCACACACATGCAGTTGTTTTTACAGCTATTTTATGAGTATACTTGGTTTAACCAATGGCTACCAAAGAAAGGGTGACCATTCTGCAGCACAGCTGCATCATTTGCCATTGAAATCGATGTACGGATTCATTTTAGGCAAATCAATTTTAATCGATTTGCCTTGTAAATAAGTCCTAATTTTCAATTCATAGTAGCACTGCTTGACACAGCAATGATGCTGAGTCATCACGTCTTTTCCTACTTAGTATAAAAATAAAACAGCAGTCAGATGTTGAAACTTACACTTTTTAGGACATCTGTTTTGTGCAACGTTGTTAAATGTTAAAGTATGCAAGGGCCGGTGCCTTTCACTGTGACTGTGACAAATCACTCTGAGACTAAGACAAATGCGTGATGATCGACTGTTTGGTCCATTTTCAGACTGATACAGCTTGTTCTTAAATTCAATCAAAAATCTATTCACGGGAGTGATGCAAATCAAAATTTTTCCATTGAATCACGCAGCAATACTCTCCAAAAACTGTGAAATTCTGACATTTCTGTAACTCTGTTGTAGCACTACTACCCATCTTGCATTATTACCATGTCATGTATACAGTACTGTCAGGGCTGCCAATACACCATAGATGTTAGGCATATTCTGCAAAAATGAACAGCAAAATCTTTAAAACAGGCGATATAGGGACCTACAACACTCTACGAAACAATGGTGTAGCCCCAAATGTGAATTTACTTTAGCCATAAACAGTTTTCTCCGACAAAATTCTATAACATTTTCCAGACTGTGTGCCAATTTCCTGACATTTCCCTAAAAGCTACTAAATTCCCTGGCATTTGCAGTTTTCCAGATTTCGAGACAAGTGGTCAGCCTGCCATGACTCCATCACACCTTTGGAGATTGCTGCATTCGATGCCCTAACTAATGTCCAACCAGCAGCGTCAAGCACTCAATGTATCTGACTGATATTTAATATAAATGAATAAATCAAGTCGGTTTTCAATACATACTTAGTAACAAATTTCTCTCTACATTCATCTTAAGATTACACCAACTCGCTTCATCTAATCAATCACAGTTGATGTGATTAAAACACGCAAACCTCCCACTGGTTGTTAAGCTCCGGGTTTGGTTGATGATGCATCTGAATCAACTCGCGGCAGATGAGAGACAAATTTTCAGGGCAGTTGTTTGCCAGTTCAACTAAGACTTCGTATGCGGCAACACGGGACTCAGAGTTTGAGCATCTGAGTACACGCATCAACATTTCTTTTAAAATGGTGACATACACTCACACACATCACATGCTGCTGTCATCACAGACTACAGCCATCACAAGAGTTCACACAGTATGTATGATGAATGCAGACTCAGTAACTAGAAAACATAGGCAGTCGTATCGACATGCAGACCCACGCCGGCAGCAGCAGCACATCGCAGTAGCAGCACACAACACTAGCAACCATGCGACCGTGACGGTTACCGTAATCGTGTGACCTTGACCTTTTGACCTCTGAGTCAATGCATGTCAAGCAATACTATAGAGTATATGTTTACCAAGCTTGATGTTGATTGCTCAAGCCCTTTTACTTTTAGAGCACAGAGAAACATACAGACAGACAAACAGATGCAACTGAACGACCTACCCACGTCGGCGGCTATATAGACGGCGTGGGTAACAAGTGGCCAGCATTATCATACCAAATAAACCAAATTGGTGAGTGTGCTACTACCGTCATCACTGTCATTTATTATCAGGCAACATCGCATGTATTGCATTAGATGCAGGCTATTGATACAGTTCAAGCAGTATGGTCTGTCTGTCTGTTGGTCACATTTGCAAGCCCTGCAAGAACAGCTGAACCGACTGAGATGCCATTTTAAGGGTTGACTCTTGCTGGCCAAGGAACCATATATTAGATATGGGCCAAGATTGGATGAATCCATTTGCAGCTGGAAGGGATGACAAGTTGGCCATGCGGCCTTCCGTTAAAATTTCTTGACTACTACATTACTCAGCCTGAAATGTGATACAAATTTTACTGTCCCACGGAGTCCACGCCATCCTGGGATGTTCCACACTGCAGTCAAGCAGGCTATCACTAGACTACCGCAACTGACACTAGCCTAAAATAAACACTGAACATCTGATTACAAACACATAATCAAATGTGTCAAAGGAGGCTAGTTTGAAAACTACATGAATGGAAATAATAGCAAAACACGTCTCCTGACTTGACATTCAATATACATTCTTAATGCTTACATGTGTTACAGGTGAAACAAGCCCACAGATGATATTATCGACTAGAATCAATCTTAGTCTGATACAGAATGATTACATATGACTACAGAGACAAGAAGTCACACTTCCTGTGATCAGATGTCAACAAAGCTGTAGTATACGACAACTCACACGCCAAATATAATAATGTAGAACGTAAAATATGCAATTACTTCATGTTCAAACAAGGCAATTGTAGATATCAGACTTTGTGCGTGGTGTGCAATCCCCCCTTTATGGTCAACGTTCAACATTTGCAATCAAGCATCTGCCTGTCGTGTGCATGCCGCTGTATGGACCAGTTCAATTTACAATTCATAGGGGTGTTACGCTTGTCGGGCACGTTTCCCCCATTTTCACCCGGACATAACACACTGTTCCTCGGGCCAAGCCCACTCATCATCCCAAACAGCATCTCAAGCGGTTCAGCCATTTTTGTATGGGTCTCAAATGTAAGCTGTACAATGCATTGTCAATGGGGAAGAAAACCCCCAAAATTGCCCCTTCCCCTTCGCATTTTGTCACCCTGCCGGAGCAGGACCGAGCCACGGCCATAGGCAACATGCACAAAAAATTTGATAAAGATCGCATGCATGGTTCCAGAGATATCCTCGTGGACAGACAGTCAGACACACACTCGTACTGATCACAATACTTCGCAACCGTTCCCGCGGGCAAAGCAATAAATCTGTAGATGACTACAAGATTTCAAATACTTTGTGTGCATGCTATATCAGTGGCAACTCACTTTGGACTAAAGCCTGACAAAGCGCCTTCAGCAGAATGTTGACTGGACTCCAGTATCAACTTGGATGATGGAAACAAGAACTTGTACAACAAATCTTGAACCAAAGTTCTTCCTACACACAGTTCAGCAACTAACATGTCACATACGGCATGTGCTATTACTTTTAGCTTTACGTTTAATCTTCAGAGTGAGGCTGAATACAGACTGGCCCAATACACATCCCCAATCAAATAAGGGATATTCATGAACCTATTTACACAGACGAGACTTTACTAAATAGACATAATAAACAACAACATTGCAAGACAGAGTATAACAGACTGAAGAAAAGGAACTGTTAAATTGGTGAAGCTGTACCAAAAAGACTTTTGTCGATGGATGAGCAGGCAAAGAGTGTACGGATGAATCGAAGGTGACCAGCAAGCAGTGAGTTGTCGACTTCACTCAAGCTGCCAGCCTCGGACGGCACAAAATTGCCGAGCCAGGCTATCTCATCATCCAACATTGAGCGCACATTCAACTGCAAGTTCTCCAGCTCAGCAGCTGAATCACAGAAAAAACTCACACATCTTATACCACTCATTCGTTATTGCAGTCAGAGGTCCAGTCTACTCTGGACCTCAACGCCGACACCTTGTAGTGGTCCAGTGTGCTAGCCCAGAGAGAGGAGGGGAACTGGTAGGTGTTTGCTAGTGTATGAGTAACATGTACATGTAAGGTGGAGGAGGGATACGTAGGAAGTGAACAGATTGTTGGGTATTTGTAGCACGCCCCCTCTAGATGTGGCCTACCATCTGGCTTAGCCCTGATTGGTGCTCTCTACGAGCTGCACCAGCCAGTGGCCAGCTGGGTTCCAGATTTCATCCAAATCGGTTCACTTTCGGCGGAGTTATAGCCGAACGAGTGAAGACCATTTTCCCCCGTAGAGTACATCACAATCACAATCACAATCACAATTAGGTATTTGTATAGCGCCCCTTACAGAGTTGGACAGCGGCGCTGAACACGTACAACGTTAATAAAAAGAAGCGGTGCTACAGTAGTTAAA
>Ga0209363_1002147_pt1 | contig 10165 bp, 7 predicted proteins | sample WorMetexBAHAMAS3_FD_187385 | JGI IMG/M metagenome (GOLD analysis project Ga0209363, IMG submission 187385) | Marine gutless worms symbiont microbial communities from Max Planck institute for Marine Microbiology, Germany - Inanidrilus exumae... | ecosystem: Host-associated > Annelida > Digestive... | reverse complement strand
AATATAACGAGTTAAGCATTTTCTAATGCAAAAATCATATTTAACAACTTATAAAAAAACAATTGTATTTAGTGTACTGTGTAACATTCTCAATTAATTACACAAAAACTTGAATATCATGCCTACTTCTGGGTGTTTATTACTGAGATCTGTTACCAGTTCAATGTCACATTCTGTAATGCAATTTTGTAATCGCAGAAAACTCAACAGAATTTTTTAAAAAAATAATTACATTAAATAAAAGAAAATTAAATTAAGTCCAATCAAATGAATTTTAAACTGTCACTTAAAAGAAGACATCACATTAAGCATTTCAGCAGTTAGATAGCTCATGCAATTATGAGCAGGCACCTGGTATTCAGTAAGGTGCGACTTGAAGCAAAGAGTGAAACGACTGATGCTGTTGATCTTTGATTTGTCTGAGTTAGCGGCACCAATCACAGCAGCCGCCAAGTACTTGTCTAAACGACTGCCGTTATTTCCAACGTCCAAGTCGCTACAACCGCAATACTGATTTAAACGGCCATCGCATTACAGACACAGACAAAAAACAGGCACTTCGCTAACGTTACACATTTCTGTACGTAAACAGCATAAATATCAAAGTAAAACTAACGTTTGTTGCAGTGTCTTTCAACTAATAACAGAATATTATAAATAATGTACCTGTTGAGCAGCGGAGCATCCACTCGACCACTTGAATTGTAGTTCTAAAGCAGAATACACACATATGTGCATCCAAATTGAACGGCATTTATTTATTATTTTATTATGATCACCAAAGTGGGGGAGAAGGGACATTAAGTGACTGTTATTGACCAGAAAGCCTTCTCCAACTCTCAAACCTATTCACATACCTTGCGAGGAAGTTCGTTAATTTTTAGGCTGCATCTCATTGCGACGCATGCACTCAGTGCATAAAATGCGGCTTATTGCTACAGACGGAGTAGCGTGGTCTGTCTGTCTGTGTCTGTTGGTCACGTCCGTGAGCCCTGCGAGAACGTATGAACCGATCGCGATGCTGTTTGGGGGGTGACTCGAGTGGGCCCCCCAAAACAATGTATAACATGGGACCAGATGTCTCCACTTAAGGGGGTTGTCCGGTCCATTAAAAAGGATTGTAAGTCACTTCTGCATACACCTCAGCGAAAAAATCAATAACGGCATCAGCGCGACTGCTGCAACCCACTGCATTGCTCCCGACTGGCCGGTGTCACATTAACATTATCTGCCACCCTTGCGATGCGGCCACTAGTCAAAATCCTTTGGCCACTTGTTACTTCTTATTGTAAATCTCCTGTTTTGTTTCGTACGTGGCTGATTAAGCTGGTTAACCGTCAGTTTTGAGCATACGTTAAGTGAGCCTACTGAGCCACCTCCATCACTACTTTCACCTCCATTAACGGACTTTCACCAGGTAAACTTGGATTGGCTCGTTCTTAATTCTTCATCCTGTTTCTCAACCTCTTCCGGAAGGCAACCTCTGGGGATAAGTGACAGGTTTACTCAGGCCAGATGTCATTCGTGTCACCCAACCAACACATAAAATAAAGCACTGCAAAAAACGTTCTACACAGAGCATTGAATACTATCGCATTTTAAGTGCTCCAATACCGCTAAGTTTCAACAAGTTCCAGTTTAATGTTTTGAGTACGCATCCAGGCTGCAGGCTCCGTACCTTGCTGTCACCGGCGTTGGCCCGGCTGCGAGCTGACAGAAGCAGGTGCGCGGGGCTAGTGAAGACGTTGGCGAGCGGCAGATCGGCGTTGAAGCGCACTGAGCTGGAGACAAGACGAGCGATGAGGGCGCTGACACTACGCACTGAGTAACGGCTGTACGACTGACCGGAACAGCTCGACATGGCGTCGAGTACCGGCAGCGGCTTCACTGGCCCGTAACGCTGCACGCAAACAGTAGTAGTAGTAGGAAGGGCCAGGCTATGTTTTAGCGCTGTATTTTTGCTTCGTTTTTAGCCCGCATCGCCCGCACGCAGTGCACAGATTTAGCCTATTGCTACAAATGTCACACGAGCGTGGTCTGTGCAAAAAACGGCTGAACCGATCGAGATGCCGTTAGGGCGATGACTCATGCGGGTCTAAGGAACCACGTCTTAGACGGGGTCCAGATCCACCACGGGAAGGGGCACTTTTGAGGGGGACAAGACGGCAATGCGGCCTTTTGCTAAATTACTATGGACATTTGTTTCGTGTTTACCCCTCTAATCTCAAAGATGCGCCAACGGAGATCTGCAGAGCTGTTGTGGATATATGCCGCAGAGGTTCTAGTTTAACAAGGTGTCGCCCTAACCGGACGTAACACTACTGGCCCGCCGTCGCGTGCTGCCCTCTGGTGAGTTACGTTGCATTTGCGCAGGTGTTACAGACGACGATAGACGACAGACGACGACAGACGCCAGCGACCATTACTAGTCTGGCCCTGCCCTCCTATACTTTGTGTAGGCGGGCCAGTAATAAGCTGGTCTTACATTTGGGGAAAACCTCTCCGTTTTTTCAGGAGGAATCCAAATGTACAGGACAAAACGGGGGCGTTGAATCATTCAATTCGGTTCGCCAGGTGGCTCCAACCGTACAAGATCTGATCAAAAAGGCGATTGGAGGGTAAAATCGGGTGGGTCCAAGGAACCATGTAATAGATGAGGTCCAGATCCCTAACAGAAAAGGGGCAATTTTTGGGGGTTGTCCGGTCCACAGAAAAGCATTTCGAGTCACTGCTGCGGTGTATGCAGCAAAGAAAAGCAATAACGGCACAAGCGCAACTGCTGCTGCCATCCGCATTGCTCCCAACTGGCTGGTGTCATATTAACTTTTTCCCCAAAGCAGAAATAAGGTCCACTGCGTATGGCGCATTGAAACAATAAGGGTTAAACCCAATTAAGCTATAGCAAACAACTTTAACCAACCATATCAGTATGTCAGTAGTCATGTAACTGTAGGCCTGTAACTGTAACGCAGAACTCGCTGTTTCTTCCCTGCGGTGGCCATCAAGACCATCGCCAATACACATTGCGTCATGCATCGAGTCTACTGACCAAGTCCATACTTATCGCAAAACACCGTTAACTTCAGATTCAGATTCATATCTTATTAGCGTGGTATAGCCCAAAGGCTAAAAATCACAATAAAAGAGAATCTCGACCTTTCGCGGATGCTGGAAGACGACGAAGTAGGTCGTGATTTGCTGGCTGCGGAGGCTAGCGTTTCGCTGGTCGCCGTTGGCGGGTTCAGTGTCAAACTCGCCGTGAAGATGATCCAGCGTCGACTCCGTTATGTGCACTCGCCTTCACAGCGCAAAAGTCAGCACTCAACGACCACGTTATTACTGCGTGCTACCATCAGACACTGCGCAGCGGGTGCCTAATGACGTCTACGGCTCCCAGTCATAATGTCGCCAAAACTCCGTGCATCCTTAAAGCACGTTTCCCTCGCCGCCACTCCGCCAAAAGTGAACCGATTTGCATAAAATCTGGATCACCCTGAGTACATATTCGGGGGCTGGCCCTGGCAGATTTTGGGCGCAATCCACGCAGTAGCGACAGCTGGAGAGCCAGGCGAAATTTTTTGTCGGGTAAGCACCGCATGATTTCACCATTTCCCGACGGCCAAATTTCACGAAATTTGAACAAAACACGTCGATTGGTGTCACGATGAATACTTTTGGAACGTAATTTTGGAAATTTTACTGTAAGGGGTCGTTTTTCCAAAAAAACGCAAAATTTCTGAAAATTTTTTAACGTCTTGCGACTTGAGGCCGCCATAACTCCGCAATGATTAGAGATCGCCAGAAATTCACTACCAAAATAACCCTCTACGGGATTTCTAGTTTCCGTTTTTGCCGCTGGAATCTATTCAAAGTCATTCCCCTGGACTGTACACTCCGTACAAGAAACCTCCCCAAATTTTCTGGGACGGAAGACGCGGGTTGACAACACGGCAGATAATGCTGACATCACTCAGTCGCAGGCATCCAATCACCATCGACTATTGAGTCACGTAACACTAGGCCTCGTCAAATGTAGAAAGTAATAATACTGTATTATGGGCATTCAACGCAATACAGACATCTAGTTCCTGTCTATCTTAACCACATGAAAGAGAAAAGGTAAAATATCAAGAAAATTTTCCAGTAGAGTATACCACTATACCTGAAGGTAAAATATTGGGGTAACCGACACTCTAAGTCCCCCTTCATCCACAAAGTTGACACCTATGTTACACAGCCCGCAGGAGTTAACAGCTCGAATCACGTAGTTCATTCAGCTGCATATATAGTGTTATTATCTTAGCAGGTAGACATCTATGATCGGGTAGAGCAGACGCAGAAGTATGTAAAGGCGCAGTGCAACAAATCGTAAACTACTGTACTGCTGGAATGCCAGAAGATAAGAGACGCCGTAGTACCGTATACTGCTGAAGAATACCGTCATCATCAATTCATCATCATCATCATAATCGCCACCATCATCATTAAAATAGCATCAACTTAAGTGGAAGTTATTCAAGGTATATCAATAAAGTTACATGAAATGAGCTTAGTGCTAAATTTTCAGTGTAGTTAAGACTTCATCTGAACAAAATCGAAAGTACCAAAACAAAACATCAGAAAACTGCAAGAAAATTGACTTTTGAGGCAAGGAACTGTCACATCACTGGTGCCAGTGCACCGTGACTTGGACAGATTAATAGCAAATCATATTACTACTACACAGACATGCATGGACACTGATGACTGACCCTGGTAGACCAGCGTGGACGACATGCTCGACCAGCTGTACGTCAGCGCTCCATAAATCGTAGCGCCACCTGGCGAGTCCGACGATCGCCGACTCCACTCGACCGCTATGCACGCCTACACGTACGCCGACGTTCGCCTCGGCCGAGTCACGCAGGTAACTAAAACATCACACAGCGGGCACTTGCCATGCGAATTAATTTTCACCTGCATTATTTCTTTTACCTTCCTGGCCTCCTGCGGACCTGACAGATACGTATCCGTATAGCTTCGTATCCGGTCGCCACAATCATTCACTAGGAAGCCCTCACTTAAGGTCGCACCGACCACTGTTGCCACATTTTAGTCGACCATGAATTTCAGGTCGGCTGTTACTTATTTGCAGTTTCCATTCCAGGTCTGGTTTTTAGCCACTGTACCGTAATTGGTTCTCCCAACTGCACTTTGAGTTTTCAAAGTCAAACAATCGACTGCATCCACATATCCAAAAAGGAAAATTTTGCCACGCGTGGTTATGCTAGCGCAGTATATGCAATGGCCCTGTGTCTCTCTGTCCGTCAGTCTGTCCGTCTGTCACGATTCCGTGTTTATCAAAACGGTTAAATGCAGGATCATGCAAACAACACCATACGATAGGATAGCACGGGGACTCGTAGTTTTCTGACGCCAAAGATCCTGGCGAAATGGCATCAAATACAAGCGAAATAGGTTAAAATCGGCGATTTTCGACCAATATCTCGCTATATTTCAGAAACGGTGCAAGACAGAGACATAGTTAATACAAAAAGCTAACAGGAACTCGTATGCGCTCTATCGAATGGTGCTATTTACAACAGCTTTGCGTGAACCAATTCTAACTACCACATATTCTGCAGTTTGCGTTGCTTTTTATGTCCTCGTAACGAGTGAAGACAGACTGTATATCTGTCTACTCTGTTGTGTACGTTCTTCTAACTCAAGAACTTCAAAGCCGGTAGAACTGCTTCCTATCGCATACATAAATTGTGGTGAGATTCTGAGATCAAAAGGTCAAGTGTCAAAGTCAGATGGTTATTCAAAGCTCTAAACATACAGAATGGCTCACAACTCGAGAATGGAGTCACAGAAAGTTCAAATCTGGCGAAATTTTCTTCTATGGCACCAAAAGAAAACTGGCGATGCAATTTTGACCTCAATGTTACAAGTCCACGAATCGCTGCAGCTACCACGTGCACTTTCAATAGCTGAAAGGATGTATATCGTGATGGCCATCGAGGCCGCAACTAAAAAACTGCCGCGCATGCACTGCAATCAGACGGCATTAAAACAGCAGACAAAATTTTTGTGTCACTACTCACCGTTCCCGGACACTTGAACGAATGGAATTTGTTTCGTTAGAATTACACAGAAAGTACCTGCTACCAATGTCAGTCCGTATCTCGGCTTCAATCAGCCGCGAATGGAGATCAGTGCGCAGTCAGTATACCTACAAATAAGATCTTATCTACGAATGACAGAGGTTAGCGGCTTGCATCAATCAATTCAGAACAAGACAGCGCGCTTAAAAACGCCGCCACGTGCTCGTGTCGTCTTACGCCCGAGACTCTCCACTGACTGCAATATACTGCTTCAGATCACGTCACGTTTTTCACTTATCGCGAATTTCTACTTCTCAGCGTTTTAAGTTTTTAGCTGTCCGTCTTGAAATTCTCCATCCAAAACGACCGTGGACGCATTCGTCTTCCTATCTAGAAGTCTTCTGATGGGCATAATATGCACCTCCTTCGTACTAATCTCCCACTCAGGCTAACTGAGCCGGCCATCCGGCCGACGTCGGTCGAATGCTGGCTTAACTGGGTCTAATAACCCTCGCTGAATTAAGGCGCCGCTTAAAGGGATGGGCTACCTCGCAACGGACCTTGCTGTCTATGCCAAATCTTGTTCTCCTTCTTCTTATCTGACAGTTCTGATATGGCTGCAACTCACATCAAGTGTCACAGGAAACTGACACTGACAGCAGCTGGTACTCTGTACGACATTCTAGCGAACGGAGTTCATTTAAGCAAGTGTTCCGGGATGGTCGGCAGTAATGTGGAAGTTTCTCTGCTCTGCTAATGCCATCCGAGCGCAGTGCGCAGCAATTTTGCTCTGTCACTTCAGCCGAAAAAAAGAACATTTTCCTCCCGTCACTTTGAACTTACAACACTACCTACGAACATGACCTAGAAGGTCAAGGTGAACCATCACGCCAAATATCGAGACCAGAGGTCATTTCACTGGACAGTTATCGAGGGAACACACACGCAGCAGTACATGGACCTGTTTAATGCATTCAGCAAGCACTACCAGCGGAATGATTGACACTGGACAGCAGACCCAGTAAAGTACACGCAAACAGCATTAACAACGGGATGCATGTAATCACTGTAATGCCATGTAGGTTACATGCGATATTCCGATGTCCCGCTGAATTTCACAATACCAGCATCATCTGGCCGAGGCCGACACAGACGGAGTGTATATGACGGGTACTGGTAGCATATGGACCGGACAGGCAGAGAAAGTGAAAGGCGTATTCTGGAGGTACGATTATTACGAGCTGTTGCCGACTGACATGAGCAGCAGGTGCTTGACGTATGGACAAAACATGCCATCCCACTGGACAACCGACTCCACATGCCAGCAAAAATGAGTTGCCAGCGATGGATAAATATAGTAAGTACGTAAGTAAGAAAATTTATACACAGCGTCTACAGACAACAGTTACTAGTCCCCGTGGTGAACACTGGGCAATCTCTAAAACAACAATGCGTCGCCCTAACGGGACGTAACACGACTGGCCCGCCGTGCAGCCGTAGAGCTATAATTAGACTGGAGGCGGCATGACGTCATCGTTACAGACGACGACGACGACAGACGCCCGCGACCGTTACTAGTTCCCCCCTACATTATGTATAGGCGGGCCAGTAATAAACGATGATGGATGAGTAACGGTGGTCGTCAATTGTAATGTGAAATCAATAAGTTAAACTTGAGAGATTAGCTAAAAACGATCGTCAACGGGATAGTGCCTCCATGTAGTCAGTGATGGAAATAACAGCAACTAGAAAAGCTCTCACTCGAGGTCGCACTGACCAGGTTGCGGCGGTGTTACTTATTTAGTTTCCAATTCCGGTCTGTTTTTCCTCCACGTTGCTGGATCTGTTTTGCCAGTTCACTCTCACTTTCAGCCGAAAAAGGAATAATTTGGCTCCTTGAACTTGACCTTGAAGTTGACCTATGACCCTGAGCTATGAACTTGACCTATACAGAGTCAAGAAGAACCATCGTGCCAAATCTAGGTCAAAGGTCATTTCGTTTGACAGTTATCATGCGAACACTCAAACAGACACACACACTCAGTAGACCGACGGCTATACCTGGACCACAAAGTGATTGACAAACGACCAAGACCAAGACCGCATTTTTTTGCTCTCGAGCTTGTCTGCGGTTTCAGCAATCAAGGCGACGTCTCATATAATACCACTGCGCAGCGAACAATGGACGACGATGCAAAAAATTTATCATGCGTCACTCACACTTACTAGGTAGATAACATCCACACTTGTCTCTGTCAGATCGGCCGCTGAGAAGCTGGCACCTGCAGTCGCTGAAGCAGCTGCAGTTCTAACTTATCAGTCATTCAACACGTCCTCCTGCAGCCGCTCAATATCACTTTTTACACGCGCTGAAACCGACCAGTTCGAGAGATCAACAAGCCAAGAAAAAAGGACAGAAATACTTTCGATGCTGAAACAAGGTCAAAAACGTCCTCAGAGTATTCGACATACTGCAGACTAAACATGCTTATCGATGTCGGGAATCATGTTTAGTCGTTGAGAAAAAAAATTACATCTACATTATAATTTTTCCCCGAAGAGATCCATCAGACCTCATGCAGCACCCAATTTGTCCCAATTTTTTCATCAATTCACCAAGAGAGCCTACAAAAAGACTGTTTTGCCTGGGGCTGTCAATTTTTCACTGCACTACTCCAGGACGCCCAGCGCAGTCGTTCATCAATGCGCCCTGTTGACATCAGTTGATGGCAAAACCGGGTGTTTTTGCCTAAAATCAGATTTTGGGTTTTGGGATTCACATAACCCACGTGTCCGGTTTGGTAATGCACTCGGCCTGACAAGAAAGCTGTGTGCAAACAGTTGAAGCAAGTAGTCTATGGCGGGTAATACAATCGCGCGCTAAAAGCTGAAATAACATTCATGTGACATGAGGCAAATGTTGGCTGTTCAAGGTCAGAGTAAAAACTTGATCAAAGTCTGGTGAAGTGTACACTTACATTAAATTCCGGGGCAATTTCATATCAATACAGGGACACGGGACGGCGCGGAACGTGTCAGACTGATTACCGGAGGGTCGCGACTACACCGGGATGATTGGCAGTCCTAGAGGGGAGGGCGGTCAGACGGGTACGGCAGGGAATACACGTACTTGATGACGTCGACGACGTCAAGGCCGAGCTCGACGCAGCACTTGGCGTGGTCCGGCCGAGAATCAGGCAAGCCGCACACAGCGAAGTAGCAGTCTCCGAGAAGATGTATCCGCAGGCTGTGATTCTCCTGACAAGCCATCATCACACGCGTCCAGTACAAAATCAACTCGCTAACTTGCTAACTGCGCTTCGGCTTTCAATAACTCTCTCAGTTTTACCGCAGCTACAGTCTGGAACTCGCTCCTGGTGGGCTATACATAAAACACGCCGTTCGGCTTACAAAAGTACTGTCAAGTTTTGCCTGTTTACGTTTATTAGAACAAGGTGTCGCCCTAGCGGGACGTAACCATACTGGCCTGCCGTGCAGTGTCGGCCGCCCGACCGCCCACGCGCCCGTCGGCCGGCCCGCTCGCCCGCCGGCAGCGTTACAGACGACAGACGACGACGACAGACATCAACGACCGTTACTAGTCTGACCCCCTACATTGTGTGTTGGCGGGCCAGTAATAAACGTCAACAGGCAAAACATGCCAGTACTTTTTGTAATTCGAAGTTCGAACTGTCTCATCTGGCCCATCAGGTGCAATCTGCTCAGTCATCGCCAATACAATATCGCTAACGCGCAGTTCTGCGCAGAATCTGCAGCTCTAAAATTGTAATATTGAAATACAATTCATATAAATTATGAAAATTGCCCCTCTAAAAATATGTGTTTGTATAAAGCGGCTACAACTGAAATGAAACTGGAATAAAACTGACATAAAACTGAAAAATGTTTTATTAACCGGCAGCATTGCGCGCAGCGCAAAGTGCCGGTTATTTAATTTACTCAGAGGCCGATTTTGAGGATTTTCGCCCCGCAGGGGCGACACGTTGCACCGATGGGGTGAAATTTGACCGATGGGGGTGAAATTTGGCACGGAGGAAGGGACCGAAGGTCCCCTCCTC
>Ga0209363_1002146_pt1 | contig 10168 bp, 5 predicted proteins | sample WorMetexBAHAMAS3_FD_187385 | JGI IMG/M metagenome (GOLD analysis project Ga0209363, IMG submission 187385) | Marine gutless worms symbiont microbial communities from Max Planck institute for Marine Microbiology, Germany - Inanidrilus exumae... | ecosystem: Host-associated > Annelida > Digestive... | reverse complement strand
GTGTAGGTAGAGGTCGATGAGTGATGCATGACGGTATGCAGTATGACCCGATCCAAGGTCATGGCCACGAGCCCTTGAAAGTTGGAAATTTGGCCATTTTCAAAGGCTATCTCCTCCCCCATTTATAATGGGGGCTGGCAAATGACCACGGATTCCTAAATTAGGGCACAATACTTAAAGCTTATCTGGGCCGGATTTTTGAATTTTGTCCTAGTTTTTATGTCACGTGACTTTTAAGTTGGCAGTAAGTAGGAGTCGCCCGTCAGTCCCGTATAGGGCTAATTTATTTCATAATTTTCTTTTTCCATGGTAACTTAATTTTTAGCACACGTTACAGAAACAATGAAATGTTGGATTTTAAATGAAGTTTGTATTTCGTTGTTTTGCCATCACTGAACCCAGAACGCTGCATGTGAAATAGGCGGTCTTGAAATTCATATTTAGTTTTTGTGCTCTATATTTATATGCAGACTGTGTATGTGCATGGCAGATTGGATTGAATGCTGAACATTCCTGGTACGTATAATTAGTTGCATTGCCATGTTCAACACTGTACATTGGCTACAGAGTTTTGAACTTTCAGTGTCGTTAACTTTGCATGCGTTTATTGTGTTGTTGTTTGTGTGTGTTTTTAACTGTTGTTGAATTTGCCAGTGTAGTGTGTAAAACTGGCTGGTGAGATTCAGAAGAGGTTGTTAGTGGCTGGGATTGTATGCGCTTGCTTACTTGTAGGGCAGATGCACCCGTCACTGCTTATATGTGGGAGAATGCTCTGTATGATGACATGAATATATGTGGGTAAGCAGAGCGGACCACCCAGCGAGTTTGTCTCTGTGCTTGAAGTCTCTTGGCTTTTAATGTGCTTTATTTGCCTTTGTAATCACCTGCTGCTTAGTGCTGCAGCCGCTGGTAACTTAGTGTTGGCCGAAGCTAACTACGAGTAGATTGGTAGGGTTGTCATAATGCTAATTACTAATAGATTGGTAGGGCTGTAGTAATGCTATGTGGTTGCATTGGTGCAAAATTTGATATAAGATGGGTATTTTTTCCATTGGTTCCAGAAATGTGTTTTTTTGAGATATATAAGTAAAATGCGATGAAGAGAAGAAAGATAAAACATGATTTATATTAGATTCAGCAACAGATGGAGGCTGCATTTGTTTCTGTATTTTATCTCTGTGGAACGTTTGCTATTGCATGCCATGCTTGATAAACTGCTTGTTGAACGTTTTCAACAGTGTATTCATTTATCAACTCACTCCGTTTCCTGCAAAGCCAAACGGCAGCGTTCAGTGTATTTTATATGGCAGTTTAGCTTAATTTAAAACAGATATCGCTTTAATCTAAAATTCGACCACTTGTTGATTTCTACCAGAAATAAAATTAATGGTCATTTGCAATGTTTTACATTTACTGTTGCTAGTACACTTGAAACAGCAAGTAGAGTAAGGATGATGTCGATAACAGTGTTATTAGAAGAAATGTTGATGTCCATGCTTTGCATCATCTGTGCTTATAACTCACTGAACTTTTGTTTTTTTTTCAGTGACGCACGTCGCTGGAAATTCTGTTTTTCCCGACATATTATAGTTGTTCATGATAAACTGCGTACACCTATGTGGCATTTAGCCTCTGTAAATCTGTCACAGTGTATGTCGTTGACTGAGAAAAAGTTAGCAGAGTTCTGAATAGGAATCCTTGTCTGGTATTGGAACTATGTTGACTAGAGATTTTCAGTCAGTTTCATTAAATTTGATGATGATGCTGTCATTGTTGATGCTTCTGAAAGCTTTATGCTTGCTTGGTGCATGCACAGTAGTAAGGTGCAATAACTTAATTACAGAGGGCATTTGCTGGTGACATTCTTTGTTATTACTTTGCCTGCGGGAGCGGTTGTGAAGTATTGCAATGAGTAAGTCTGTGCGTCTATTTGTCTGCAACGATATCTCCAGAACTGATCGAGATGCTGTTTTGGATGAAGACTCGGGTGGGCCCAAGGAACCATGTATTAGATGGGGGTGCAGTTCACCCAATGGGAAGTATGCCAGGCAAGTGCAAATAGTATTCTGAAAATTTCTGGGTGCAGGTGATGCGGCCTATCGGCTGTGAAGTGGGTGGTGGGATTGCACAGTGTGGGCAAAGTCTTATATCCTTGTGTTTATTTATGTTTGTTTGTATAGAGGGAATGTAGCTGCTGTTTAATATATAGATTTACTGCTTTTAATTAAACATAGATTTCACTGACTGTAATGTCTACCGCTAAATTATGAAATTTTGTGTTTAAGTCGGCTGGTCTATGTATTAAGTTACATTCAGTACAAGATGAGATGTTGACGATTTAAATTGCACATTATTTGTAAATTTGCTTTAGAAGTGCAGACTTGATATAAGATGGTCTTTGCAGTAATTAGTACATACTTGTTCATCAACTGAAGCTGGAAGTTTACCTATGAATCTGTGAATTGTTGAGTATTGTAGCAGTAATGTGTCCTCAGTCTTCTTGCTGTCTTTATGTCCACCGTTTTATCTAATGTAGAACTGATTATGTCTCTTAAGGTGAATCGGTAAGTTTTGTGAATATGTCTTCATCTTAGGTGCCAGTTAGCTGGAGTAATGAAAAATATTCAACAAGACCGTCTGATAATGGCCATCTTTGAAATGGCATAGTGCATCAAGCACAATATTATAAGTGGATCAACTATCACACCAGACAAAAGGGCCTTTACTGGCAGTATGAGAAATGCCAGTAATGAGCATATACTGTTAAGATGTAGTGGCAGTGTCAGGAACATTGCATGGAGACAGGTGGACTAATTGTTACTCAGTGACTGTTGATTGTTGAATGGTAGATACACGGAAGATGGACATACAAAAGGAAGTCCAGAGTTCCAGCCTCCGAATCCAGTTCGCCTGCGCTGGGAACTGAACAGTCAGGCACGTTTTGGCTGTTATTTTGTTACTCAATCATGTCACTTGCTGTCAACTGCAGGCGACTAGATGTCGCTTAGACAGGGTGACCACTGGTGACCACTGCCATCTAACCACTGCATATGCATCATTACGTGAAAACATGACGTCATCCACGAAACCGGAACTACATGGCATGGTATGTTGTCATTAGATGAGGACCGAGCCACGGCCATAGGTAATATGTACACAAACCTGTGAAATATGGACGTGTTTTTTAGATACACGAAGTGATAGACAACTGACAGACAGACGTACAGACACGATGATTGCAATAGTTTGCACCCCTTTATGGTGTGAGTTACCAAAAGCAGACATGTATGCAGCAGCAAATCTACATGTACTGTAACACAATAAACGTTTAAAAATTAATGCCATGTTTGGTTGGCATGTACGATGTTTAGTCTGGAAACAGATAGGTGCTATCTACACTTACAACCCGTGGCATGCATGGGGCATGTGACCCTGTATTTATGATGATAATAGTAATAGTAATCTCTGTCTGTTGCATGTTTTGTTTAACTGGTTTATTTTTTGCTTTTATCATTTAGGCGAGGTCTTTTAAAGCCGTTCCTCAGCAAATGTTTACAGTTTGCTGGAGGCGTTTTAACAGATTAGAGTCCACACTAGACACTTAGCCACCACTGTAGAAACAGCAGAGGTAACTAACATTGATATTGTATTGAGTCAGACTGATAAATAATTGATAATTGATAAATCTGTCGGCGGTTTGCAGTGTCAAGATGTGATTGAGCGAAGCCTGTCACAGGCCCAGGACTTGATCAGTGACGTTGATCTGCATCTGTTAATGCAAGACAGTTACGGCAAAGGTTTCATCAAGTTGTGCAACATCAGTCCTGACGCGTACATACAGATCGCGCTGCAGCGTGCGTACTATCGTGTAAGGACGTCATCTCTTGTCATTCTTCATAACATAACATAACGTATTCGTTTAATATAATAGTTGACAGAACGCAAATAATACATGTAAAATAAGGAAAAGTCTGAAACGACTAATTAGGTGTATGGTATAAGTATAAAAATTTCTAAACCAAATGCAAAATGAGATAAAATATGCGAGTTAGACTAATAACATTATTAAAACAGCAGAATGTTGGTTTTATCTCATTGATTAATTGACATTGTTTTATTAGAAAAAAATTGTAAGAACGCAACTTAAAATCAGAAATAAAGCATAATACAAGCATGATAAGTGAAAGTCGTTGCAGCTATGACGGTACAGTAAAGCAGGTACTGAGTGTTAATAGGTGTGTTTAAAGGCTATCCGAGGTATGAAGTTACGGTGGTCCATGGCATAAGAGAGTGAAAGATTGTGTGCCAATCACTTACAGTGTTGTTGTTGTTCAGTGATGTGCTGTTGACAGTTAGTACAGCGTTGTTGTCCATAATGTCGGTCTTGATCTACGCGCTGTCTCTTTGGAGGCGACTTTGAATTCCCCCTATGCTGGTTGGCTCTGTGACACTGGAAAGGTATGTGTTGGTTTAAAATGTTTTGGACTCGTTGAATGATAGTTATGCTGGTTACTTGTGTGTAGAATGCTGGAAAGTTTTGTCTGACGTACGAGGCGTCCATGACGCGGTTGTTCCGCGAAGGTCGTACGGAGACAGTCCGCTCTTGTACTGAGCAGTCATGTGCATTTGTGCGCTGTCTCGACAACCCCGACATGCCGGTCTTTCTTTCTTACAGCGTTGTTGTTTTTATGCTTTCACTGATACGTTAGTCTGACCATTAATTTTGTCCGGTCAGATATTGTTACCACAATATCTTGTGAATGGTTTGAACAGGTTTGATAAAACTGACGTGGAATATTCACTAGCCCCTGCTGACCTTAGTAGATTCTAGAGATCAAAGGTCAAGGTCACAGCAGGCCATGGCAAAGGCATTCACGTTGATGCTGGAGTATCACATTTGAAGTTTCTTATTAAACCGTGCTATATAAAAACCTACTGTTTGTCAGACGTTCACGTCGTGTTCTGACAGTTGATCTGGTCACGTGGTGTTGCCGGCGGCCCGGCTGCATGGCCGGCTGTCCGTGGGGGGCAGTCAGACGTTGTTTGACAGTTGGAGAGGACAGACGTTCCAGACTTTATGGGCTACGGTCGTTTTCTTTTGATAAAATAAAATTATAAAAATACGATATATCCTGTGTGGTGTCGTGTTCTGATACTGTTATTATCAGAGTCCTTCTGGTTTGCAGTAGTGCTGGTGGTACTTTGGTGTATTTGTTGTTGGTTTGATTGACTTGTCCAGAAATCTAAGAAGATTTCGCTGCTGCATGAGGCAGGTGAGGTGCACCAGATCGGCTACCGTAATGCAATGACAGGCCGTGGCATTGACCGCCATCTCTTCACACTCTATGTTGTCTCCAAGTACCTTAACATAGAGTCGCCATTCCTCAAAGAAGTGCTCAGTGAGCCTTGGCGTCTGTCCACCAGCCAGGTATGTCAGCGACACGCCGCCATTTGGCATCACTCGTGACATTATAGAGGGGGCAGGTCTGGTACCATGGGTGGTCGGTCCCTGGATGCTTCTTTTGGTTTTTACCTAAGAGAACCATTCCAAAGCCAGACCCACACAGAAAAGATGTTATACAATAAATCGTTAGGCACTGATATGTTATTGGAACTGAAGAACAACAATTACACAAGATAATTCATTGAACTGGTAAATAGGTCTTGTGGTGGTTGGTTAGTTTCCACCCTGTTGTAGGCGCTAGCATAATAACGTAAATGAGCCTTCCCTATCCTGTCCCATATTGAGTTGTCGCTGAACATCGTTGGCCGTCCTTAACCTGGTGGACCTAAATTGCCACCCAAGACCTTGTCCCCAGTATAGCCTATTTTTGTGCTGAAAGGGGACGTTAATCTCCCAACCAACCAACCAACATGGTACCTTAGGCCCATATGAGTCAGCACCCCAAACAGCATCCCGATGGGTTCAGCCGTTTTTGCTCAGCTTCCTTCAGTGTTGATGTAGATTCATGAAGCGTAAACGTTGTCAGTTGTGTGTTTGGTACATACTGCTAACTGCTGTGTTGTTTGTCAGACGCCGCATCAGCAGACAGATAAGCTTGACCTACGCAAAAATCCCGACTTCATCTGTGGAGGAGGCGGCTTTGGCCCAGTGAGTCTAGCACTGTGTTGTTAAGACAGCTGGAGTGGTACGATTAGGGCTGCCACGAGTACTCGAGTACTACTCAAGTAGTAGACTACTCAAGTAATTTTTTACTACTTGAGTACTTGTTTATTTCTATTTCTGCTTGGAAATTTCATTTCCGGTTGCAATTTTTGCAGTCATTTGATGAATTGTTGGAATTTATGTAAAGTTTGGGCCTCGCGACTTCATTTGCAACAGCCAGCTTGGAGCCAGTGCACAGCAAAACGGTCACGCTTGATCAAGGCATTGACCCTTCTGTGCCCAAGATACGCTGATTAGCCAGTCCACTATCCCCTTCTTCATCATTAACAGCTTGAATTAAAGTACTTCCGGTATTAACGAGTACTCAACTACTCGTTAAGGTACTCGGACGAGTACACGAGTAGAAAATTACTTGTTAGTGGCAGCCCTAAGTACGATAGACATTATGAACTGTGACTAGATGTCCTCTTTGGTTCTGAATGTTGGTAAACCAGAAGTATTAACCAGAAAAACCTCGCATTGACCCTGTAAGATAAATGTAGGTGCGTTCCTCCATTCCTGGAGGACATTTTGGCCCTTACAAAATGAATATAATTTCAGTAGAGTAGTACAGTACATGAGTAGTACAGACGCCCTGTAACTATGGTGGTCTCACACACTACCATCATCTATCTCCTCTTATTCTTTTTCTGGTTCTTTGTCCCAGACTGACTCTAAGAATTCATCCACACCACTGTGTGTTGCACCATTGTGTCAGGAATTACCAGTGTTTGTAGGTTTAATTATTGCTGTATTTTAGAACCATTTGTATGTGATGTTTCAGTATCTTTCACTTTCCAGTCTAAAACTACTATTATTGTTATACTTTTTTTCAGTTATCTTAATCCAAGAATTAATACCTATTAAAGTTTAATATTTATAACATAATTCTACCTTAAAGGCATGATATGACCAGAGTTGTATTGAAAATGCCATTTTTCACTGACTTTGCTGAATGCAGTGTTAGCAGAAGCGAACGTGTTCTAGTATAAAAAAATGTAGAGACCTTTGCTTGAAAAAAGTTGAGTTTTTGACAGTTTTACAACATGGTTGCTGTAGGTTGCTGACGACGGTTATGGTGTGTCCTACGTTATTGCGGGTGAACAAGTTATATTTTTTCACATTTCATCGAAGAAGTCTTGTCCACTTACAGTAAGGACTCTTTCAGACCTTCTGTGTAGAGAGCTGAAAATTTTGTGGAAATATTACATAAATGTTTAAAATGTAACATTGCAGAACATGTGGGAGTTAAATGTGAGACATGTGCATGTGTACATTTCCATTATGCATTTTAATATTTGATATTATTGTGTTCAGCTATGTTTCGCAGGACTGGTGGCCGACACAGTGCATTTTAGTTGAGCTTATTCTCTTGTATTTTCGTATATTCTATGTTAGTGCTGCATGTCTTGTATATTCAGTAAATAGATAAATGAAAGTACCATACAGTGCTTCGTGTGTTACAGGACTCAAGAAAGTTTGGTGATGATCTGTCAGAGGCGCTGGCAGACATGCAACAGCTGTTTGATGACTCTGGTAGCTGACTTGAGTAGTGCTCCAGTCATTGTCATATGCAGAGTACTCTTTGAGTATCGTAGTGAGGATGATTTACTACTATTTCACTCTGTTGATGTCTGTCTTAACTCATACAAATGTTTCATATTTTTGGTAGAGTGTTTGCCATGTTATGGTTTAATACTGGTGTGTTGTACTCGACTGGTTTATATTGTGACTTATTAATATCATGTAGTGTTGCATTCCATGTTGTACATTTAAAATGTTTTTATAACTGACTGTTAATACTCACAACATGTAGTTATCAGCTGTCATTAATGGTCAGCAATAAGTATTCAATACGAGGCATTCTTTAGCAGTGTAGCCGATAAATGGTACACAATTAGCGAGCCGTTTGTTTTCTAATGATTGGCTGTTGTTACTGTTATAGTGGGTGTCTCGCAGTAAAAGACTTAAAGCGCCATTAAATGCCAATCAACCAACCAATCAATCTATTGTACTGTGTACCTTTTGTTCCAAATTCTTTTTTGCTTTTCAGTGCATTTTGTGTAGAAGTTCTGAAATTGAAACCATAGTCAGGCAAATAAAGACAACAAGTGCAACGGTCTAGAGTTTACGAACTGTGTGAAGATAGGTAAACAAAAGAAAGTTTGAATGAAATAATATGTAACAACAATCAGATGTACCGTAAATGTTTTTAACAGTGAGTGCACCACTATCTGTTGTTAATGGTACAGTTTGAACCATATGATTCTCAGGTATCTGTTATTATTATTAATACGCCAGTAGACCTATCTAGCCTGCTGTAAGCCTAAGCTTTGAGGACAGGTAACAACAAATGTAACAGCTCATCAGGCATCAATCGAGCGTGTGAACAGGAAGGTCTTCAGACGCTGTTTGAAGTTGGCAACGGACGGTGTGGTGATAACGTCTAAGTTTGAATGTGCTCATTATTATAGTTTCAGCTTCTGTTTGTGTGTGTGATTATGCATTGCCTTGAGCTGTGATAACTAGTGCTTAATATTGGGGTTTTATTGATATGAATTCAGGTTCGCATTCTGAAAATACTATTAGGATTTGGAAATTGGAATTGAGGATTAATTGTTGACATTAGTTAAGTGGTATGCAGCTATTAATGGAGAGATAGTTACTGAAATATCATCAAGACTTGTGCAGTTCACATAACGAGACGTGGCTTTAGCTGCATGTTATAATGACATTAATTACTGGGCATTTTCGTTGTTTATGAATCTCGTCTTTGTTGTGGTATTAAAATGCTTTGCTGCGTGATTGTATAGTGTCGAACATTGCACGTGATGACTCGCCAAATGTTGTCATATTCATGTTTGTGCAATATACCTTAAATTGCGTGGACAGTGCCATAACCAATCAACCAGCAACAAAAACTCCCAACATAATGCAGCAGAATTTTCGCGTTGGTCTCATAACATTGGCCTGGGCCTGGAGGCCAAAAATTTTAACCTCAACCTTGGCCGGAAGCATTTCACCTTGGCCTTGATCATTAGGCCTAGTTTAAGATCACCATAATAGTGGACAAACACTGGACAATGAAAATCAAAATTTTGGTCGAGATCTGGCAGAGTGACTGTGCAATGCAAAGTGCCGTGGTTGTTTATTGACCACATTGTGTAATTTACCGCAGTGTGAGAGACTTTGTCGGTGTATTGTGCCTTGATTAATAACGTTTGAGTGCTGTGAAGATAGGGTAACACATTGATTGACATAATCTGAGTCAGTTCCTTTCTTTGTTTGTTTGTGTGTGAAGTGGACAGATGTACAGTCCATGTTGTCCACAGAACGCTCACAGACACCAGTTAACTGACGTTTTCCTCATGCTCATGAACCTGTTTGCTCAGTTGATGGGTGAATATTGCAAAATTTGTTGTTGCTGGAAAGTGGGTCTCAAATGTCCGTCCACGAAAAGTTTTTTCGATTTCAATGAAATTTGGCGTGTCTGTAGAGGTTGATGAGTGATGCACGACGGTGTGCAGTATGACCCGATCCAAGGTCAATGTCACGAGCCTTCAAAATTATAAATCCGGCCTTTTTCATAAGCTATTTCCTCCGCCATTTACAATGGGAGCTGGCAACTGACCACGGATTATTGAACTAGGGCACAATATCTAAATTTTATCAGGCCGGAATTTTGATATTTGGTGTAGTTTTTGTGTCACGTGACTTTGAAGTTGGCAGAAACGTCAGTTGTGAAGAGTCGACCGTCAGTCCCGTAAAGGGCTAATTTATTTTGTTTGTTATTTGTTATCTGTAACAAATGTTAACCAGAAGGCATTTACTCCCCTGCCGTCCAGTAGACCACATCTGATCCGCGGTGATTGTCTGGAGGAAAAAAGGGAAGCGTATGAGAACTGTTCTGTGAATCTGTGTCATATTGTAAACCACAGTCACATGCATGAAACTAAATGATACAAACAAGTAGTCAAAGAATTTTGATGAAAGGCCGCATCA
>Ga0209363_1002143_pt1 | contig 10172 bp, 6 predicted proteins | sample WorMetexBAHAMAS3_FD_187385 | JGI IMG/M metagenome (GOLD analysis project Ga0209363, IMG submission 187385) | Marine gutless worms symbiont microbial communities from Max Planck institute for Marine Microbiology, Germany - Inanidrilus exumae... | ecosystem: Host-associated > Annelida > Digestive... | reverse complement strand
ATATATATATATGTAGAGGTGTATCCATTCATCTTGTTTGACCATCTTCCATAATGCCAGAAAATTAGGAGGATGGTCAATGAATTCTGTCTTCCTAAACTACAAAATTTGGTATTTCTTAGTAATGTCTATGCGAGAAAAAAAATAAAAATTCACTGAAAATTTTGACTGTCTTCTGGATGACAATGGAATACAATGGGAGTCCACCCTTCATTTGATGTCACCCGCATGCGACATATCGGAAAAATTGGGGAGTACATTTCTTGTACAGCCCAGGAGAATGATTTTTGAATTGATTCTAACGGTAATAAATTAGCCCCATATGGCACTGACGGTCGACTCCTACTTACTGCCAACGGCCCCGATAAGCTTTATGTATTGTGCCCTAATTTAAGAATCCGTGGTCATTTGCCAGCCCCCCTTTGAGACCCACTTTATTAGGTCGACTCTCCGAGTCGACCTAAAAATGGAAACTAGACATCCCGTAGAGGGATCATTTGGTAGTGAATTTCCGGCGATCTATAATCATTGTGTACTTATGGCTAGAGTTTTGCACGGATACGGGAACGGTAAAATACCGCGGGATTACCGCGGGAACAGTAATCAGATCTAAATCAATTACCGCGTTAATAGCGGGAACGGGAACAAATACGTACGGTAATACCGTGGGAACGGGGAAAAAATATAGACGAACTATAGTCTAATTAATTGTCCAGCGTTGGTTCAAATGCAGCTGCTTAGCGATTATAGAGCAATGACAGGAACTATCGTTGGTGTATTATTAGTCACATGCTTGACATCAATATTACAACTGTCGATTTTGTATGATGTGAACATGTACTTATGTATAAATAACTAACGGGATCGGTAGTACTCGGATCGGTAGTACGCGCGGGACGGGAATGGGACCGGAAGAGCATTCCCGTGCAAAACTCTACTTATGGCGGCCTGAAGTTACAAGGCGTTGAAATTTGTGAGAAATTTTGGCATTTTTTGAAAAAAACGACCCCTTACAGTAAAATTTTAAAAATTCTGTTCCGAAAGTTTTCATTGAGACACCGATCGACGTTGTTGTGTTCAAGTTTTGTGAAATTTGTCCGACGGGAAGTCGGTAAAATCATGCGTTGTTTAGTGGACCAAAAGATAATTTCGCCTGCCTCTCAAACTGTTGCTACTTCGTGGATTGCGCCCAAAATCTGCAAGGGCCAACCCCAACAGTGTACTCATAGTGCTCCAGATTTCATCAGAGTCGGTTCACTTTTGGCAGAATTATAGCCAAACGAGTAAACACCACCAAATCGCCCCGTAAAGTGAATCCAATATTCGGCTGAAGTCTAGCTTCCAGCTGAATAATTAAGTAATCTTTGTGAACATGTTTTTAATCAGTGTGTAAAGTCTGTGTGAGCAGCGCAATGCTAATTCTGAAAATGAAGCATATACAGAAGAAACATGCAACATTTATATGCTACTGCTGTGCTTACTATTATCCAAATGAACAGCAATCTCATGTGCCACTAAATTCCATACCGTACATACAAGCGTGTGTGCAGTGAAGACTAGACGTAACAACAAATGTTATGGTCACTCATGTCCATTGCACCAAGCTCAGTTAACTTATAACCATCGGCTAAGTAACCCACTTTTCCAACACTGCAATTGCCTGACGTATCGAAGACCCGCCACTGTTTGGCAAAAGCCGCCAAGGTAACCGATGGTTAAAGTTAACCATGCTTGGTGCAGCCAGCACTTAGCACTGTTGCTTAAATCTGCAGGCTCACAATACATGTAGATTAATGGTTCACGTGTTACAGTGTCATATTAGCAGCACATATTAGCAGTACTGCTACAACTCCACTATGACCTTTTCTTAGCAACATTTAGCAACTGTCGCTGATTAACATTTTCGGTCACTAGCCTGTATTCAAGCATGCCGATTTCTTATTGCTCTCACCAACATTGTTAAGGCACCCTGTTAACACACGAGTACCCATATGAAAAATGCTATAGACTTGTACTACAGTCATTCATGGGGCATTCTCATCATTTTGTTCGATGGTGTCAACACTACTGTCATCAGTGCATACTGTTCCGGGAACGATATCTGGGATTCCGAAAGTTCTGGAGTCGGTCTCGACCACTGAGTCTGGCTGTATGGTCATCTGACTGTTGCCATCATCAAGCCTCGATGCTTTCAGTTCATTCTCTACACGTGCAAGCAGTCTCTGTATTTCTCGGTGACCTGGAATCAGTGACAATGCTTCCTTCAAGTCACTCGCAGCGGACTTGTATTGCCTGTACACCATCACATCATAACACTCGTGTATTTTACTTCACAATAACCACAGACCTCAGTTTGGGACATTTCTGTGCTTGTTTTACATTGCCAGGCAGCTGGTAATAATTAGGTTAAATTTATTATGTAATAATGAGCACATCTTTAACACACTGGACGCAACGTACAAGATATCTCATATAGCAGTATGTCTTGTATTGTTCAGGCATGACATACGAGTTATAATATATGCATCTGCACTCGGTATGTTAATGGGCAAAATAAAATGTACTCAAGTGGGCTAGAAAGGTAAATAGGGCACTGGCTTTAGATCAACACTCCTCTCAGGAGAACAACAGTGGATCAAGAATGGATGAGACCATTGGTTGATTCTCCGTGGTTGCAGTCAGTGCTTTGATTTCTCTTCAGTTGTTTGACACTCGCATTTGGGTAACATGAAGGGAATCCGACCCAAAAAACGTATGCCAACTATCCCCAAAAGGTTCTTGGCCTGAACAAGCGGGGAAAGTAAACTGGGGGAACTGGCTAACCCCAGATTCTTCTGGAAAATGGAAGAGGAGGAGCCAGACTGCTGTTAGCGTTGTGCCCTCCTCTGTTTAATGGCTCAGCAAATACATAATACAGGGTAAGCAAATGAAATATGTTCAGGACATAAGAAGTACTGATAATCACTTAAAGCAATAACGTCACACAGTCCATGAACAGTACAGTATTATAACGGAAATAACGAGTTCAGTTTTGTTACGATACAGGAGATTAACGTGCGCTCAAAAGCTGACGAGATGGGCAGCTTATCTAGCGCACGGCACAGAAACCAAAAAATAAGGGAAAAAACGAGAAGCTCAGAAGAAATGGTCCAGGCAATAGTCCGTGAAAGCAGTCTGGGGGAAGAAGTGAAACTACGGGGGCAGGATTTGTGAAACAGGTAGGTTTTAAGCCGGGAGTAAAAGAGGGAGTTATGGATGAGCAGAGTGTTGAATCAAAGAGGAAGACGTAATGGATGAAAGAATAGGTGAGTCAGAAATAGAGGAACGCACACCAGAATGAGGCTGACGAAGATACAAAGGGAGATGATTCCAGAGACAAGGTGAAATAATTGACAAAACCAGATCATCATTCATTTCATAATCCAACAAACTGCTTGTTTCAACAGCTGAATTTGATGGACTGAGTTAAGGTTTTGCGTCCCACCCGACTCAAAATAGGTCATTTCGTAGACGTTCTTCCCAGCCAATCTCGGCTTAGTACTGAAAAACTAAAACAACTAAAGCAAACATGCATACGTAATAAAATATACTACAACACAAAATGAACCCAAAAAAACTAGTAACGCAAGGTTTGGTCGCCTCCTAGACCTCTGGCCTGGAATCAGAACCAGCCAATTCTGGAAGAAGTAGATAGATAAGTCATGAAGCAAACGAGTAAGAAAGTAAATAAGTACGGCAGAAATTATAAGGAAAGGAGAAAGTAGGGAAGGAAGTTAAGTAAATGAACAAATGATTTATATAGTGCCGAAATCAACAACTGAATCAGGGCACATTACTTCTCCGTAGCCCTACAGGGCAAAACAGCAGAATTTAAAATTGTGAAAGATCGTCAGCCTAGTTCGTTCTTATAAACTACCACGATGTGACAGTGGTGCATGGTTTTACCCGTCATCTCGTCTGGCACGTGCTCTCGCATGGTAAGCCTCGAATGAACGTGGTTTCAGCTGCAATACCCGTGTGGCCAACTCTATTGCTCCAGTCAAGTCCTGAACACCCAAAACAACAGCACTGTCATGTAGTCAATGAGAAAATTGAGAAGACTGGAAAAAGTAGTAAACAAAATGCAATTATTATTTAACTATTCATCATAAGTTTTTAGTATATCAGAATGTTTAAAAGACAAACTACAGAGTGGACCAACAAACTTGTCACATCATCCAAATGGCAGGTGGTGCCACTTATGTTACAAATTTGATGAATATAGAGTTAACAGATAAATGGCGTTGAAGTGTGCCATAAATCATGCACATTGGTTCAGGCGTTTTGAAGATGTGGGGAGTCAAACAAGGTGACCTACGTCTTTGGCCAACCCAGTATATTCGACTGAAATTTTAAAATTTTAGTTATTTTACTTGCATAGATCATAAATCGGAAACTTGAAATTACAGAAGTGAAATGGAAAAAATGAGAAATGTTTTATTTCAAGAATTAAGCAACCACTCACATTTAGTTTGCGTTTACATCGAGACAAGTTCAGCATCAAATTGACTTGAAGCTCAGCATAAACATCGAGGCTGGCGGAGTCGGTGGCGTTGTCACGTCCTGCAGTCGGCAACTTTTTCAGTGCATACTGATAGCGATAGGCAGCATCACGGACACGGTTTTTCTGCAAAAAATAACATCATTTACAATCGACAAAGTCTGGAAGTAGCAGAGGGAACAACACCCCTTCTATCAGCAGTTGGGTGGTAGTAGATGAGATGAAGAAAGTGTGAGGCCAGTACGTGAGTTTACTTGGCTGGTGTTAGGGCTTTGATCCTCATTCAGTACTTTCACACCATTTATTTAGTGACAAGATAGGACATCTAGCCCATAAAAAACCTGTACCACTTATTCCCACAGGTTCTTCTGGAACAAGTGGAGGTAGAAACCGAGAGGAAACATCTGACCCAGGTCCATACGGAAAACGGCCATAGTGGTGATGTCCATGGTGTCAACGTCACTGACTGACTAAAGAGAGCAACAGATTCAGCAACAGAGGTGTCTGCATCCTATGTCACTGTACAGTCTGCAATGTAAACTAACTCTTCCTGATATAATGAGCCTACTGCAGAGTACAGACTGGGCAAAACAGAAACTTTAGCAATACTTGAGTATATGCCCCTCCCAACCAACAGTGTCTCAGCAGTGAGCAGAACTCAAAACACTGCACAAAGCACTGGTGCCAACCAAAGAACATCATCTACCGGACCGCATTCTTTCTTGATCTACTGACTGAAGGGATGCCGAATCATTTACTGCACGCTCTCTGATGCCAGTACAGCCAGAAAGACAATTAACAGTATATAACCTTGTAAAGCACATTTCCATCGTCAAGTAGCTTGTTCAACAGCAGCATCATGATGTCTGGTTTTCCCGACGCCATTGCCCAAGTCGACGGACCTTAACAAATATAGCATGTCTGCAGTTACACTCTACTGGGAAGCAAAAACTTCAACAACTGGTCAATAACCAGAATCCAGCACTCGTAAGAGTGCAAAAACCCTAGCCCGCAGTGTTTTTGTGCCTCGTGACCTTGACCTTTGACTTTTTAACGCCAAAATAAATGGGTTTCCAGGACTCCTGGTTGAACATTTTTATGGCACGTTTGGTGGTACCTGTGAGTAGTAGCTGCATCAGTTTTTGAGATATCGTGTGGATAAAGAAAACCCTACCCCAGCTACAGTCAGTGTGCGTAATGAGAAGATGTACACACAGGCGTAACACTGTTAACTCACCTGGCATTACAATGACACCAGTCTAGCACAAAGAACTCAATAATAGGGATGTGTGTACATGTTTTAACGTGCAAATAACAACCGTCATGTAAACGTTAAAAAATTGAGATGGTATCTATCATAATCGGATTGTGAATTACGTGGACAGACGGTCGGGCGGACACAGGCAATCCTGCCGCACAGCGGCGTGACGGCTTGTTATACATAAGCGTGGTGGCAACAATTAAATTCGGTGCTAAGATGTTAAGGACTAACGAAAGCAGTCAACAGCACAACACGATATTCTGGCAAATTAATGCAAAATTAAGAGATAATTTGGATGAATGAACTTCACTGAAGCCTGGCAAACTGATATCACAGGCTGTGGCCGGACATTACTTACTATAATGCTGCTATCATGACTGAACCATAGGCGTTTTCTTATTGGCTGCCATATTGTGCATCCCTACTCAACACACAACTTTCCATTCTGTAACCGTGAACTATAAATTGTGACCCTGACCTTCAAACTTGACCTAGATCTTTAAACTTGACCTAGATATGGCCACGCCAAACATCAGTTGTCAGTTCCAGTACAATCGATAGCCTGGAAAGATGTCTACGGTATGTGGAATGACCTATTACATATTGACAGGGACGTTAACCCCTGATGACCTGGTACATACCCTATCTCAGTTTTACACTGCATGACAGAAGTTGTTACCGATTTTGGCGCCTCTGTGCAAGAAGCAGTTGACAACATCCATGTGATGACAGCTGATGGCACGATCCAGAGGCCTGATACCACTCACATCTTCATGCTCCACAGTGGCACCACGATCCATCAGACACCGAACCTTAAACACAAGCCACATGCTCACTAACCATGGTTTCCCGCATCAACATTTTATATGACAAGTATGGCAGAGTTGGTCTGGACACGCCCCTAGCCTCAAGTTACTCCCAAAATTTTGCCAAATTTATAAAGCTCAAACGGATTCAGGCTGCTATGTATTAATCCTTTGTGGTGAGCAGCCTGTAATGGACTATTCAGCACTGATGCGGTGTTCACTTCGGTCCAGCGTGCATTTATTAATATAAACTTTACAAAAATTCCAGGTGAGTCCTGGAATGCTATGAAGTAACAAGTTTTCCAAATTTTTCATCTTGTCCTTAAAAACAAAACTAGCAATAAAACTGCTTGACTGATTGACTGCATTAAGGTTTCACGTCCCACCCAACACAAAATAGATCATTTTGGAGACCCCAATAGATCTGTTGGCTTCGTACTAAAAACTAAATTTAACACAATAAAAGCAAACATGCATCCACAACATAATAATATACTATAACACAAAAAATAATATACTATAACACAAAATAAACAAAGTAACTAAAGCCAGGTTTCAAGGTTTGGTCGCCGCTTACGACCTCTGGACTGGAAACGAATGAGCCTATTCTTATTCGTTAAATAAAAGTAAATAAATGAAGTAAATAAGTAAGGAAGAAAGTAAGGAAGTAAGTAAGCAAACGATTTATATAGCACCAGAATCAACAAATGAATCGAGGTGCATTACAGCCCCGGAACTGGTACTAGGCCAAATGAAACTGCAATGGCCTAATAAAAGACAGCGTAAAACTGTTTGCAGCTTACCACTTGCACGTGGCCGTAGAATGACGCCAGGTGTAACGGTGTCCGTTTGATTTTGTCGTTGTGGTCAATGTCACTACCGCGGTCCAGCATCATTTCAACACAGTGCAGGTGGCCACCGATCGCAGCCCAACTGACCGCATCGAGTCCCTCATTATCAATGTCAGTCAACGATGCTCCTGAAGACACAGGCATTCTGGTCGCACCAAGCATGTTAGCATTATTTTTAGCCAACTGTGGTAACAGTTTGGCTTATCCCATGGGCTTGGCTGGCTGTTACTTCTTTACAGTTACCACATCAGGTGTGCTCTTCAGCCATCCCAGCAGTTGCTGAAGTCTTGTTTCTTCTGTAATCATGAAGTTAAATATTGGAGGGATTTCCCAATGGTGGCTTGGTAGTCTAGTGGTTAGGGCGTTGGACTTGTGACTCAATAGTCTTAAGTTCGATCCCTGGCCGCCACACTATCGGTCGGTTGGTACTGCGATGAGTGATCATCTTTGGGCAAGCATACCACCTCGGTATGTAACTAGCCACCCAGGCCAACTCAGCCTCCTAACCTCTGTGAGACGAAAAATGAGTACTGGCCAAGTGTGCTGTGATGCGCTGCAGCTGGGGAGTAGAGGCAGGATGGCTTATTCCATTTGTGGATAAGTGTTATGTGGCAGTTGTGATCCTTCGTTAATGAATGCTTTAGAGATCAGTGTACTCATGACAAGATGCTATACAAGGCGATGTCCTGTCTTGATTTTAATCTCAAAAGTAATATGCTGAGTTGACACGTTCTCCTTATATTTAGAGTTGACGCCTATGCTGCTAATAAGCTGAAGGCATAATAAATTTAACAAACACTTCATAGCAATGTCAAATAAAATGCAATCAACACACCAACACCGAATATCACTAATACATCCGTAATGACGAGCTGTAATTGTAAAACTAGTTACATTATGTATTACAAAATTACAAGGTGACTTTACCTGTTGCTTAAATTTCAGCTTTAAACTTGGTTTTAAACTGAGTTTCAGTTTCTGCACTGTTACTTTATTTTGCACATTAAATAAGTTTTAATCCAAGTTAAAAACGGATTGTAACTTAACACCAAACTCTAGTTTTAAACCGGTTAACCTGAGCAATCCAGTTTTAACTGAACTTACATACTGCATTTAGGCAGCTCTGCTAAAACTCTCTAACTTGTTTTAACCAAATTGATCACTTTTTTTGCTTCGACAACAGAAGCCAACATGTTTATTGTATCTCTACCATGGGACCAGTGTAACAAATCTAACTAACAGATGAAAGCGTATGCCATAGTCTATTTGTGTTCTCTGCATTAGATTATTGAATTCATTTACCCTACAGACAAAATGCAAGTTTTATGTGCACTTTCATTAATACAAATACTATTTATTAGCAGAACACTATAAAATTCCGGTTTTATACTCAGTTTTAAAATGGACTATTAATATTAAGTCAAGTTTTCTATGCAGTATAAAACCAACTTCTACAACCAACCGAAACCAAAGTGTGTTCAAAACTGAACTGTCAGTCAAGTTTAAAATTTGGTTTAAAATATCAGAATAATCCGATTACCACTTACGTTTAAGCAAACGATGAAGTCGTGTGCATACTGCTTAATAAATTAAATGCAAATAACATAGCAAAAAAAACACTTACCTTTTGAGAGGAGGAGTTCAACAATGCTAAGATGTCCAGCTGCAGCAGCAATCATAAGCGCCGTGCGGCCGCTGTTGTCGACATATTTGAGCTGTGACGTTGCGTGATGGACTGCAAGCAGAGCATCAATGACCTGCCACTGACCACCGGATGCAGCACACAGCAGTGGATACAGACCGCCGGTGTTGGGCAGTGCGACATTCGCACCGCTGTGTAGTAACTCAAGAACCACATCGCAGTGACCACCAAGACATGCTGCCGTCAATACTGGACACGTCAATGTACAACATGTTATCAACATATTGTCTGTATGCTGTCTGACAACATCCTAGTTCTGCTTCAGTTGCCGCTACGATCCAACATCACAGCTTCACAACCTCATTACTGCAACCCACTGTGTCATCACCTTTCAGTCTAAAGCTGCTACGACTTTCAGTTTTTAGCTAACTCTGGTAAAGATTCAACTTGTTTGTGTGTCTGTCTGTGTGTTGCTAACACTGGTCAATTGTGGCTAGTCACCTAAACAGATTTAACTGATTACTTCGCCCCCGGGTATGGGTGGGAAGGACTGTGATCAGCGTGTCTGTCTGTTTGTTTGCTTGTCTGTCCATTTGCACACGTCCAAATTTCACCAAATTTTCTGTACATGTCAACTGTGGCTCCGTCCTCTGCTGACGGCAATGCGATACATCACATGCTGCCAGTTTTGGGGATGATGTCGTTTTCACAAAATAGAGCAAATAGGCAGAATTAGAGATGACGCATATGTTTTGTCGTTCACCAGGTGGCGGCACCAGGGGCAAAGTCTGCCGTCTCCGGTTGCATCTTGTTTTCGGTATGAGGCTTACCACAAAAAACAACTACTCTGCATTACCGGTGTCTCTATGCACCCATGGAAAAGGAGTTGGAGTGTTGGACTTAGGGTCGATTGCACCATCGAAGTTTAAACTTGAGATCAACTGAACGGGTTCAACGACTTGAACTCGTTCGGTTTCGCGTTCAAGTTATTTGCGTTGCACAACAAATTTTTGAACTGGTTCTGCTGAACTCGAGTTTAAACCATGACCTATGTAGGTCACCTAATTTAATG
>Ga0209363_1002142_pt1 | contig 10174 bp, 5 predicted proteins | sample WorMetexBAHAMAS3_FD_187385 | JGI IMG/M metagenome (GOLD analysis project Ga0209363, IMG submission 187385) | Marine gutless worms symbiont microbial communities from Max Planck institute for Marine Microbiology, Germany - Inanidrilus exumae... | ecosystem: Host-associated > Annelida > Digestive... | reverse complement strand
GTACAAGTTTATTGGTCTTTTTGTATAGTTATTATTCGGCTGTTTCCGTCATGTGTGACGTCATACCAGGATACGCTTGTTTTGTTTGCGTTGTGATGCGTTTGAGATTAGATAAGAAGTTACTTATTTTACGAGTTTATGTTTTAAGAACCTAATTCTATGTCGTTATGCCTATATGTTGTGTAATATATCTCACTCAACACTCCAATAGCTTGTTCCCTTGTTTGTTTTCCTGGTATGACGTCATCACTTGCAAAAGTAAACAAATCATCGAGTGCGCACTTTCTGGTGCTTTTTCTAAAATTTCCTAATTTTTTGATGTTCCTTAATATTCAAATAGATTTGCTTATATTAAGGACATACTATGGACAATTTACTTTAACAACCTAAAAATCGTTGCATATCATCTTTAATGTGTTTGTCAAGACTACTGTCAAATTCTGCCTCTAAACATCTGTTGCACTGTCAACAGCACGTCATGCTTGTGACACATAGAAGTCGACAGCCAAAAACTGCAACACCTTGGTTGTGTTCTATTGGCGGTGTGTCCGGAAAATACTGGGTGTATCATGGAGTGACCATGTGAGTAACTAAGAGTTGATGCAGACATCTGGAATACAATCTCTATTCATAATGGTGAGAATGTGCAGATTGAGATTGGCAGGTCACATGCTGAGATGGTCAGAAAACAGATCAGCAAACATAGCAATGAACTGCATTCTGGAAGATGGTGAAAGAGCAAGAGGAAAAACAAAAGAGTTGGTTTATAACATTCACGGAAGATCTGCAAGATATGGGGTGAAATGTTGAGGAGCAAAGAGAATTGCCCTGCCAAAGATAGGAATCTCGTCACCGATGTTCTGTTCAGAACTGGAGGAACTAAGTCTAAGTTAGTGTTGAGTTAGACATGTCTCACCTATCCATATCCTACTCTTAACATTGAAACACGTCTTATAGGTCTTAATTGTTGTGTGCTTTGTCATCATCTGAGAATCATTTGCGTATGTTGTTAGTTCATATCGTACTGGAGTTACTATATCTCCGGCTGCTGCGGAGACAGATCAGTTGGCTGAAGCAGTGGCTGACGCTGATGCTGAACATCTTCGTGATTTCGATGCTTCAGTTGACCTACGATCATCTCCTGTTAAACATGCTGCAAAGTCGTCAGCTAAATCCAAAAAGCGATCGGCCGAACGTAAACGGAAAGGATCGTCCTGGTACAATGTATGTCTTGCTGAAGTTTTTTGTTTTTGTTACTTTCTTACCATTTTGATGTTTCCTGAGTAGTTTGATATTGCTGGTTCAGTGACAGGAAGAGCAGTGGACATCTGTCATACAAAAAACCAACTAAGCAATCAATTTGCCGAAAAACTATATACTGTTGTTAGTCTTACCATTCTTCAGCTACTGATGTTGCAATGGATTGAGACCTGTAATTTTTGTGCATAAGTTTTGCTTTATGCAGTTTCTTATATAGGCGAATAAAGAACTGCGTAAAACAAAAGTTGCCTACACTGCATTATCAGTAGCTGCAAAGTGGTGTATCAGCATGGGTAGCATGGTGGTGGCACAGTGGGTTGGGCATTGGACTTGCAATCATGAGGTCATGGTTTTTGTCTGCCGTTTGGGGTGCAGCTGTGAAGTGACCGAGGTACGTGGTTTACACTCGTGTGCCTCCATCACACAGCATTGTAATGTGGTTCTGGGCAAAGGCCAGTGATGTCCTCCAGCTAGGAAGGTCTGGCATCATACTGGCCATGCTTTAGACTTCGTGTTATGACCACCTGTCGACTTGAAGCCGAAATAAGAGAGATAAGCACCCAGCCTATGCTCATGCCTAACAGAATATGATATACCTTTACTACCTCTACCTTCTATATAGGCAGTAAGAAGTCTGGTACTAGTCGCTGAGAAATCTGGCTATTTTGAGATGTCACTGCTGAAACTAAATCTGACCAGGATTTGCAGTTTGAACTATAATGTTACTGTTTTGTAAAGACGTTTTTTTCTTTCTTTTATATGTATTTTCTCTGAATTGGTTAGATCACCCTTTGTGCATCTTGATTTATTACCTACACCTGCATTTATACTTTTAGTTTATTTTTGTTTTTAACTCATATATGTCAGTTTTTGTGCAGGCTGCAGTAGATTGCAGACTTGTAGTGTGCATATCGATAATTAATGCAGTTTTGTTGTGCCATATTATGCAAAGGTTTGCTTTTGGGAGACTTGGCCTAACTAGAGGAGTTATGGAAAAGTGGGCCATTTAAATAACAAGTATGACGGTCCTCCTTATTGTTAGGCCATAATGTACACTGGCTGCATTACATGCTGCCCCCTGTTGAGTCACGGTGAGTATGCTGATGGGACAGACAGAGGGACAGATGCCAGGCTGTAACATTATGCTTTCCACTAGATGCGGCCACTGGATGCGGTCAGCATAAAAACTGAGAACAAAGAGCACCACACTAACGCTTCTTTGGTTTTCTACAGCTAAATTAATCATACATTGTTAGAAAATATTCGGACTTTCTGTGTCCTAATGATGAATGGTGACTAAAATCTCCCTTTAGTCAAACAGTTGTGTATTTTTATTAGTAGTGTATTTAACAAGGTAGGAGGATGTGGACTTAGGTGCAAGGGTATTGATGACAGTAGTAGTGCAGAATCTGATAACTATAAAGACTGTGACAGATCATGCACGATTGATTACGCAAAACATGTTCAGACTAACATGTGCCCCATATGGGCTCTGGGGCTGAAATGTGCTCTCATTCATTTGTTAATTTGGCATCATATAAATTGTTTGTTTGCTTACTTAACTTTCTTACTTTCTTCCTTACTTGTTTACTTCCTTACTTATCTACTTGTTTGATAGGCCCGTTCCGTTTCCAGGCCGGAGGTCATAGGAGGCACCAAATCTGGCCTTAGTTTTTATGTTTATCATGTTTCATATTTTGTTAGGGATGCATGTCTGCTTTTACTGTGTTAGATTTAGTTTTTACAGTACTTAGCCAAGAGAGTGGCTGTGACGAACATTTCCAAAATAACCTATTTTATGACGGGTGGGACATAAAACCTTAACTCAATCAGTCAGTACTTAGCCAAGATATTGGCTGGGAAGAACGTCTCAAAATTGACCTACTGTGCATCGATTGGAACGTAAAACCTGAAACAGTCAATCAACTAACAGTTTACATTTAATAGTTATGGTGCACGTGAAAAAGAGATTATCAGTCATTTAATTTGCACACTTGCTATATACTAGTAAAACAGTCGACGTCATTTAATACAGCAAAAAATATATAAAAACATAAACTGGAGTTTGGTTCTTGCTTGTTAAAGTTGATAATAATGAAAAGCATATTGATAGTGAATGTGATAGTAATGGTATTATTGTGGTAATAAGAATAATGATCTTAACAATTGAGCTTACACTTGTAGCAATTGTGATAACTGTGATTCGGCTAGCAATGATAAACTTTTTAAAGTGTAGATTATTGAAATATTTTCCATATTCATTTTCCAGCAAATTACTTGCTTTGTTCATCTAATTTGGTTTCTATATGTATTAATTTTTTATATGAATACTGTGCTTGTTAGTGTTAATTTTATTATTACAATTTTGTTTCCTGAATTCAGAGTTATTTGTATGTTTTATAGTATAAGTGTTTTATTATTATGCATGTTTTTGTTTTTTTTTATGTCGTGTGCTGAATACATCTTTTCGTCAATATTTAGCACTCGAGAAAACTGGTAGGCAAAAGTCAATTTGCATGTCTGTCTTGCTAGAACTTGCACTAAGCTTTCCTTAACCAAGCCATTTAGAGTTTGCATAGTACTTAACATCGGCTTTGGTACTGGGATTGCATTTAACAACAGGTAGCAGTGCTGACCAGATAGCAATAGCTGTCTGATCCTCATCGTCTGGGAATGTTGTTGAGCTGTTGAGCATCTTCTCAGACACAACTTATTGTTAATTAGCACAGTGTGAAACTTGCCGCTAATGATGGAGTGACTAGTGTGTAGTTAGTGCATGTGTAAAGGTTTATTTTTTAGTAACCTACAGTTTGTTTGTGATTTTCGTAAGTCTTTAGCGTACAGATATGGCTTTGGTAACAGCGTTGACGAGAACTCTAGTCTTTTGCGTAATTGGAATAAACTAGTTGCTCTCAGCATGGGCATGCAAACATAAACCTTTGCTCCAACAAAGTCTATCAGTTTTCAACTGGACTGCCAACTAACACAGGTTGACCTGTATATATGGTGGACATAAAACGGCTGTTGTTGTCGTCGCCATCGTTGTTGTCATAAGTCTTTCTTGTGCATTTATTGCATTTATTTATTTATTCATTTATGAGGGTGTCACAAGGTTTTATGTATGCAAAAGTTGTGTTTTAGGAATAACAATGACTATTTTATTTTAACACTTCTAAATTCTACACTATGTTCCTAAAAAGGACACATAACAATAACTTTGTTAAATTATTTTCATAATTGTTTCACTGCATGAAAGAGAAGGCAATATTGAACAATCCTTATATAAAAAATGGCACCGCGCCTTAACATATGTTGCCACACTACTTTGGGAAAGTTACAAGTCCAAATTGACCTCAATTTACGGAGGTAAACTTTAGAATAATATCATATTTGACAGAATACAAAACATTTTATGTCACTGGTAGGCCTACTGATAATGTCACAGCAGTTGCTCAAAATGTTCACCCTTTGTCCATACACATGCATGAAGACGGCCACACCACTCGTCAACTGCTTTGTCAATGTCTGGTCCATGTCGTGCCAAACGTGCAGCAAATTCTACTTTAGTTGTCGATATTATCTACCCGTGACTGATCATCTGCTGTTTACAAAGAATATTTGATATAAACTGGAAATGAAGCAATGAGTAAGTAAACAGAATAAATTAAAATTGTTAGTGTGTTTTAATTGGTGGCTTGTTTCGCTTAACTTTCACTTACCTGTCGAAAGTGGCACTTTTTACACACAGAATATTTCACAAAATAGTGTAGTAACACACTTAAGGTATGTTGTGATCTTTAGTAACCACTTTACTGCAAATTTATTAACGAGTCTACCAGTGAAAGAATTTTGAAAATCTGTTAAGATTTGATGGAGTTATTGTTATGAGTTTGTTGTCTTCCTTTTTGGGGGACACGGTATATTTCATATTTAGTTCTTATATGCTTTTTATACCTTAACATTTCTCTAATCACTTCCTACTTATAGCAGTAATATTTAAAGTTAGCAGTAAGTAAAATGATAATTAACAATAATAATAATAATCATTTATTATTTGTAGCAGTTAGCAGTAGCAGTAGTATTGTTTTTGTATTGTGCATTTATTGTAGTACCACACACTTAAACTAGTATAAGAATATTTGGACATGGACAGTGTCAATGTATTCTGTGATGACACACCATGTGTAGCTGTGTCTATCAACTTTGAAACTTCTCTAAGTCATTTACAGTTAAACTATCTGCCGTGTTTAGTCGCATTGTGCAACATAATGCTATAGCAACAATGAAAATGTCTTCTTGCTCTAGCAGCCCGATTGTCAAACAGTGTTTCAGTACTATCACCTAGTTTATATCAATTTATCACAGTAACGTCCAGCTCTGCCTCTGTTGTAGGTGCTGAATCCAACATACAAGTCTCGCAGTGAAGATTTCAAACGAATTTTCAAAGAAATTACAAACAATGAGCGATTAATTGTCGGTTAGTTTAGTTTGACTTTTTTGTTTCATTTTTTCAGCTTCTTAAGAAATAATATTATTAACATACTACTAATAATGTTCCAAGTTTGTAGTAGTTTTAGATAATAGAAAGTTGTGTGGTTGTAGTTTGTAACAAAATTGCAGTGATGATTACTGATTTGGATAGATGGAAGCGGTCTGGTTTGACTTCCCGATTGTTAGATTGACATTATATTGTTTCGATATGTTGTGTTGGCATTCCTTTATACCTGAATACACGGTTCATCACTGTTTGTTTCAGATTACTCATGTGCATTGCAAAAAGACATTCTGGTTCAGGGTCGATTGTACATCAGTCGAGAATTTGTTTGCTTTTATGCCAACATCTTTCGTTGGGAGACCATTGTATGTTGTCATACTACTTTGTCGAATGTGGATTTTTCATGCTGATATTGTCTATAATATACGATTTACATTAGTTATAATAAATAGTCTGAGTTGTTTAAAATGGACTTAGCTTATTGGTAATTATTGGTAGCTGTTGTAAGTTCCAGTTGCTAACACATGAACTATACTCCGTCACTTTTGTGTTTAAAGCTGACTGTTGAAAACTCAACAAATAACATTGTTGGCAACCTGCAGAATTTTTAAAGGAAAATATAACTCCTTGTATCATGAATAATGTACAATTTATGTTACATTGAACTAACTGCTACCTTAAATTGCAATATCATTGAACCAGCCTATTTTTAGGTCGACTCCCTAATGAAGTGGATCTCAAATGTCCATCTGTACGTCCGTCCGTCCGTCCACAAAAAGTTTCTTCGACTTCATTGAAATTCGGTATGTACGTAGAGGTCGACGAGTGATGCAAGACGGTATGCAGTATGACCCGATCCAAGGTCAAGGTCGGGAGCCCTTGAAAGTCAGAAATTCGGCCATCTTCAAAGGCTATCTCCTCCCCCGTTTATAATGGGGGCTGGCAAATGGCCACGGATTCTTAAATTATTGCACAATACCTAAAGCTTTTTGATTTTTGTCCCAGTTTTTTGTGTCACGTGACTTTGAAGTTGGCAGTAAGTGGGAGTCGACCGTCAGTCCCGTATGGGGCTAATTTATTTGGAGTTATGTCATATTAGTCATTTCTTCAAAATGTCTCACAAAGAAGAACATTTGTCTCTGCAACTGGACAGCTGTGTATTCTGTGCCATAAGTTCAGTAACTGTAGCTGCATATTCTTTATTTTTGAGGAATTTGTTGTGCATTGCTTTTCGTTCCATGCTTTTTGTTTGTGTATTTTTAATGTTGTTTTATTTTGTATGCATTTTATGTTGCCAGCTGACAATACGGTGCAGAGATATTGTTAAAGTCACAAAAGAGAAAACTGCTCGTGTTATTCCGAATGCAATTCAGATCTGCACTAAAGATGACAGATATTTCTTTACATCATTTGGAGCTCGTGATAAGACGTTCCTGATGTTGGAGAGAGTATGGAAGAATGGCATTACTGATCAGGTTTGTCTCTGTTTGTCAGTGAGATGACTTATGTAGTTCGCTTACAAAATTTACAACAAGTTCAGATGATGCCACAGTACTTTCATTCATTGAAGCTATGTTGAGATTGCATCCCAGCAGAGTTAGCTGGTAACGTCAAGTATAGGTGTATGATAATAGTAGTTCTAGCCATTTGATGACTTCAAAGAACAGAATAATAAGTCACAAACCTAGAATTTTGGGTGCTTTGAGGTGAACTAGATGAATATTTTTATTACGTTTTGCCGGGTAAATGTTGTAGCTGTAGTAGTTGTAGTTGTACTTGTTACGTGTTTATTAGGTCGACTCTTTGACAGAGTCAGCCTTATAAAGCCGGTCTCAAATGTCCGTCCATTCGTACATCTGTCCGTCCACAAATAGTTTTCTTCGATTTCAATGAAATTTTGCATGTAGGTAGAGGTCGATGAGTGATGCACGACGGTATGCAGTATGACCCGATCCAAGTTCAAGGTCAAGATCACGAACCCTTCAGAGTTGGAACTCCGGCCGTTTTCAAAAGCTATCTTCTACGCCATATACAATGGCAGCTGGCAACTGACCACGAATTCTTAAACTAGGGCACAATATCTAAATTCTTTCATGCCTGATTTTCGATATTTGTCCTAGTTTTTGTGTCACGTGATTTTGAACTTGGCACAAACGTCAGTTGCGAAGAGTCGACCGTCAGTCCCGTATTGAGCTGATTTATTATATAATAGAACTCTTCTGGTACTGACATTGGAGAACCAGCATAAAGGGAGCAGTGCCACTTCCATCAGAAGTCCAGTGGTTGATGAAGAAGGTATGAGGCCAGGTCACTGGTTAGGATTAGTGCTTTGTGTTTCCTTTAGTGCTTCAACACTGACGGTTGGTGACAGAAGGACGTCCAGCCCATAATAGACCCGTTCTATTAATCCCCAGAGGTTCTCTTCTGAAGCAGGTGGAGGATGAGGACCCGAGAAGGAAAAACGGCCATTTAATAGAAGAAGTAAAGTAAAGTAAATGTTGATATGTGTAGTGCATCGTCGTAATCACCTCTAATGCGCTCAGGAATGGCACGTGTTAGAGGGATCACACAGTTACCTGCCACCCACACGTTTATCCACAAACGGAATGAACCATCCTGCCTTTACCCCGTAAGCATTCACCAGATGGCGTCACCCGAGCGAGGTAGCGCACATCCGATTACAGCTCACTGCTCATTTATCGACCTCGAAAGGATGAAAGGCTGAGTTGGCCTAGTTGGCTACCCTTGTAGCGGACAGTTTACCCACATAAGTGGTCACCCATTAGCTTCCGGTCGAGCGTAGAACCAGGAAACTTCGCCAGTGACAGACCGACGTTCTATCACCATGCCATGCACAGTGGTAGTAGTAATAGAACTCTTCCAGTGTAGTAGAACTCTGTAGACTTTAAACTGTGTATGAATATTTCAGTAATCTGGCTGCGTTGAGTAGACTGGACTGGTTATTGTTGTGTAGCCAATGAGTCAGCAAGAATTATGGCAGTGGGTCCACTACAACTACGGTGAAGACCTCGGTCTGACGTCAGATGATGATGCAGATTACGTGTTACTAACTGCAGTCGATAGAATCCAGTTTCAGACGAGGATTCAGCGGGAGGAGAAACTGTCTCAGCAGAACACAGACTCTGTCACTCAGCCTATGGACACAGCAGCCAGCAAGGTGAGTTTCAACCTGTAACAGTAGCATTCTGTGAGTACCTGTCTGTTACAGTGACACAAGTGTGACAGCTGGCAGGTAAAAACAACGTCACTACGGCCTAGAGTCATTCGTGGTCAGTAGAGCCCCGTGAGAATTCTTTCATGAAATGCGTGTCTGCTGATCTTGATTTGTGACAAAGATTGGTTACTGGCAATGCTTTAGATGGAGATGAAAATTTCATAGATCACCTTCTTTATCAACAGTCATACGGCCTTTAATTAACTTAACAAGATTTTGTGAACAGTCACAGCATGGTCCCTCAGTGACAGCTAAGCCTCTTCCGTACTCAATCTTCAAGCAACACTGCAAGTCTTTGAATTGAATATCTCTTAACTGTCATAGAAACCAACGAGCGAAAATCTACATACAGGACTAACTGCATAGGTGGCGCCACGAGAGTAAAGATGTTACAGCAAACTTCACTGGTGCCAAAGGATGGTGGGATGTAAAAAGGAGCGTGGGGAGCTTTGATCTGTAAAATAGTTCATTGCCACTTAAATTTACAATCAGTTAGAAGGTCGAAACGAAGAAATAAGGAAAAACGAAAAAAAAACAACTAGATGCATGGCAAAGTCCACCTTGAGCCCACCCGGCATTCTGTTGTTCTATACTGTAAGCTCGTGCCACTGCGTAACACGTACCAAAGTTTGCCTGCTAGTAAGTAAGTAAGTAAATAACAACGTTACTAAGGACACTGTAACGATGTCAGACAAGCAGTCAGAGAATCAGATGTTGATACGAAAGTTGAAAAGGATGTCTTTAGTTGATGCCGGAAAGACTGCAGTGATGACGATGAGATGACGGCCTCTGGCAGACTGTTCCAAACTTGAGCTGCAGCAAACTGAAAGGCACGGCTGTCAACAGTAGACAGTTTGATGGGCGGTATGACCAGGCGGCTGACCGCAGAGCTCGCCGACCAGGTAGGTCAGCGACGGCGACAAGAGGTGCCAGATATCGTGGCGCGCTGTCGTGCAGAACTTGAACGTTAGCACCGCGATCTGACTTGTACTGCACGAGTTCTGGGACACGCAGCCATTGTAGTGTCGCCAACGCATCTGTGATATGGTCGTGCGGTCGCAGGTGGTAGATGAGTCGTGCCGCCGCATTGAGCACCGACTGCAATCGGCGCACCAGGTAGGCTGGGACGCCGACCACTACTGCGTTACCGTAGTCCAGTTACTCCAGTAGCGAGTGTGCACCCC
>Ga0209363_1002141_pt1 | contig 10176 bp, 6 predicted proteins | sample WorMetexBAHAMAS3_FD_187385 | JGI IMG/M metagenome (GOLD analysis project Ga0209363, IMG submission 187385) | Marine gutless worms symbiont microbial communities from Max Planck institute for Marine Microbiology, Germany - Inanidrilus exumae... | ecosystem: Host-associated > Annelida > Digestive... | reverse complement strand
GCACATAGGTGTGAACAACTTGCCCAAGGTTGTTACGCAGCTTTGCCCCGAGTAGGATTTGAACCCACGACCTGTTGATCGCAAGTCCAACGCTCTACCTGTTGTGCCACACGCCACCTTTCACCACGCAAACCCAAGTTCAAATCTGGCCATCAACAATAGGAGTTATTGATGGCATCAGACTGTGCATAGATTAAATTTAACTTGTTCCTATGCTCCAGAGAAAGACTCGAGATGGAACTGTGCAATGCTAAATTTTATGTTAGATTAAAAAGCTTCAACTTCCAACTTTAAGCTGCAGCTATCAACAAAAGAGCACTGGCAGTCTTAAGGAGGATAAAATAATTTGGCAATCAACATTACAGTTCAAAAACATTCCAAAATTTTACGTTCCAAATTCCAAGACTTTGTATGTCTATCATTGTTTTCCATGACCTTCCAGGTCCTGGAAAAAGCCAGTGCTATTCGCCAAGACCTTTCAAAACTTTACCACACCTGCAGTAAGTAATAAACAGTAAATACACATATAGTAACAGAATACGAAAACATAATAACCTTGCATGAGCTGACTTCTTCTGCAGAAACTACTTCAAACAAAATGAACAGCAACTATTACACTACTGCAGCCTAGACGTCAGCAGCACAATAACTCTATCTTTAAAACACAGATCGTTACTTATCTTTTTTATTCTCAACAAATGCTAGAACAAAATAAGCAATCAATGAGTTTCATCACAATACATGTCCACGTTGGCACAGCTGTAACTGCCCTTAAAACGTGCCCATAATGGTATTTGCCAGTGAAAACAGTGAAAATGGGTGACTGTAAAGAAAGGACAACAATGTCATGAAACTAAAATTAGCCCCGTGTGGTGACTGACGGTCGACCCTTCACAACTGATGTTTCTGCCAAGGTCAAAGTCACGTGACACAAAAACCAGGAAAAATATCACAAATCTGGCCTGAAGAAAATTTAGATATTGTGCCCTGGTTTCAGAATCCGTGGTCCGTTGCCAGCTCCCATTGAAAATAGCGGAGGAAATAACTTTTGAAAATGAAAGGATTTCCCACTGTCAAGGGCTCGTGACCTTGACCTTGACCTTGGATCAGGTCATACTGCATACAGTCGTGCATCACTCATCGACCTCTACATACATGCCAAATTTCATTTAAATTGAAGGACTTTTTGTGGACGGAAGGACGTACGTACGGACAGAGGAACATTTGAGACGCACTTTATTAGGTCGAATCACAGGAGTCGACCTAATTACACATATACATGTACACTGGGCTTACTTTGGATTTGGTCGGGTCGCCAGCACCCAAAATATAACCTTTGAGAGCTGGTTCCTTACAGACTAGACGCCTTCCTGTTACCAAATCAACTCTTTCAAAAATGGTAAGCTGTAATGCAATGACTAACTTAGATGGATGGGAAGGGAATGCAAAGTAGCTACTTCAAACATGAAGAAAGTCACCCACTTGACATCACACTTTCATCAACTAACTGACTCAAGAGAGAGATTGGATACTGCAACCTTTATACTGGCTGTCAGTATGACGCCAGGACCCACAATATATGCATCAGCATCGGATGCCATTAACTCAGAAACATAAATCAATCAACTCACATATTATGGTGCCAGATTTTCGATGCGGTCCTCTAAAACATCACAAGAACTTACAGTGTTCATCTCGTAGCCAAGACTGAAACGCAACGCACTGTTAAATAAAATTACATTATGACATCACAAGACAACAGCAACAGATTTGCGCGCCGTGGCCGACCCAGCTGAATTTCAGAAAAAGCTGAAAACTCACTTTTTCACTGCAGCCCATTATTTTTACTGACATCTGTCATCGTGGATTTTACATTTTATGTTTTATGATTGATGTGAGTGAGTAGATTCTTAACGGCACCATCAGCACAAAGTAGACGATTTGGTGCCAGTACAAGTTAAAACCAATACGATAAATTGATTAAAAACAAAAAAGTTAACAACAAATATAAGGTGAACCAAACAGTAAATACGAAGAATTGTGTTGGAAAAAAATTGGGTTGATTAAAAGGTTATTTAGATAGCTTGGTAAAAGCCGCTCTTCTTGGTAAAAATCAAGGATGCAGATGCATGCATCGACATTGGAGAACAGCTGTTTATGACTGCTGTAATGCACCTATGTCCATGTTTGTAATAAGCACACTAGAAATGCACATATGATGATAATGATGATGATGAACATCAGCACTTTCTCAACCACCAACATCCTCATTACAATTTTACAGTAGCTATATTAACGTTCTCTGTGTTATTGCTTTACAAAGCAAGCAGTAAACTGTCAGCTATGGCGAACTCAGGCCTATCTAAGCTGGATGGGACAGGTGAAAAAAACTGCTGCAGTGCTAATGGAATGCAGTGATAACAGTTACAGATACATGTCAGCGTCTTTGAAATCTCAATGCATCAGCATCATCCCAGTTTCTCTATTTCTGACTCATCTCATCTTGCACCTAAGAGATCATCTTCGTCCGTTAATTCACCACTCTCTCATTTTTCGCTTAAAACGAACCAGTTTAAATAAAAGATCCCGCCTTTTTCCTTCTCGACTGCCTTTACATCGGACTGTTAACTTCTAGCAAGAACAGTTTTTGACGTTAGATCTTTGTTGTTTTTACAGTTTTGGTTCCATGTCGTACGTGATGCTTTTACGTGCACTTAACCCTTTAACCACCACATCAAAAGCAATCCCAGCGCCAGAGGACTGCATACATCGTTTCATACATTATAATGTGTATTCAAACAAGAAGCCAGCGAATGTAGACGGTCACAACGACCTTAACAAAATATGACCACTAACAACTATATCCATGCATACATACACACATACAATTAATTAGCCGAATAACCCTCAGTCCTGAGAAATGACCAGTGCTAAACTTTCATGTTGCTGTATGGTCTCTAATGTCAGCAGCTAGCCAATAAACACTAGGTTACTGTTGGTGGCGAAGTGGCACGGTGGCGCAACGGGTAGAGCGTTGGACTTGTGATCAACAGGTCGTGTGTTCAAATCCTACTCGGCGCAAAGCTGCCTAACAACCTTGGGCAAGTTGTGCACACCTATGTGCCTCTGTCACCAAGCAGTATAACTTAGTACCGGCCAAGAAGCGGTGATGCTCTGCAGCTGGGAAAATAACTGCAGGCCGGTGAAAAGTAATGGCAGCCTACCGCCGGGTGGATGACTTATAGTCACCTGCGGGCTGACTGCCTGTTCACCGGGATCAGCTCTGGGCCCAACGCTCGGTAACGAGTATGGGAAGCCTTTACTGTTGAGAATTTATCTTTCCTTCAGTGATCCCGGCATCACTCAGTACTTAAACACTGACGGTTTGGTCATAGGGAGGCAACCAGCCCGAAAATGCTGTTCTGCTTGTACCCCAGAGATTCTTTTTTTGCGACAGGTGCAGCAAGAAAGCTGGCGTAGAACTGGCTGAGTATGCTACATGCGGAAAACGAGCGTTAGAACAGAGACGGTAGAGGAAAATGGTGTTGAGAATCTGTCTGCAAGACAATGACTTACTGCAACGGGCGTTCAAGCCTGACGGAGCTCACCACTTCACCCAGAGTGCATTGCACACTGCCGAGAAAATCCTGCACAAAAAAGAACAGCGACGGACCAACAATTATGCTTCAACTCAGTACTTATACATGGCAGGTTTGGCACTATCGACAAAGATTCTGGACCTCCAGCCACCCAGGGACTTCATGGCTTGTGTTCTTAGCCTTCAGGACTTACATAACCGAGGCATTATAATAACAGTGGCAACTAGAAAACATAGGCAGTGGTATCGACATGCAGACCCACGCCGTCAACGGCTGTTGATAGCATGTCTCTAGCAAACATGCAACTGTGACAGTTTTCGTGACCATACGACCTTTGACCTTTTGACCTCTGCATGCTGAGCGACTGCTATAGAGTGTGTGTACCAAGTTTGATGTTGATAGTTCAAGCCGTTTTCCTCTTAGAGCACGGACAAAACAGACAGATGCGACTGAATGAACGCCCTACTCACGCCGGCGGCTATGCAGCAGCAGTATGTCGGCCCTCCTCATTGTTGGGCCGAAATGTACCCTGACTGCGTCGCAAGCTGCCCCCTGGTGAGTCACAGTGAGTATGCTGATGGGACAGACAGACAGACAGACAGAAGTTCGTATGCTAGACCATTACATTACCCTTTCTGCTTGACGCGGCCAGCAAAATAACAAGAAAAACAACGCCAATGTTTCTGGTGCCGTCATCACAACACAACGATTTCAAGAGTTCAACCTGTTCATCTAACTCGGTGCCTGGCAGATGCCAACTCTTACATCAAGTCTACTGAAAGCCTATACTTATTTTTACAATCCACTCAATGGCAGAAGGCTAAGATGACCTGGGCACTGTAGAAAGGATGTGTAGCCTATGCCAAAGGTTGTATACTGTCATTATTGGTGAATGACTAAACAAGTGTGCAAAGTAATTTGGCAAAACGCTACATCGCCCATGATCTCACCCATGATCCCCTCAAATGTGTCACTACCCCTGGGGGATCTCGACCCCCATCAAATATATGCTTCTTTGGACCTATGTAAGTCAGCACCCCCTCCCCCAAAAAGTATCTCAGTCAGTTCAGCCATTTCGCAGAGCTCACCCATGTGCCCAACACACAGACACAGACAGACAGACACACAAACCACACTACTTGCAACATCTGTAGCAACAGGCTGCAGGTAATGCGGCCCAAAAGTGGACAGAAATTAAGCACCAGAATAACACAAAATGTGCTTGTAATCACCAACTATAACTAACAGCTTTCTGAAATGTTCACATCTCCAAAGCAACCATATCATGACAATGCAGCATCTCATATATCACAAATTATAGGCGAAGTCTAAACAACATTTGTAGCAATAATACAACTAGATGGACTTTGACACCGCAGCGCCGATGTGGATGCCTACGCTACCTCGACGGCCTGCTGTGACCTTCACCTTTGACCTCCAGAATCTAATAAGGTCATCAGTATGATGAGCTAGTGAGTTTCATTGTAAGTTTCATTGAGTCAGCTCAAGCCATGTGAGATACAGTGGTAACAAGATATGTCCAGATGAACGAACGAATGTAGCGGATGGACAGCCCGAAAACATAATGCTTTTGCCGACACTGTGGAGTGCCAAACGCTGAATAATAATAACAAAGTCACGTGATAAATGACAATCAACAGGAAACATGATAGAACTTACATGCTTAGATAAGACTGCACTTTTACTGTCTATGTCATATCTGCACAACATAGCAACAACGTCACCATTTATCACACAGACATTATTCACAGACAAAAGCACGAATTCAGAGAAATACTACTCAACGTTATTTGAACACCAAAAAAGACATAGCAATGTTCCCATAGACTTTCATCGTAACGATCCCAGCAAGTTTAAAGATGTTTCCTAACACCTACATCATACGTCATTTTACTCACAAGAACATTTACGGCCAATGTTAACATTATCTTCTACTTACATTTCATTACTTGATGACAGAACACACACAGACTTTGAACTCTGCTGCCAAAGACGTGCTTACACAGTGCTTCGCGGGAGACAGTAAGGGTGTCTGGCATGTAAAGAACCTGCTCCAAGTGACCTAAAGTTTCCGTGGTGACGAGACAGGTTCAACTTAGAGTAACTCCAGAAAATCTATATCTAATAATCGGACGGTTTGTCATGCCGGTGGATTATTTTGGCCAGGGGCATAGCTTATGGCGGGCGGACAGACAGGCGTCCGGGCGGCCCAAACCAAAATAGCGCAAAGCACGATTGTGGCTTGTGTCTATTAAGAATACAGAAATGCGATCGCGAGACCTTGGTCTCAAGTCTCGAGGCAAATCTTGGCTTTGAGACCAAGACCAAGACCGAATACAATGGCAAGGTTATGGAAATACATATACAGTTGACATTGTTCAGTGTTCAATTCATCTCTGCAAAACCAGCTGCAGCGTGAATGCCTGATAGCGATTCATGTTCACAAATCGGCATCTATGTGGGCTTAACGAGTGCAGTCAGTAGCAAACAGAGATAGATGCACTTCTGATGTATCAGCCTCCCAAGTTTGTACGTCGTCAAAACGTCCCTATATTTTCCACTAGGCACGACAAATCTCGACTATCATTAATATTGGCTTTTGTTAAAGTTTCCTTCAGTAAATTCAACAGTTTCTTGATTATTTTATTTGTTATTTACTGCTCCTGCTGAAAATGCTGAAGGTTGACTCAGGTGCTTAATCTGCTTATTTTTCCAGTTAACGCCACGCTGGTACGCTCCAGGTGTCTAAAAAGCCATCACTGGGTTTTGTGGAGTAGATTATTTACAGGCAGAACATCCTTTCTGGTGCTGAATCGATACCATCAAATGCTGAAGGTACATTATTCAATTAAACCGATCAACAAATCTACCAAATCTACCGAGTCTGCGAACAGCATGCAATGCTTACAGTTCAAACTTGAGCTTCTGTGACTCTTCAAAGAAGTAGTCCATCACAAACTTCCGTACAAAGTCCGGGTTCAGAGTATTCTGAACGGTTTCCGTTCTTCCAAACTGCAATTACATTACACACAACCTCACTACTCAGACAAATTTACAGTCGGCAGTGTGACATTTCAATAAAAGTTAGCCCCGTACGGGGACTGACGGTCGACTCTTCGCAACTGACGTTGGTGCCAACTTCAAAATTATGTGACACTAAAACTAGGCCGAATATCAAAAATCCGGCCCGATCAAATTTAGACATTGTGCCCTAGTTTAAGAATCTGTGGTCAGTTGCCAGCTCCCAATGTAAACGGCAGAGAAGATAGCTTTTGAAAACGGCCGGATTTCCAACTGTGAAGTGCTCGTGACCTTGACTTTGGATCAGGTTATAATGCAAACCATCGTGCATCACTCATTAGTAGTATTAGTAGTAGATTAACGTGGCATAAGCTAGGTAAGTAGCTTCTAGGACACGGTACACAAATATGACCTCTATCTACATGCCAAATTTCATTGAAATCCAAGAAACTTTTTGTAAATGGATGGACGTACATATGCACATACACACGTATGCACGGACATTTGAGACCGGCTTTATTAGGTCGACGCTGTCAAAGAGTCGATCTAAAAAAACTAAAGTAAACAAACCACAAAAACTGTTATTTGTTAAAATTTATTTAATGCAAGTGGAACACTGCCGGTGCTGGTCGTCCGCATTATTGACTAGCCAATGAAACTGGTTTGTGTCAATTAGTCAATGGTCTATTTCAAACGTACAATCTGTTCAAAAGACCGTGTGGTTATTATTTTGCCCCAGGTAGGTGGGTAAAGTATTCCAATCAGCATGTCTGTACCTCTGTCTACATGTCCACACGCACATCTCAAAAACTGCATGTGTAAATTTCACCAAATTTTCTGTACATGTCATCTGTGGCTCCTCCTCTGCCAGCAATGCAATACATTTTGTAGTTTCAGTTTTGTGGATGACGTTATTTTCACATAATGGAGTGAATGGGCCAGAATCAAGGACAATGCTTATGTTTCGTCAAGTTCGCCAAGTGTGCCACCTAGGGTGCAGTTGCAGTCTAAGAGTTGTTAAATAGTGTAGGATGTAAATAACAAATTGCTAGAAGACAATGAAAATATGACAAATGAATATAATATTTCTATAAACTAAATTAACAACAAATTTCTTTTTTGGATATTACTTATCAATTCTCAATACCTATCTTTGCTGCTAAAGATTACTCATGCTTACAATAACGAGAACAGTGTCCGGCATCTAGTCCAGAGTTTATTCAATCTTTCCTAAACCAAATGCCCTACAGAATGTTCAGCTACTTATTTCAGATACTGTCAAGACTATCAAAATCATTATCATCACCAGTATTTATATCGTACTGCAGTGATGAACATGTACAGTGACATATTTTGATATTTCTGTGCCAAAAATGTCACAGAATTGTTCATGCTCTACTACTGGTTACTGTTTTTTTTTGCTGAAGGGCAGACTGCATAAATGCTTTTCTTGGAAAATAAGTCTGTTGTCCTCAGATTTTGCTTCCCATACCAACAAGGACTGCAGATCCACTCGCTAAGTATCCTAGCCTAGTCAACAAAGAATTATTCACTACTGACAATTTTCTTTGCACATCAGAACTTATGCTGACTGTTCCAAAAGACTCCATAAGCAAACCCGAGGAATCCTGAAGCATGACTATTATTTTCAACAAAATCCTGAATGACAGATGCCCTTCCAGGTCAATGGTACAAATTATCAGCACTGTGGAGGCAAATGGTCTGTGTTACATGAAAATGTAGCATATATCAGGAAACAAAAAATATATTTTAAAATACATTAAATTTGTAATAAGAAAAAAGTTATATCTTGCCTCTCTCCATTCTTCTGAGGCAAACTGTTTGACGTACATCACACACACTACAACGTAATTTGTAAATACGGTTAATACAAATGTCCACAATTTAACACTAAGCATTAATAAAATATACAGGTACTCCATGCTACAAACCACAAATATTAGACAGACATTCCTAATTTAACAGTTCGTTAATAAATCTTCATGCAGACTGTTGCAATGGTAACAGTAATATTTAATGAACTAAACCAAATTTTACCATTTAACATACATACATTTAGTTTGCAATGCATGATGTTAAGCAAAAAAAACCCAGCAAATTATATTACAAAACATCCAGGCATTTAGTCAATTGTTAAAAGTAAACGATTCAAACATAATATAATTACTTGGATCTGATTTCGACAAGACATCCATATCTGGCAAATTCCTGCAAAAAGCAGCAAACATTCTCACATTAGTTTAATATAGCAATTTTATCTTTCATTTTCATAGTATGCAACACAGCAAACGAAAGTGAATTTTCTTAATCAATTAATCACCTAATTCAAACTCAAAGGTCCCTGCATATATTACACATTTCCAGTCAGTATTGTGAGTAAATACATCACTGCCACCACTACCACATCTGTTTTAACAGCAATTTTTCCACGTCAATATGAGTTGTCCGATTCCTGCTTGGTTTTCTTGTTCCATGTTCCAGAAAATAATCTTAGGAAAAGGTTTTATCTGAATGGATCCCCATCCTGTCATCAGTCACATCATCATCCAATGGTGGGCTCTCTTTACTCTGGCTCGCCAACACCAGTAACCAGATCAATAAACACAAGTGCTGCACTACTATTATCAACAGTTAACTACTTAATCCAGCTACCACCAAATTTTCACTTGATTGTGCAGATTCCTTAGGATCTCATTAAATTTTCCTTTAGTTATATATTTGCATAAAATTTTATTCATTTCACTCTGCGGCATGCAAAAAAATGAGTCGTAATTACAGCGGCAAATGCAGGTCTGCATTTATCAACTATGTGTCACTTAATGCGACACAAATATATATCACTCAATTTAACATTTAGAGTACTTAGAGACTGTAATTCCAAACTATTATTTAATTTCTGGAATATCGGATTTTTTCTGTTAAATTCTGGAATTCCTGAAAAAACCTTCTGGATTTTTTGGTTTTGACAGCCCATTTATTGTTTAACTAGCTTTCAACCCTTAAAATGTCATGGCTACTCCAATAACTAACTGATATACGAATATGGCTGCAAAATATTTCAAACATATGTTAGGTTGTTAGCCCATCAATTAGTAATGTTTTAATTACGCATAAACGTACAGCACTAAACCGTTGATTTTTGCACTAAAAATTAGTCACTATTCCCTCAAGTAATGAGCGATTTAGTACTGCATATGGAGGGCAACAGGTAAGAGACAGAAGAGCCTATGTTTGTGAAGAGCCTGCGGCTTATGCCAATCTGGACCTGTACGTGAATGCTGCAGACAACACATTGAAAGAAGTTAAAAAATCCGATAAAGTAATGAACTCCAATCTTATCTACTAAACAACACTTAATGAGACATATGGCTCACAACTCACAGCACCCAAAAATTGAAAATGGCAGTGAAACTGACAAAAAGTTAACAGTTTACACTAGGGATGTTAATACCCGGGTACGTTGAATCCCGAGACCCGAACCGTCAATCCCGGGTCCCGACCGGGACCCGAAAGG
>Ga0209363_1002140_pt1 | contig 10177 bp, 2 predicted proteins | sample WorMetexBAHAMAS3_FD_187385 | JGI IMG/M metagenome (GOLD analysis project Ga0209363, IMG submission 187385) | Marine gutless worms symbiont microbial communities from Max Planck institute for Marine Microbiology, Germany - Inanidrilus exumae... | ecosystem: Host-associated > Annelida > Digestive... | reverse complement strand
GCCACTCTGGCAGAGTGCGCTGACGTGGCCTGACAGACTAAGCTGGCTGTCGATGATGACGCCCAGGTCGCGCGCGCTGCTGCTGACAGTGACCGGACAGTAGAGTGCATACCGCCCCCACCAATCTTGACCTTTGACCTTGACCTTCCAACATTCAATCATCTTGTCCCCCGTGGCCAAGGGTATGACAGACCAAGTTTGGTGATAATTGGCCTTGAATTGCCGCCAGGAAGTTGTTTACAAACATACCTATAAATATACCTATATATCTACCTGCATACCGACGTTGGCGAAAACATAACCTCCCATCACCTACGGTGGGGGAGGTAATATTTTATTACCATGACAAAGAACTATTTTAGATAGTGTGTACAAGCTTCAAATGTGTGTTTGCCATGTTTGAAATAATCGGGAAACATTGGTGTTGGTGAATGCTGAACGGTTCTTTCAGCCACCTTATCTTGCATGGTAGCGACATTGACCAATCTTGTAGTGTCTATGGTGTGTGCATGCATGGATTTTAATGGCACCCTTTACTGTTTATTACCTATGCCAATGGCAGTCACCGGGATAGGGTTTCCACTGCTGTTTTTCTGTCTATCCACACAGTATCTCAGAAACCGATGCTGCTAGGAACACCAAACTGTTCCACAATTAGTCCTGGAAACCCATTCATTTTGAGGTCAAATGTCAAGGTCAGTCATTTTTTTGGAGCTGGATGCACAGTGCCCTTGGTTAGTTAGAAAACGTTTGTTAACACCATGTGACATTGTAACAGATGAAATCCTTGTTTTCAGATTGCAGCATCATCCGCTAGGGATGAGTTCATCAATGTTTACTACTGCAAGCTCCACATGAATGTGTCTGTATGAATATGATATGTAGACTGGTGTCAACCGTGCACGTTGAGTGTCTGGAGATGAGACGCATGGGTAGTTTTGACGATGGCGGCTACGATCTCTGCACTTCTCAGCCGTTCCATTTCACACCGCAATCGTCTTCCTGCCTTGTCTATTCCTTTGGGTGTGTCCACTTCTTCACGACTCTCTGTTTATATATCTGTCTTTCTGTTTTTCAGCAGGATTCTTCAGAAAGTTGTGGATCATCTTCCGTGGAGTTTGGGAGAATTTTATCTTGTATCAGTGTGGTAGTTGTTTCTGGTAGTTGTTCCCTTTAATGGTTTGACAATGGGAAAGAAGGGAATCTGGCCAGTAAAAAACTTGCCCCATTTATCCCAGGAGTTTTTTTTTTGGGGGGGGGGGACCCGGCCCACTCCAAATTTGTCCAGAAAAGATGATCAGTTATGCAAAAGGTAAGTGAATAAGTAAGTAAAACATTTATAAGGTGCCATTAGTCACATACACTAATCATAGGCATTAAAATGAGTGTTTATACTGACATACTGGTCCTAGATACAAGGAGCAATCGTTTAGATTTTATGTCTTATCTTTATCTGCTATCAAAATCAGCTTCATTTGTCAAAAATGAAGTTGTGATCACACACTTAACATAGAATTCAGTTATAAACACAGTTTAGTGCTCAATACAGTTTACCAGTAACATAACATGATTACCGGCACTGACTTGTTTGAATGTAAGTACTGTATACTCATACTTTAATGTGAATAAGGAAACAGCTGTGTATAAGAAAATTATTTTTGAGGTGCAGAAGTTTTTGTTGCTTTGTGGAGGTACAAAAACTTTGGCCAATTGTAAAATGAGATGAGGACTTAGGGGCTTTCTTTGGCAAAAATGGGTGGTTCTGTTGAGGAGCAGAAATTGGGCACTGATGCAGCAAAAACTTGGAGAGGCAAATTATTTTCCCAGAGATCTCATTGGCAGAATGTAACCAAACTAAACATTAATATAGTTATCATCTCATTGATGTAATCTATGGTATTGTTTTGGTATAGAGTTACAATTTGATGTGCCTTGTCACCATTAACACAATTAACACACGCTGTGTGGTGTGTGTAACTGTTTCTAGTATCAACTTTGATTTTACGTTCGATGATGCGATGGCTACAGCTTTCGGCTGCACTGTCAAATGCTTTGACCCGAGGTTTCTCTCTCTTTGTCTCATGTTTGTTTGTTTCTCGCAGTGTGTGTCTGTGTGTTTGCCTCTTTCTATCTGTCTTGTGTCTCTGCACGTTGCTAAACTGAAATTTAAGTAGAGAAAACAGTTTTCATCTCCTTGTTCAGTGTATGGTCAGCCGGTCATTTTGTAATAATGGACATAGAAGGAGTTAGAGAATGGACAAGTGCAACAGTCCCATGATTATTGGCATCTCAGAGTTTACTGTTGTCACGTGGTGATCAATAGAGCTTTGACATTGTCGTTTGGGTGACAGGAAGGGCAAACTGGCCGTAACCCCCCCATGCCACTTATCAGCCGAGTGGAAATTTTCTGATCCAGATTCACATGACCATTAAAATGGTAGTGGGTAGTAATTACTTTGCCCGCGGGAGCGGTGGCAAAGTATTGTAATATGCACGTCTCTCTGTGTGTGTGTGTGTGTGTGTGTCGGTCGGCGAGCATATCTCTCGAATCACGTGAGCGATTTTTACCAAATTTTTGTGCTTGTTGCCTATGGCCGTGGTTCGGTCCTCCTCCAGCGGGGTGACAGAATCCCAAGGGGAATAGGCAATTTTTGGGGTTTTCTTTCCCATTGACAGTGCATTGTACAGCATAGCGTTTGGGACCCATACGAAAACGGCTGAACCGATTGAGATGCTGCTTGGGTTGATGACTCTGGTGGGCCCTAGGTACAATGTGCTAGATGGAGGACCCGATCCCCCAAGGGGAAGGGGCGATTTTGGGGGAAAACGTAGTGGCTTATTCTAAAGTTATGGGACACTACATGCGGTTTTGGGTGAAGACTTGGGTGGGCCCACACAACCATGTATTAGATGGGGGTGCACATCCCTAAGGGGAAGCGATTTTCGCGTGTTGTCCGAGTCATTCAAAAGCATTGGTAATCTTCGCTGCAGCATCACTGCAAGAGGGGTCATTCAGTCGCCAATAACGTCACGCAGCAGAAGGGATCATTCAGTATGCCAGGCAAATGCAAATAGTATTCTGAAAATTTCTGGGCACAGGCGATGCGGCCTATCAGCCTCAAAGGGGCTGGTGTGCTTGCACATTGCGGGCGAAGTCTGATATCTACGACTGCCTTGTTAGTGGTTGTGGTTTGTGTGTATTGTCAGCATGACGGTTACAGACCATCTGCACTCGGCTAAAGTCCACTTCTATAAGCTGGGTCTTGGTGCAGCAAACACAGTGACAGATCGTGGCTGGAGACTGATGACTTTGAGCAGCATTCGGTCTAAACTTGGTCACTCTAAGGTCAGCTATGCCCACTGCACGCTTGCCAGCCAGTCAACATAACATATTTTACTGGCCTGCTTAATGGGCCTGTATTGTTTTGCTTGCTGGCGTCTGTCGTCGTCTGTAACACTGCCGGCGGGCCGGGCACGTGGGCAGTCGGGCGGCCATCATTCCATGGTGGGCCAGTTGTGTTAGGTCCCATTAGGGCGACACCTTGGTTTAATCGCATTAGTCAGACCACAGTTGTACAATAATAGTAAAATAAGAAATAGAGATAAAAGTTATTATGCATCATTACAGTCAGTCAAGCATGATATACGGTTACAATCAGGGTGTCTACAACTCCTGGAAATAGTGGAAATCTCCTGTAATTTAATTCGTCCTTTGGGAAATTTTTAGCTGCTGGAATGGCAACAAAGACATTGGGTCATAAAACCTAAGCTGCAATCCGGTTGTTGGGAAAATTATGTTGAATGATGTTGCATGTTTCTTATAATAGTCCCAAGAACGCGAAGCAAGCTCACTCGCGGGGCATTTTTGGTCGCAGCCCCGCGCACCTGGAACTCACTACCATCTGCCATTAGATCCTGTCGTACTGTGGACACTTTCAAACAACACTTCAAGACCCACCTGTTCAGACTGTCTTAACCTGATGCCACCAGCGCCTCTGTATCTTTGGACTTTACGGCGCTATACAAATCCTATTTTATTATTATTATTTATTACTCGGTAAACAGGATCAGTATGATTTCACGGGTTAGCAACTGATGGAATTTTGTTAAAATGTCTCCTGCAGCGAATGATTCGCCCGACCTTGACCCCATCTCACATGTGGTTCCTGGGACCCACATGGGTCGTCAGTCTTCATATGACGTCTCGATCGTTTTAGCCGTTTTTGCAGGCTCACGAATGTAACCAACAGACAGACCACACTATTCCGTCTATAGCAATAGCCGACATCTTATGCACTGAGTGCTTGCATTGCGGCCTAAAAATAAGCAGTTACTGTTGCTAACAAGTAATTTTATACTCGAGTACTTGTTAATACCGGAAGTACTTTAATTTAATTCAAGCTGTCACTAACGAATAAGGGGGTAGAGTACTGGTTAGTCAGCATATCTGGGGCCCGAAGTGTCAAGGCCTTGATCAAGTGCGACCATTTCACTGTGAACTGACTCCAGGTTGGCTGTTGCAAATGACATCGCAAGGCCCAAACTTTACATAATTTCCAAAAATTCGTCAAATGACAGCAAAAATTGCAACCGGAAATGAAATTTCCAACCCGAAATAGAAATAAACGTGTACTCAAGAAGTAAAAAATTACTTGAGTAGTTTACTACTCGACTAGTACTCGAGTACTCGCGGCAGCCCTAGTTACGTGAAAAACCAGTGGCCACAGACACCTCACGCTTGTCAATGTGTGTGTATCGGTGTAGGCGCTGATAGACGTACTAAAGATAGACATAGACTATGCCGAGTGGTCCTGCCTACATCATATGGTGAAGGACAACTCACTCCAACTTGTCAAACAGCTAATTGTGGAGGTCCACACATCTGAAGTGATGACAGTAGGCGTGCCGACATCGCGTGAACAATTCCTGGACATGTATCGGATATTAGCGGCGCTGGAGCACATCGGCTTTCGTCGATATCATTATCACTACAATCCACTCGGAATTTACACGTCAGTCAGGACAGGAAAAACCCGGACGTGCTGCTACGAGCTGTATTATATCAACATAAATTTTCTCATCCTTAGGTAGCCGTGAATGGTCGTAGGCATGTAGACTAAATCGGGGTTATTCAACCGGGGGAATTCCCCAAGGGCAAAATTTCGGGGTTTCCGGGGGAATTGTGATCACAGCATGGTAGGCTCTAAGTGTTAGAAAAGTGATGTTTTACAGATTTAGCTGAAGTAATTTCAATCATTGTCTAGCGGTGCCATGCCAGCATGTCAGCAGTGATGCCAAATCCCATATACAGCATAAAGGAGATGATTCACATAGCACACTTTGTGCACGAATTATACAATGTTTGACTACATAACATCCCGTATTATTTAATATGAGTTGGACAATCTTGCAAAGGGGGGGGATTGACATTATTGACATATGATGAAAAGGGTTCATGAGGCCAAAACGTTTGGGAACCACTGAGCTAAATTTTTTAGGGGGCTGAGCAAAGTTTGGCCCAAACAGTTTCATAACGAGTGTCCTCACGTTAGGAAAATAGACTGCATTGTGGCAGTGTTTGGATTCCTGCCACCTTTTAATTTATTTACAGATTCTCCTATAGTATATTAATTTTGCTAGAACAATATTTTAGCCAAAAATATTGTTTTTTTTTCTTCCTGAAAATGTGTGATATTGCTCAGTTTGTCCTGTGGCTGTCTGGCTCATATGTCTTTTATTCTTTCTGTTTTATGATTTAATGGTAGTCATATCGTCATTCTCTTCAGGTTTTTGTGAACGTATTTTTTTCTTGCATATTTTATTGTATAACTTAATGAACAAATGTGAAAATTGTCTACCTTTGATGCATGAACTGTTTTTTGTCTAACTGTACCAAATTTATGCTGCATTTTTTTCTTTAGATAAAGTGAAGTGTTTTGCTTGTGCTGAGGAAATTTATAAAATAAGAAAATGCTTAAATTTTATCCTGGCCAAAGCTGACAAGTTATATAATGAAAGACGAAATGAGTTCATTGATGTAGAAATGAATGATGGTTATTCACATTATCAGTGTGTATGCTAATTAATAATCATGAACAATTATTGAACTCATTTATAATCTTGATGACATTTATGTATCTCTGCATCTGGCCATACTAGAAGAAATGATGCTGTACTTTGGTCCTTTTATATAATTTTTAGTTTAATGATGACTTATTTAGCTGTATTTATGTCAAAGAATTTTTCTTCTATTTTAGTGTCGTTACATTCCTAATTTTTTGCACATTTTATATACATTGTTTTTTTTTCTTTTGGTTTGATTGTAGTTGTTTGAAAGACAAACGCTTTACAGATTTTGTTGCTGCATAATATTACACATCAGCCAGCACTCAACGGAATTTTGGTCGAGGGGTCTACAGCCGTTGATAGCCGTCTTAAAGGCCGGTTTTTCCACCACAAACTGAATTCTTTGACCACTTGTTCTTATTCTCTTAATAGTTGCTTCTTCATTCACAAATACACAGTTATAACTAGGCCTGTGTGGCTTTACGGTACAGCGTTTGCTCGCGATCCTAAAGGTCGCAGGTTCGAATCTCGACCTGTCCGCTTCCAGGTAACAGCCTTGGGCAAGCTGCTCACACGCATGTGCCTCTGTCACCAAGCATTATAATTTGGTACCGGCCGATGGGCGGTGACGCTCTTCGGCTGGGAAGGTAACCGCAGGCCTGGCAGAAAGTAATGACAGCCTACCGCTGGGTGGATGACTTATAGTCACCTGCGGGCTGACTGCCTGTACACCGGGATCAGCTCCGGGCCCAACACTCGGTAACGAGTATGGGAGAACTCTACCTTTACTTGTTTAACTAGGCCTATCATTAATTTTGCAAAGAAATGGGCCAGGTGCGTGATTTCTCCCTATAGTTGGCATCGCTACCTTGTTACTGGCCCTCCTAATGGGCCAGTATTGTTTTGCTTGTTGGTGTCTGTCGTCGTCTGTAACGCTGCCGGGCGGTCGGTCGGCCGACACTGCACGGCGGACCAGTACGGTTACGTCCCGTTAGGGCCACACGTTTTCCGTTCAGTGCACTGAACCTCTTGGGTAGACGACATGAAGGTCATCCGGCCCGTAGAAAACCTGTACCATTTTTTCACATAGGTTCTGTTTTAACACAGGTAGAAGAAACGAGTCAAGGGGTTCAACCGGCCAAGCCAGATTCACGTGAAAATTGACCGAAATGCTGTATGCGTTTATTACTGGCCCGCCTAATGGGCCAATATTGTTTTGCTCACTGGCGTCTGTCGGCATCGTCATCGTCTGCAACGTGTACGCTGCGGGCGGGCCGGTCGCGTGTGCGGTCGGCCGCCGCCTTACCGGGAGCGTGTGCGGTCGGGTGGCCAACACTGCTCGGCGGGCCAGTACGGTTACGTCCCATTAGGGTGACACCTTGTTATCATTGTCATTCCCATCGTTCGACAGTGTTTGCGTCTCACTTCGTTGCCTTCTAATAGTTGTTGTTGCTGAACTGCTTTTTTTCCGCACTTGCTGCATTCTTTCTCACATCTCACGCACTCGTCTGTTGTGTTTTTGTTTTCCAATTTCTTTTTTTCTTAACCGTTTCTCAGTAATGGTAATCAGTAGGACTGCAACAAAATCATAGTATCACGATGACCGTGAATACCGTGATTTTGGTCGTGTGTCGTGATTATCGGCCGTCGCCTGTCCCTTCACCCATCACTTCTTCCTCTTCTGATTCACTTTGCTCATCCATGAATCCCTCTCTCTTTCACTTTCGGCTTATAACCTACCTGTTTCACAAGTCCTTCCCCCGTAGTTTCACTTCTTTCCCAGACTGCCTTCACGGACTATCACCCAGACCGTTTCTTTTGAGCTAGTCGACTTCTTTCCCAGACTGGGAATGACTACCCGTACTTGGTTTCGCTTTTAATTACTTTCCTTATTTCTTTAGTTTTGGTGCCGTGCGCTATATTAACCTGGTCTGCCCGTCAGCTGTTGAGTGCACATAAATATAGAATATCGTATCGTGTTGCCATAATCTTGCGCCACAGCCGTGACACTTGGTGGACTGCACGAAATCAGCATGGTGGCCATGCGTACAATGTGTTTCAGCTCGCCATTCGTTAGGCCGTACTTGTAATTACTTGTAATTATATTCCTTGTAATTCCGTTGATGTTGAGCGCAGTGTTAGCCAGTACACAGCGGTTAGCACACACATCGGCACAGCTCTAACGCCAACGTGGCTCTCCAAGCAGTGGCGGCATTCAATGCTAGGCCTATAGGTTAGTTTTTACTTGACATATGACTTTCGTCTGTTTTTTGCCGTTTGACAAACTTTTTTAGTTTCATGGCATTGTATCCTATGTGGATGGAGCGGCATAGCTGTTTTATACTAGTCAAATAGTGGCTTTGAAGGCAATTACTATGACTATTGAACGCCGTGACGTTACCGCGATTTTTCCAATTTTTCCAAAAATTTAATGTGATTTTGCGGATTTTTTACTGTTATTTTCTCGCAGCCCTAGTAATCAGTATTGTGAAGTATTTAAATACTCGGGCATTATTTAAGGGAAAGTATTCGAATACTCGCAAATGACGCGTTTTTGAAGCAGTACTTAATACTTGTAAGGCAATATTTAGTAATTAAAAATTTCTACATACTTTCGCAGTTTTTTACACCTTTCACAGAATTAACTTTAATTTCTGTTGAGCATCAAACGGAAATGCAGCACAGTTATATGACGTTTTCTTTGCAACTGGTGTATACTGATGTGCCATGTGATTTGTAATTGATTTGATTGATAACGAAAAATGAAATAGCATGCCAATTAAGGACTAATATACTACTCACCAGTATAATATTGTTTCATAGTGTATGCTTGCTGTTCGCAGGTGCCGTTTAAAGGGTCAATTTTCCGTCTGATTCCATGCTAGCTATACCATTGGTCGCACGTAATCATTCGCGTTATTTTCAACAGCTGTTCAGTGTTCAGGTCGATTTTTTATTAGAATCGTCACTTCCCAAAATCCTTTCTATTGTAGAATATGTAGTATAAGAAGTCGATAGGTTTACATAGTGCTCTGTCACTATTATTGCATAATCATTGGTGTAAATCACTCACGGGGGACGAGTCCTCCATAATTTGGGGTGGGACGCTATTGCAAATTCCCTCCAGATTTTGTCATGTTCTAAAATTTCAAGCACCAGATTGCTTGCATTACAATGCAGTAAAAAGTTAACCAAGCCCATAACTCTGACAGTTTATTCACTAGTCACTACTTTCCAAAAGTACACCTTCGACGTCCACCAAACCAAATCACCACTTCAGGCGGAAAATTCAATATTTTTCTGGTGAAGGCACGGACAAAAATACCGCTCAGAATTCACCAAAACACTCCAGTTCAAGTGAAAATTTCATTTTTTTCTGGGGGATGTGCCCAGTTCCCTCACAGACCCCTTTCACGATGGGGAGGGGTAACCCATCCCCGCACTTCACCCTTTACCCCAACCAAGCCTTCTGGGTCCGCTCAGAATTCCAGCTAGTTCTACGCCACTAATTGCATAGATCTACATACGTCAGAGTGCAGTGCTTATGTATGTAAGTAATGCGACATTCACTGGCTTCGAAAGCAATTTATATGTGAGGGGGCCTATTTTCCGACGCAGAGCGCTGGAAAACAATTGGGGTTGTACCTTCAATTTATACGAAGGGCCCCCAGAAGTCTCTGCAGAAGTGGCTCACTTGTTTTACACAACAGTACTAATGTAATATCAGTATCTGAGAATGAAATTGTCTGTTACATTGTTGGCAACGAAATAATTAATGCAAAAGTGAGGGGCCAGGCCCCCGCTTTGAAGAAATTGAGGGGGCCCGAGCTCCCCCCCTCCCGCGGCCCTCTCGGTTCCGACGCCTATGGCGGCATTTGTTGTAACTTAAGAGGGCTTAATGCTAGCTTTCATATTACAAGCGTCTAAGATTCATGCCTATTGTGTTGTATTGTGTCTCGAACTCGGTATAGGCTAAACCGGCTGCCGGCTGTTTGATTCATAGCGTAGTTGCACTGTATCAGACATTCTCAGTAAGGGTTAGTATAAGCCTAATGGTATAGGACTGCCTGATAATTAGCACGATAACAGTGCAGCATTCCTCCCCCCCCCC
>Ga0209363_1002139_pt1 | contig 10177 bp, 8 predicted proteins | sample WorMetexBAHAMAS3_FD_187385 | JGI IMG/M metagenome (GOLD analysis project Ga0209363, IMG submission 187385) | Marine gutless worms symbiont microbial communities from Max Planck institute for Marine Microbiology, Germany - Inanidrilus exumae... | ecosystem: Host-associated > Annelida > Digestive... | reverse complement strand
GTATGTGTATGTGTATATGTACATGCACATACACAAATGCACACACACACATGCATACACACGCAAAACAAAACGAGGTGTTGCCCTAACGGGATGTAACACGACTGGCCCGCCGTGCAGTGTCGGCCGCACGACCACCCGCACGCCCGACAGCCGGCCCGTCTGCCCGCCAGCAGTGTCACAGACGACGATGACAGACGACGCCGACAGACGCCAGCGAGCCAAACAATACTGGCCCATTAGGCAGGCCAGTAATAAAGTAATAGTCAAACGTAGGAACCTAGTGATGTCAAACTCTCTACAACGTTTCTGAAACAAAACAATGGAATACCATCCATCATTGATGCCTAAACAGAACTTCATTGTTGACACAATTACACTTTCTGTTAGCCAACGCAGTTCGCATGACATCTACTACGTACTGCTCACATTTAACAGTCGTTCATCCGGGTGAGCGTGCCATTATCCCCTCAGTTCCTCCTCCTCCACCTGTTCTGCAAGAGAACCTCTGGGGAACACTGGAATATGGATGGTTACAGGCTGATGTTCTTCCGGTCACCCAACAATCAGTGTCAAAGCACTGAAGGATCACAAAGCACTAACCCTAACCTGAGGCCTCACCTCATCCTCTCTTTATCCATCACTGCACTCCTGACGGAAGGGGACTTACTCCCTTTATGCTGACTCTCCAACAACAATATCAGTAGGTTCACCTGGAAAGGACAGTAAGTAAGTAAGTAAACAGTGTATAGCAGTTAGCATCAACTTAGCTTTCACCGCTATGGGAAACTCACATGCCATATGGAATGGATCAAACAGTGTTACCCGCCACCCGGCAGTGGTGAGAATCCCGCCTTTATACCAGCCGAAGCAGGTACTCAATTTAGCAACCCCGGAGGATCCAAGGCTGAGTTTACCTATGTTACGTGAAAGCAGAGCAGCCGGGAATTGAACCCACGACGTGTAAATCACAAGTCCAATGCCCTACCGCTAAGCCACCACGCAACAGGAAATTTCGTCGGGAATGGATTGGAGTGTCAAACGCCGGAATGCCAAACGTGTCAAACTCCCGGAATGCCAAACAAGATTAGGTTTAGGATTTAGGCTTAGGTTTAGGGTTAGTAGGGGTTAGGATTAAGCCTGTTCGGCATTCCGGGCGTTCGAGGCGTTCTGCATTCTCGTGTTCTGCACTCCAGCCCCTACCCTTTTCATCTAGTGAGATGCAAAATATACTACACCTTTTTCACCACGACTTCAGCATGAAACCACAGCAGTCCACGAGTACCCACTATCTCACAAAGTTCTCAATGGATTTGGGAAAATCTCACAGGTAGGTCACTTTGGTCATGGCTGCATGGGTATGGACCCATGGCCAGGTACGCACTGTACCTGAAGAATGGTCGTTAAATTAGCGTGTGTGATTCGTTGTGTCAGTAACTAACTCGGGTAGAAAAGGCGGCTGTAGGCAATCATCTCAGCCAGCCCCAGTCTCACGACGGCTGCCTTCGTGTTGGCTATTAGTCCTAGTCCGTCACATACCAATGCCGCCAACAACACTATCCCCTACACACACATGCATGCACAAACACACAGACAAGTGGAGATACATAGCAGTACATGCACTGCCATCACAGTCACCACCCATCACTGCATCTGTGAATCTTCAGTCACGTGATAATTTAATATTTCCATTTCTATCAATTCACCAATTTCGGTTTTCGGTATGCTTACACGTTAACTGTTAAGTAAATAATTCTAGTTTCAGTTACCGTTGATGATAATCTAATGCAGGGGTTCCCAACTAGAAAAAAATCCCCCTAAAAGCAGAAATTTGGGGTTCATGGGAGAACTGGAACCACAGATTGACAGAATCAAACTGTTGGAATATTGATCTTTTAGCAGATTTAAATTTAGTTACTCGAAACATCTGATGTTATGAGAACTGGAATGTTTTGAACTCTGTCATACTGTTCCCAATAACTCATGACATGCAGATCAGGACCTGTAACCACTGTGACTCAAAACTTTGCATCTCGTGCCTACCTACTTTCCTACCTCCATGTCAATAACCATTTTTAGGTCTCAGCGCTGAGGTCCAGAAGCAGCTCGCTCCCGTGTTTTTATCCTCCATTTGTTTCGAGTAAGAACTTCATCCTTTCTTCATCTACCACTTAATTCATGAGAAAGGGTCGATGCCGCCTTTATTTCTGCTCTATGACACTGGTACAATCTACTGCGGTGCAACGCCAATCACGCATTCAGTGCACAGAGATGAAAGCATCGGTTTATGTTACACGAGACTTATAAGAAAGAAAACAAACACCATGTTAAACAGAGAGTGACTCAATGCTTGGCTCACGTGCAGACCTTAAGTGCTCCACACAGCTCCACAGTCTCCGCGTCAGGTACGATGGTGATGCGGAAGTAAGGAGTTTCAAATAGTTTCTTCAACACCAGTGCCATTGCCTCATCTTTACACCCTGTCATATATGCACACATACAGACTCCACAGATCCAACAGGTCTGATGTTCAATCAATGCTGAATCAGCAGCTACATTAGTCTACACCTTCACACCGTTGAGTGTGGACTACTGCAACATCATTCAAGTGCAGTACAAACTCTGCCTCTGCACAACTGTTCACCGGTGTCTACAGTCAAAAGTGCCACATTATATGATGGAATGCTGCGTATTGATCTCTGACATTGCCTGTGGGCAGCATCTGTGGTTTGCAAGTTGCCACCAGCTGTTCATACGGCATCATGACGGTTCAGTGCTTGGTTGTTGGGCCTTCTCTGTGGCTAGCCCCAATGGCCTGAAACTTGCTACCAGACACTCTTTGTGCTCCAACATATTCCTTTAACGGTTTCTGGCGCGATTTAAAAACTTTTCTCAGTCTAACGGCATATACAGCACATTCGAGGCTCTGCTACCATGCACTATCTAATTCACAACTGTCGTTGATATTGACAATAACTTCAGTATACAATACCACGCAAGCGTCTGATCACTGACGTAATGACTAGATCATCATTTTCCTGCTTTAGCTGATTCTTAATTGCTCACATCAAATTTCAGTACTGTCACCATATTCATTTATATTATCATCTAATTTTGCAAACGTTTACACAATAGTTATCTTCTATAACTTCAAATGTAGAGAAGCGCATTCCTAATGGTAAGTGGAACAAGAGACAAACAAATGAAAGCTATCCACACATACATATATACACACACATGAACATACAAATACAGACAGAAAGCGTATCAGACCGATGGTAGCTTCACAGAAACATTCGATGCTGACTTCAGGCGCATAGTTAGCACCCATCAGTACTGCACACTCGATGCTGAGAGCATGACGAATCACGTTTGAGACAAGGCCAGTTCTTTCAGCACTGGCAGTCACATCAAGACCCTAGAGACACCAGCACATCAACAACTACAATTGGGCAGGCAAACAACTACCAACCTGTTTGAGTTACTTAATAAACACCAGGAAAGAGAAAACCCGGTGACAGACAAACAAACAAACCGACTTGCTCCAGCAATCGCATTACATTCAAGCTGATATCAATACATTAGCATGACACATAGAAACAGCGACAAGTCTGTCTCCGACCTTGACGAGTGACACGGCAACTGCAGAGCTCTTCACTTTGCCACGCAGTTTGTCACAGACCTCGTGTATGTACTGGTATGGGACGACAAAGACCAGGATATCAGCATCATAGACAGCCACATCCAGATCACTCAGCGCAACCTGACATACATTATACCATACATCCACCAGTCTGCACTCAACAGCAGCACTGATACATACCTTAACCTTCAGTCATATCAATGTCAGTCTTGAACATTTTGCACTGAATGACAGCGAACAGATGCATCCTGCCCTGCAGCTTACAGTTCTCAGCACCAAACTTAGTTTATCCACATACCTGCTTCATAATCCTACAGTCAGTAAGCGTCTGTCACGATCTTTTCATTATGGGCCTCAACAAAGTTTACATCCACTACACCCTGCCTAGATTTAGCCATTTGTTATACAACTCTGAAGGTAACCTTCCTTCATCTTACACTTAAACATATAAAGAAATATGTATGCATTATTACAGTCAGAGCCACCAAGAGCTAACATGGGCCCTGTGGCATTTAGCTCTTTTCGGCCTCTCCACAGTCCACACTCACATCCCCATCTCTTACATGCCCATTACTGACATCAAAAGTGAAAACCACTCCCACTGTAAATGGTACACAATAGCACACCATAAAAGCCAACTGCGCCTCAAACTACTGCTAGGCACAAATATGAGGTTAAAAAAATTAGCCCCGTATGGGACTGACGGTCGTCTCTTCAGAGCTGACGTTTCTGCCAACTGCAAAGACACGTGACACAAAAACTAGGACGAATATCAAAAAACCTGCCCGATCACATTTAGACATTGTGCCCTAGTTTAAGAATCTGTGGTCAGTTGCCAGCTCCCATTGTAAATGGTGGAGGAGATAGCTTTTGAGAATGGCCAGATTTCCAAATTTGAAGGGCTCGTGACATTGACCTTGGATCGGGTCATACTGCATACCATCATGCACTCATCGATCTCTACATACACGCCAAATTTCATTGAAATCAAAGAAACTTTTTGTGCAAAGACGGAGGTACGCACGTACGTACGAACGGACGGACGGACATCTGAGGCCGGCTGTATTAGGTCGCCTCTGTTAAAGAGTCGACCTAAAATGAACATTCAGTTGTGGCTGGGTCACCTGACCCTCCCAGGTCCATGGACACTGACCCTCTAACTTCCCTCTCGCCATCACTGATTACAGTCAATGACTGACAAAAAAACAAACACATGATATTATTTTAATGATAATGACCACGTTGTATGGAATAATGCAGCCAGGCAGGTACTTTATGTTCTCATGTCTGGTGTTAATGATTTCTGTCAGCTTCTTGCCATTGAACAGCTCCTCCTTCACCCACACAGGCACATGCTGCACGAATATTGAATGCTCAATCACGTTGCGGCCAACAATTTTCGCTATCACGGAGCCCCTTTCACACACACGCACACACACATACACACGTGCACACAATACAAAACATACCAGTGTGTAGGACAAAGCAAAAATGTCCACATCAAGACTGAGACCGTCTGCATAAAATTTCAGTACTGCAAACCAAAAATCACCAAGAACAAAAACATATAAGACAAAAAATAACATGCAAATTAATATTTATGCATAAGCTGTGTATACAGTACAAGCATCCTGTACCATTTTTTCTTGTCCGTTGCAATACGCGTATACTATCGTCCACTATGGGCATCACTACCCCAACTCTAATCCCAGCATCAACATTAACCATAACTCAACTCTGATAAAAACCTTCTAACACTAACCGTGACTTCAGAATGACAAAACACGGTTAAACACCACTATTGGACAAAGCACACAACACACTGATAACACGCACATTCGTTTAGCACAACTGTACAGGCCTGACCTAGTTGAAATGTTCAACTATATAGGCAGATGAGGCATGTATTAGGTTAGGCTTGCCCGTACTTCATACACTTTCTTATGCACTGCATGCAAATATCTATTTCAGCATAGCATCCACGTCTACATCGCATCTCTACAGTCCGCCGTTACCAAACTAGGTACTATAAACTACACGAAAACAGCACAGTCAAAATCCACTGAAATACAGCATACCATCTACCAGATCCGACGATGCAAACCCTTTTGGGTGCAGACATGCCAAATACGTCCCTCTAGCACAATAATGATAACTTTCCCCTATTATATTATTTTCGCAAAAAACGACCACACCCACAATGGCCGCTAACCATAGGGTGGCTCCACAGATAATGTATGATTAATTAACCGTAAACTAGAATGTTGGCAACTAACGTGTCAATTCCAGACATGTTAAAGCGGCCTCGATGCGAGACTGGCTTCGATGCCAAAGTTTTGGCTTTGGCTTCAACCTTGAGGGTTTGACCTCACCCTCGAGCGTTCGGCCTATGCCTGGAGCATGTGGTCTCATTTAACATCACTGATCAATTCCCAGCCTGATGGTATCCCGACTGGCCGACTCCGAGCAGCTTTGAGTTCGACCATGTAAACTCCACTTACGAGGGATTTACATAACAAAATGGTAAACGTTAAAAACAACTATATGATTCTGTCTTGCAGCATTAGATGCCAGTATCGTTTCTTATTGCTCTGAAATACATATATGACATGCATGATGCATTCACTGATATTAATGCATACTTCCACCTGCGTCGCATGGCATTAGCAATTAATACACACGATAATTGTGATAATCAAGCTTTGGCATTGTTTTCACTATTTGATGAGCAACATAACATATATCGCCAGTTTTGCACAAAAATTGTTTCATGAAGGCTTTTAATTCACAGTTCTGGGCACATTAATCTCAGGTTCTATGCGACATCACTCACTGTTTTACATATAAGAAGCCCAGCTACCACAGAGAAACCGCGCGACGCGCTATATGTTAGTAAATTCGTGTTGTTTCACGAGGCATGGGAGGTAAAAAGGTTTCAAACAGCAAAGGTAACATTCAAGGTCATTCAAGTTCATTGCAATGGTGCCATTTGATATCGTCTATCCGATAGGCCTCATACGACTTCCTATTAGTGTTCTGTATGCCTCTATCTTGCACCGTTAACGCGATATTATCGCTTATTTCCCAAAATTTGAAAAGGTCACGTGACTCGAAACACATTTCTTTCGGGGGTTATCTGCGTGCATGCACTAGTACTCCTGAATGTCAATCAACATACGAAATTCGAATTGCCTAGCTGCAGCAATTCCAAAGATATGATTGGGGCAAATTTGTAAAAAAATAGGTCACATGACACTGACCATACGCCTTTTCGGGAGTAGTCTTGTCATCCCAATGCTAGCACTTGATGTATTCTACCTGCAAACAAAAATATGTCTCGACTTTGCTTAAGCCATTACGGAGATATGATTGCGGGCGTCGAAATTAACAAGAGATCATCAGAAGATGAGACAGCGAACGTGAACGTTTTACGACGACATCGTACATGTAGAGGCCAGAACCCACACCCATTAAACTGAGTTCCTAATATCTACTGTAACTAAGCGTCAATGGTAATCTATATGGAGTGCACCCAATCACCTATGCACATATATACGCATATCAAACGGAGTTATCAGAGTTTGTTTTGCCTAAATAATCGCTGAATAATTGCGCAGATGGTATTAATATGGTCATATATTAAACTATCAAAAGTAGAGTTTGAAACAAAGGTAAACCTAACAATTGTTTTACGACGACAATCGATCGGTGAAATAATGCAAAGGGCCATTACCAAATTCGGTAAAATAAAGCAAAATAAAGTGCATTTCGCCGTTCAAGGTCATTCAAGGTCACCGATATTGATACCAATCGAAAGCTCATATACGACTTCTTATCAAAACGATAACTAGGCAAGTACTGCGCATTAAGTCTTGAATTTATGAAGCTGCTAGGAATTTATACCGTGAGCGTCGTGCGGTCCCTCTGCAGACGTTTACTAGTTACTACTAGACATAGTAAATTGTCCATAGTTATGGCTTTGTCAACCACTTTTACGCAATACGCCCCTGAAATTGCCAAATTCGATAAAATAACGCACAATAAAGGCCATTTCGCCGTTCAAGGTCATTCAAGGTCACCAATTTTGGTACCAATCGAAAGCTCATATACGACTTCCTATTAGTGATTAATACTAACTTACCTCCTATCTTGCACCGTTTCGGAGATACGTAGCATTCCAAAGGTGAAAAATCGCTATATTGTGCTACCCCTCTTGCGTTTAAACCCCACAACAGAGGGGTTTGCCTGCGACGATCTCCGTAAAATTTTCCGTGGATGTCAACGAATGGCCAAGGTACCAAACAGCGAAGAAAAATTGCCCAAAATTTCAACCGTCTGAGTAGGGCGCACCAACGTTACAGACGACAGACGGACCGGAGATAGCATATAGCGAACGTGAACATGAGTTCACGTTCGCCAAAAACGGGTAGGCCTACGTCGTGTGAACCTGACCATGCACCTTATAGGGGTGTTTTGTGATGCGAAAACTAGGACTTATATAGCCTACCTCTGTGCAAAATATGACGTTTATTTCAGCCGATCCAAAGATATAATTTGGGGTCGAAAAATTTAAAATGGGTGACGTGACCTTCACCAGGCCTCTGTTAATGGTGATTGTATTGTCTTCCATACACTGGGACTTGATACAGCCTGTGTACAAAATTCAAAATTTGATCACTCTAGCTTCATCCATTTCAGAGATATGGTTGGTGCCCACCAAAATTTAAATGGTTCACGTACGTGACCTGACCACGCCCCTTTCAGGAACGATTAGTGATCATCCATGGTCTAGTACTTGCTACGATAAACCTGCCTACCAAATTTGAAGTCTATATCTCTACCTACTATGAAGATATGAAATGCGATACAAAATGTTGAAAATGGGGTGATTTGGGTTAGTTACGGTCCCTTTTAGGGGTCAACCGAGGTCACTGGAAATAGCGCCGTTCGACAGAGCGCATACAACTTTTCATTAGCCTTCTATACTGACCATGTTGCCCTATCTTGCACCGTTTCTGATATACTGTGAGATATTGGTCGAAAATCGCCGTTTTTAACCTACGATCAATGAATTAGTGCAACAAGTCTCTTCTTCGTGGTTCTCCTCAACCTGCAGGTTTTGACTTTTGAACGTGTCCCAGTGAGATCATCAGTCCAGCAGCAGCAAGAGCAAGCAGTATGTCATATGGCACAGAACAACAGATGACAGAGATCCCGTTCTAACGGCCAAGCACGTAACTCCGTAGGTCTCTGCTTTTTACCGCGCGACGCTAAGCTAGCGCGGTATATGCTGTGGCCGTGTGTCCGTCTGTCACTGTCACATGCCGGTATTGTACCAAAACGGCTAATTAAATCCTAGGATCACGCAAACAACGCCATACGATAGCTCAGGGACTCTGGCTTTCTGGTGCTAAAGATCTCGGCAAAATTCCAACGGAGCCATCCGCAACGGGGGCGCCAAATAAAGGTCGGGTAGTTGAAATCAGCAATTGCCAAGCAATATCTCGCTATATCTTAGAAACGATGCAAATAGTGACATCGCTACTAAAGAACGCACTTTTTAGGAAATCGTACACGCGTTCTATCGAATGGCGTTAAGCCAGTGATCTTGAGTGATCCCTAAACACCCCAAACCACCCAATTTCCACATTTTGCATCGCCTTTCATATCTCCGTAGTGCGTAGAGATAAGACTTCACGTTTGGTATATAGGTTTATCATAGCACGTGCTAGCCCAGGATTGCAACTATCCCTGAAAGAGGCGTGGTAAACCATTTAAATTTTGGTGTGCACCAACCATATCTCCACAACGGCTGAAGCTAGAGTGGTCAAATTTTGTACACAGTTTGGCGATGTCAAGTCCCAACGTCAGGATGACAAATCGCCTATCAAATCAGGGTCACGTGACTCACCTTAGATTTTTGGGCCGCCAATGATATCCTTAAACGTTCTCACCATCGACCACTTTTTCTCATATTTACATTTTTACAACTAATCACTCTGTATTTGAATCCTGGTGTTTTTTATTAATAAAACGTTCAAAAACTAACGATCTTTGACAATATTGCTAAAATTAATTTAGAACTGTGCACGACAGTCGCACGGTACTTCCATTGCAACAATGCTGTAAGGACGACAATGCAAATTAACGACAACATTAGGAACTGACGTTATGGCGACGTGCTGCAAAAGTAAAGTGAGGTCTTTCATTACCTCTGCCATTTTTGGCGGGAGTTAGGATATTCAGCCCCGGTTTTATGTCTGTTAGCACAATAACTGAAAAGTTATGGGTGGATTTTAAAGAGATTGGGAAAAGAATGGACCACAAAAAGTTAACTAAATTTCGGAAAGTTAGGGTTAAGGTAGGAGTTGGGGTCAGTAGACAGTCCAGTAGTCAATTGATGTGTAAACGGAAAGGAAAGATAGAAAAACCACTTACGGCACAGTGCTGAAGTGCCACGCCCACATTACGGTGCAACAAATAAGAAACACACAACACAAAACACAGGCATAGGCTTTCCCTCTATGCCACTCT
>Ga0209363_1002138_pt1 | contig 10179 bp, 6 predicted proteins | sample WorMetexBAHAMAS3_FD_187385 | JGI IMG/M metagenome (GOLD analysis project Ga0209363, IMG submission 187385) | Marine gutless worms symbiont microbial communities from Max Planck institute for Marine Microbiology, Germany - Inanidrilus exumae... | ecosystem: Host-associated > Annelida > Digestive... | reverse complement strand
AGTAATTTTGTAAGTCCAGTATAATAAATATTTTAAAAAAAACACACAAAAAACAAACACTCATCATAGTCCACTGGAATCACAGAATCAGGCAATTTAGGAGATTGTCCGGCCCACTGAAAAGCATTGGGAGTCTGCTGTGGTGTACACAGCAAAAGGGGTCACTCAATCCTAAACAATGGCATGACAGCAAGACTGCTGCTGTTGACAGCAATGCTCCCGACTGGTTGGTGCCGCATTACATTGTCCCCTGTGAAATATCCGCCCACCCCGCGATGCAGCCTTTCGTCTAAATTCTTTGACCACTTGCATACTTATGTGATACTGGTTTGCCTCTCACCTCAGCAATCTGTCGAACTGCATCTGCAGTGACTCTTGCAACTTGTCCCTGTGACTCGGCCAATGACTTAGCTGACTCGTGCAAAGCCGACGTCGCACTCACAGCAGCGTGCATCAGTGACTGGCTTGCATCAACCTGCTGACGACGTGCCGCATCCACGTCAGCACTCAGCTGCGTCTTAGCAGCATCGAGTCTTGCAGCTTCTACATCGTGACTGGCAGATTGCTGTTGTGCCTACACACCGAACAGTTACACTGTCTTTACATGCACATTAACACACACAAACAGAAGAGGATTGACTGAGTGAAGGTTTTACATCCCATCCGACACAAAATAAGTCATTTCAGAGACGTTCTTCCCAGCCAATCTCTTGACTTAGTACTGAAAAACTGAAACAAACACAACAAAAGCAAACATGCATCTGTAAAGAACTGAAAAAACACAATAACAGCAAACATGCATCCATAACAAAATATACTACAGCATAAAATTAACCCAAAAAACAAAAGCCAGGTTTGGTCGCCTCATACAACCTCCAGCCTAGAAACGGAATGGGTCTATTCTGGAAGAAATAGATAGATAAGTCAAGAAGTAAACAAGTAAGGAAGTAAATATGAAAGAAAGAAAGCATAAGGAAAGAAGAAAGTAAAGAAGGAAGAAAGGGAGGAAGGAAGTTAAGTAAATACACAAACAAACAATTTATATAGCACCAAAATCAACACATGAATCACGGTGCATTACCGCCCCGGAGCCCTTAGAGGGCAACTGAAGAGGAGGAGAAGAAGTAGGAAGAAAAAGAGGCAGAGAAAGAGGAAAACGAAGAGAAGAGGAAAAGAGAAAAAAGAGGAAAAGAAAAAGAGGAAGAAGATTTCAGCATAGACTGCTAAGGTCCAGTGTTAGGGAGCTCATCCCCATTTGCAGTGCTTTGAACCAGCGAGGGTTGCTAGACCAATTAAACCTGCATACAAATGCCATCGGCCAGATGGCCAGCTCAGCTGCCAGCGCCTGCCCTTTAACCGACTAGATCAGTATGCCAGCAGTACTAACCCGACTCAACGTAGAGTAACTTCATTGATAGCCCAGTGCTGTCACCACTACATCAAGCTGTCAACTAAACACGAGCACTGGCTCGAAGGCCTCTTCCAGGTGAACTTGGTTTTGCCAAATGTCACCTTGGTCGAGAGCGGTCAATGGTGCAAAACGTTTGTGCATGTGTGCACCGCCGGATTGTGGATTTAAATCAGCACCGGACTCTTATGCAGGTCTGAACAGATGTACTTGCCTCCTGTGTCAGGAGGATGAAGAAATTGTAATGTACTCCACTTTCTAAGAGAGTGGACCGCTTTATCTGCTAAATGCTTAAATATCCTAGGTTCCCCATACCTCAGTTATGAGGAACTAGGTAGTGTGCACTGGCACGCTGTTTTGAGGCTTGTAAAAGCCTCACAGCGATTTTAACTCCTTAGGGGATTCAGGATTGTACATTGTTTGAGCACCGATAGCAACATCACCCTGCAAAATAAAGAAAGAAAGAAAGCATGGCCACATACCCTTTCTGACATCAACCTGGAAATCAGCTATTTAACCCAACCCTTAATCATATGCTAAATTACTCATGAAAGACGGAAGTCTGCTCTCTTTGCACTAGTTTTCTGAGCCCAGGCTTCTGACTTAAAGATGATATACAATGATTTTTTGGTTGTTAAAGTAAATTCCCCATAGTATGTCTTTAATATCAGCAAATCTATTTGAATATTAAGGAACATCAAAAAATTAGGAAATTTTAGAAAAAAGCGCAAGAAAGTGATTTGTTTACTATTGCAAGTGATGACGTCATACCAGGGAAATGAACAAGGGAACAGGCTATTGGAGTGTTGAGTGAGACATTACACAACATATAGGCATAACGACATAGAAATAGGTTCTTAAAACATAAAATGGTATAATAAATAACTTCTTAACTAATCTCAAACGCATAACAACGCAACCAAAACAAGCGTATCCTGGCATGACGTCACACATGACGGAAACAGCCAAAGAATAACTATACCAAAAAGACCAACAAACTTGTACTTTTTTTCAAGCATTTTATGGCATAATTTAGCAAAATTTGTTACACAGACGGATTTATATTGCAGTAAGCAGCTAGAAACTACTTTTAATCAATTTGGTAAAAAAATCGTTGCATATCATCTTTAACAGCCACAGCACTAACAACTGATGTCAATAACATCACACAGACAATAGATTGACATTAATTAACAGTGTTAACATAATACGTGTCCCATAAATAGATAGCTTTAAAATACGTGAAAAATATGACAAATCTCAATCAAACAGAATACAACTGAGCCAGAATATTTTAATATTTACTCAAAAGATGTAGGAAAACTGCACCTAAAATATTAAAATTTGAATGTTAATCACTAGAAACTCTCAGTTTGTTTTTAATATGCTTAATTATGTCTGTAACAGATGAGGTTTAGGAAAGTTATCGCCTCTGAAGTTACGACCATATGGCGCTATACAAATGTGTATATTATTATTATTATTATTATCGTGCAACATGTAGATTTATTCTAACCACAGAGTAGTAAGTAATGTAAGTAAAGACCTTGAGAATCTGTGCCAGAGCGACAGTCTCCTGCTGAGCCATTGACACGGCCCTCGTGCGCTCGGCGTTCGACACCTGCAGCAGACTTTCACTGAGAGCATCCAGCATGTTCAGCTCCAGAGTCATTCTTGCACCGAGTGTGTTTGGAGCGAGGCCAAGACCAGTCTCAGGGTCCAAATCCATCAGTCGACCACCTTCACTCTGCACAGAAACAGCAAACAACTACAAACTCAGCAGTGCAAAACTTAGCTTTATTACCCACGTTGATGAGGTAGCATTTTCACCAGTGGAACAACAGTCTTGTTATCTGCATGATCTCAAAAACCACTGTAGCTAGGATCACCACAATTGACATAGAAATGTTCCACTGTGAGTCCCGGAAACCCATTTATTTTGAGGTCAAAATGTCGCAAAACACAAAAACAGTGCCGGCAGGGGTTTTTGCACTCTTGTGAGTGCTGGCTTCTTCTAGATAAAATGGCCACCATATGAAGATAGCAGAGGTAACATCATCAATAAGGAGACTATAGCATCTTCTCCCTAATCTGAATATGCTAGTTGCCAACAGCAACAGCAGTAACACTTTGCTCCCACAAAATCCTCCAGTTTTTAACTCCGGGTGCGGGCTAACACAGGTTGACCTGTATAGTGGTTGTAAAACAGTTGCTGTTGTTGCTGTTGTTCGGTGAATATAACGGACACCAGGTGACTGGGGACTTTTTCCGGTCATCCTAGAGCCCCTGTTAGTTTTCACGTATGATAAAATGGTTAAATGGAGTCCAACAGTAGGGACTTTACTTTCATATGGACACATTTTCAACACTAAAGACCACGCTCGATACAATGGACTATGTTTCACCACTGCAAAATCAATTGACATCCATTAATGAGGTATGTCAGATGCGACCAGGAAGATTCACAGGAGGCAAACTGTCTGCATTTTATTGCATCAACAACTTGGCGTGAATTTAGATAGTCGGCAGCTTTGTGGTCCAGTTAATCGTGTCATTGTCAATCTCATCTGATCCATAAACAGACATTCGATACAGGGATGGTAGTTGAGCTACAAAAGTATGTAAAGAACTGATTCTTTACGTACCGACTTCAGTGCATTTCAGTTTAAATTCCTACACTTTGCACTAAACATCACAATGAAGAAACGAGCTGTAATTAATTTCGTGTTTTAACCAGCAAATCATAATACGTCTCAATTATTAGTGGCAACATTTTTTTTGTTTTTCTACTGCAACATTATGGAGGATCTGAAAAGTAGTAGCAGCAGCAAGGCAGTATATTTAGTAACAATTAAAGAATCAGGAGGTGGATGTGACCATACTAACAAGCACTGTAACAAACATCATCAAACGACCAAATCACTCTCATCTCAGCAATCACACACAAGTCAAATTCACAGATCAACTGACCCACTTCCCTTATAATATCCAACTACTGCTAAGAACAGGTGCTGGCATCACAAAGCCACCGGCACAACGCAAGCAATGTCCCTCCCTCAGCAGTCAGATGCTGGATGAAGCAAGGCCACTGGTTTGCGTCATTGCATTAAGTTTCCTTCAGTGGTTTCACACCGTTGCTTGGGTGGCATCCGGCTCTAAAAAAACCCGTGCCACTTATCCCCAATGGTTTCTACCAGGAAAAGTAGAGGAAGAAAAGCGAGCGGAACTGCTAAGTTGCTAACCCAGGTTTGCCTGGAAAACAACCATTACTATAGATATGATGCTCATGGTGGTACTGACCGGAAGAGCCGTTCTATTTCTGTGTGCCAGTGACGTTGACGGCGCATGCTGTTCAGAGGTCAGACTTGAGATCAATGAGAAATCTGTGTCGGATTCATCAGCAACTGATCTGACATTTGCTAGACTCGGTACCAGCTCCATGCCGGACAGTTCATGATTCCTAATCAACAGCAAATCACCAACAATGATCAACTACTCAAATACAAAACAAGCATGTCGCTTCTCCTTATTGTCAGGCCGAAACGTCTCAAAACAGCTCAGTGCAGTTTGTTGATCTTACACATACTCATCTCCCCTCCTCATCACTGCAGCTACTAATGACACTACTGAAAATCCAGCTTTCAACACTTAAGTCGTAATATAACAAGGTGTCGCCCTAACGGGACGTAACACTACTGGCCCGCCGTTGCGTGCTGCCCCATGGTGAGTTACGTTGCATATGCGCCGTGTTACAGACGACGACAGACGACGCCAGCGACAGTTACTAGTCTGTCGCCCCTACACCATGTGTAGGCGGGCCAGTAATAACTTTCTGCTTTTGTGTAGCAAGTAACTTATTCATATAATACACATATGATCACAAACATGTATCATTTGCATGCAGGTTTTCATTGCTTTGACACTGTCAGTAGGGCATCAGCAACGGCACAGAATCAATACTGTAATGACTACTTCAAGGCAGTTGGCCAAAGTCACAGTAAACAATCGGGTAAAACAGCAGCATAGTGGTATGATGTAACATAATTACTACACCCCCGGTAGCAGTGCAAAGTATTGCGATCAGCATGTCTGTATGTTTGTTTGTCTGTCCACCTGTATGTCGCTAAAACCACACATCCAAATATCGCCAAATTGTCTGTACATATTAACTGTGGCCGCAGATCGCTCATCCTCTGACGGCAATGCAACATGTTAAGTACTTCCAGTTGTGTGGACGACGTCATTTTTTCATATAATGGAGGTAACAGGCCCGAATCAAAGACGATGCGTATGTTTCGTCCAGTTTGCCAGATGGTGGCACCAGTCAGACATCAGAAAGCATTGTTTGGTCAAGATCGCCAGGTGGCAACACTGGAGGCAAAGTCTGCCGTCTTTGACTGCAACTTATTATTACGATGAATAGTTCTGCAGACTTCCCTTCAGTGCTCTGACACCATTCGTTGGATGACCAGACCAATCAATTTTTCCTCAAAGGTTCTCTTAGACTGTTAATGGTAGTGGTAACAGTTCAGCCGACCTGGAGTCTGTGGTGGAATGAGTGCCATGCTGGTCAGACATCTCTGTGAAGTCGTCTTTGTAGCTTATATACTCCGATGTCTTGGAACGAGCAGTGGACGGCTGCGGCAGTGGTGCTACATTAACGGTAGCATCCCCATCGGCGTGATAAATACCATGAGATGCTTTATCAGCATTCTCCGTAACCGCAACATTGGACACTGCATGATGATGACTATCAGCAGCTACAGGACTTGGTCTATGCTTTTCTAATATATTTCCAACAGAGACCACACTGGGTCTGTGTTCACCGGCAGCATTCTCGACTACAGATCGGTGATCTTCATATCGTGTCTCAGTCGTACCACACCACAAATCGTCACCGGCTACGATATGTCTGTGTTCCTCGTCACTGACTGCCGCCATATTCCAAGCTGATTCCAACCTCTCATCAACAGTATTTCTCACGAGAGGTCCACCATCATCCGCCTGTCTCAAGCCTTCTGACAAGGAACTTACAGCACTCAGTGAGGCCCGATTATTGTCAGAAAGTAACCCGTGATTTGTCCGCAAAACGCCATCACAAAGAGGTCGTATACTGTCCGCTAAAACGTCATCGGCGACTGCCGACTTCTTAGGACGAATTTCTAAAACGAAAAATTCACAGCACCGAAAATTAACACATTCACCTCGTCATGTCAATTCTAGAGAGGTGCTATTCTCTATGTGTTGTACATCACAACTAGCAAGTAATAAAGCGTACAGGTTATCTTATACAGTTTACAACGAGTGTGTCAAATCTGTTATAATAAAAATGCCATCAAACAAACAGCACTAAACATAATCTATTTTTAGACTATATATCCTGATTCACAAAAAATACCGCTCCTGCTACTTTCCGTTTCTGTGCATTTGGTTCTTCCTACGATCATCAAAACGTAAGACTGGCGAGTAAGTAAGCTAGTAACCTTTATTTCACAAATGCCGCCATCTCCGTTTTAATGGATATTTTCCTGTTAAACCTGGGCTAAGTGGTTCTCCTTGTGTTCTTCCTTCACTTGCATGCAGAGACCATTTCAGAGTAAGTCGTACAAGTTTTTTGATGGCCTGGAAGCTCCTCTCACAAAGATCCCTCTACGGAAAAGCAGTGGGAAGTGCAAGAGATGGATAATATCCGCACTGCACAGAAACAGTCACAATGTCAAAAAATATATTTATAAAATATTACCGAAAACTTTGTGGGTGCGGTTAAGTATGCTGAAGATGCTGAGTGGGTCGGGCTGCAGCTGCTGTTGCCATGCCGACACTGGGGCAGCTGGTTTCAGTTGCACTGTACTGGCTGGTGGAGTTGGTCGTACGGTTGATATGAAAGGAGATCTTTGTACTGGCTGTGCACACAAATGAATAAATTCACTCCAACACATATACATACCGCAACGTCGTCAGGAATTAGCATGTCCTCTGCCATACTGTAGGTCCATTGTTGCCACTTACTGTCAATACTCAACCTGAAAGTTTGCACAGTGTAATACCATTTTCCAACCATACCATTTTCCAGCCTTAACTTGACGAGCTGGTTAACTCCAAGGTCTTCGGGGAGTGCTGAAGCAAAATATACCTTTATTACAGGAAGAATGCTCTTGCCCTTCAAGATGCCCAACCAGTAGTGTTAAAGCACTGAGAAGTAAAATAAAATATGAAATAAAAACATTTGTATATCACCATATATCACAAGCAAATCAGAAGCACAAAGGAATGCAATTAAATGACTTGCTCAATCCTTCATTCCAGACTAAGAATCTACTTGATCCATAATCTTTCACCCAACTCTAAACGTACCAACTGGGCCGTCTTTGTGAACTCTAGAACTGTTTTCTGGATTTCTTAAGTTCGACGTTTTCATTTGTAGTTCATACTTGTTTTCTCTTTGGTTCCACACAGTAGATCTACCACGCCGCCCATCAGCTTTTCAGCACACATTGTACACTTTATATACAGTGTGAGTCAAAAAAACGATACACTTGACTTTTGATCATAACTTCAGCAAATGTACTTATGTAGACCGATTTTCAAAATTCTTTCACTGACAGATTCCCAATGTCTCACCTCACCTTAACTGTGTTGCTACACTACCTTGTGAAATTCAAAAATCTAAAATAACAGCTGAACTTTTACTCATACCATCAAAATTAATCAGTTTTACTTGAAATTTAACAAACTAAACAACATTTAGATGACAAATGCTACAAAAAATCACACTGATGATTTACTTAATTTTTGTGCAATATATGAAGAACAGAATGCAGATAACGCAAGAACATTCAGAATATGATTTGATGGCAAACTCCGTGAAGTTATGCAACAAACGACTTCGCAATTGTCAGAAGGTGATGGTAGTGTTTGTAACTAATGTCTACTGCAGTCCACCTATCTCATAAATAGTCCCAACGTCAAAGCAAGTGCTAAAGACGTGCACCTATGGTACAAACACAAGCTCAAATACGTTTACGCCATTCAATGGTATGAGCTGCATCAATGACTGTCTGCTGCAGCCCACGTTATGAGTCAATCATCCACTGCTTCAGTTCGCTGACACTATGGATCCTCTTCTAAGCACTGCTGCATTGTTTTCCAGATTTTTAGTCATAAAATTCAGATCTAAGCTACTAAGGCAGCCTCATATTTTGGAAGATGAATTATGAGGTCTAACATGCAATATGCCATTGAAATCAGCAGCAACTGTAATTGTCAAGCTTCACAAGGTAGAATAGAAATATATTCAAGGTGAGGTGGAGAATCTTTGTATGTATACAAAATTTCCTCAGGAATCTGACAGTGAAAGAATTTTGTAAATCGGTCTACATCTGCCGAAGTTATGATCAGAAGTCAAGTGTATTGTTTTTTTGAGTCACCGTGTAGTACTGCTATTAGCACTTACACAGACGTCAGCCATTTGTACAGGTGACGGTAATGGGTGGACGACTGCAGCTCTCTGCCACTCACTGCTAGGCTCCGCCCACCCGTCAAACACACCACCATGCTGCTTGTTGGTTCTTGACGCAGAACTGGACAACAGCGGGTCTGCTGCTTCATTGGTCACTGAGTGACCATGTCCAGCAGCTACTGGACCCATCACACCTAATGACATGATAACAACAGTCATATAGATAATAATAATAATAATAATCTTCTTTTTCTTCTTCTGCCACCGCCACCACTACTTCCATTTTCAGTTATTTCCAGGTAAATATGGATCAGCTGGTTCCCCCTTGGGTCCTCCTCTTCTCACAAACCAGAAGAGAAACCCAAGAAAACCCTGATGGATCAAGGTTTGTTATGTGCCGATGTTCTTCTTGCCATGCAACCATCATTAGCCAAAGCACTCCTCGAAATGTAAAGCACTAATCCTAATCAGCAGCCTGGATGCATTCTTTCTTCATCTGCAACCAGATTCCTAACGGAGAATGGCAATAAACACTTACTTACTTACTTACTTACTAGGTGTGTTTATGCTGGCTCTCTACAATGCCACTACCACATCTACGATGGCAGTACCACATAATAATCAATTACTACTTTGCAAGTAATTTGTTAGCAAGCGTAGATATGAGAAAGTTGCCATATTTAGTCACTTTATGTGGTACATCTGCTTAGAGAATTACGTAATTTGGTAACGTACAAAAAAGTGCATGGCCAAAAATAACACGGCAGTCAACATCAGTGCCTGGATGAAAATAAATCTTCAAACAGCAGACTTAGGTATGACAATTTTAACCAGGAATCACAGTTTTACCGACCAGTCGACCACCCACACATTTAATCTATAAGTCTCATCTGCCTTGCGCTGCTCCTACCTGCTTCTGATGCAGATACTGTAGCTTTTATATTGGTTCAATTTCATTTACACAGAGGAGCACACATTTAAAATTATAACCAGGACTGACACTTACATTTTACCACACTATTCTCGAGACTTTTTGTACGTTAAGCTGACCTACAGGTGTAGTTTCCAGCCAGTTCCTAAGCACTAGCTAACACAGCAAGACATAGTGCAGCAAAAAAATCAAGCACTTGAACTTTGCTCATTAATCAACTGTGAAATGTTGTGAATTGACTGAAACAAGAAATGGCCTTCGTTGTTTTACACCACTTTCCTTTCCACTACACCAAAGACCCGATAATTTCCAGGACACTTCCCAGACCCACGTTTAATGTCCTCACATTTCCATATAATACAGACGAGGCCATCCTGACCC
>Ga0209363_1002137_pt1 | contig 10180 bp, 7 predicted proteins | sample WorMetexBAHAMAS3_FD_187385 | JGI IMG/M metagenome (GOLD analysis project Ga0209363, IMG submission 187385) | Marine gutless worms symbiont microbial communities from Max Planck institute for Marine Microbiology, Germany - Inanidrilus exumae... | ecosystem: Host-associated > Annelida > Digestive... | reverse complement strand
ACTATCCAGAGGTCGCTGATGCATTCAGACAACGCAACATAACCATGCTGAGCTCAGCTGTTGAGCGTCTGTTTAGTACAGCTTCGCAAGTGCTTACACACGCAAATGCCGCCAAGACAATGGACAAGCTGAGGCTCATTGTTAAAAGTGGAAAATGACTTCACAGATTGAAAGGGTTGTTTTGGGGTGCTTAACTGATTAAAGACAGCTTGAGATAACTGTTGCCAAAGATTTTTATCTAATAATAGGCCCTATCTCTCACTTCTGGAACAGATTTATACTGCACATTCATAGTAACATTCTGAGTCATGGGTAAAAAAACTTGGAATTAGTTGGCTAAAAGTTTAACTAAATATTTTTTAGTTTAGTTAACTATTTTTGAAAAATAGTAAGCAACTAAACGTTTAAGTAAATAAAATTAAAATTTAGTTTTAGTTTAACTAGAATTGTTTAGTTAGTTACCCATCACTAAAAAATTTTTTTGTAACCGGTGTTACAAGCAAACTTTTACAAAACTACATGAAGTAATAATTGTTTTAACCGAAAGTAACAACATGATGCCTTGGTTAAAGACAGCAACAGTGGCCTATTTATCACAGCGAATGCATACAAATCTCAGCTGTCGCGATGCGCTGCGTCCATCCCATCGTGTTGTAAACAAAGGTGGACGCAAAGTGTCATAAACTGGCGACGGTCGACCTTCTTGCTAAGTTTTACGGATACTGATACTTTATTAGAATCAAGCAATAAACGTCTGAGATTGTCCTACGCAACAGAATGTCATATGATGTAAATGTAGAAGCAACATTATAACACCACGGAAAGACGTCTAAAACAACTAGTATAACGATCTAAGTATGGTTTATGGCATAAGGTCACGGAATGAACACCAGTTAATAATAAATTGACAGTACTTGCGACGATCGACGAGTTGAGCGAAAAAAAGAAAAATCGGCTAAGTTCAGAGTTTGGGACAATGTTCCACAGGTAAGTATACTCTTATTTTGAAGATATCTGAGACTGAATTCCTTAAAACACAGTGTAGGATAAGCCGAAAACAGCCTCTATGCCAATAAACAGTTCGATCCGTCCAACAGCTTCGATATATCCCCGGCTTGTGACAGATAGACTGACAGACAGAGCCACAGCATATACTGTGTTATCAGCCTAGCATAGCGTCGAACGGACAAGAAGGAGCTCAGCTATCACAGAGGAACTGCGCAATGCGCTATACCAGTTGAAATCTTGTCAAAGCTGAATAACTGTACAAAAATCGCATTTGACAAGGCTTTCAATAAGCAAATAACCTTGATTGACCTTTGAGGTCACTCAAGATGGTCGGAATTGCCGCTATTCGATAGACCATATATCACTTCCTATTAGTTGTCCGTAGTAACAACGACTCTATCTTGCACCGTTTCTGGGATACTACCACATTTGCAGTATACGGGTGTACCTGTGACTTCAAGAAGTCCTTCATATTCGATGAGACAGTTGAAATTACAGGTCACTTGCGCTTTCCGATTTATGCGTAAACATATTGTAGATAATACATACCAAATATTCCGAACTATGAGAGTTAGCCTACAAACAAAATTTTAAACAACAAAATTGACTTTTACGGTCACTCAGGGTTATTGGCAATCGTGCCATTCGATAGGCCATATACGATTTTCTATTAGTCTTCATTGCGACTATGTCTCCATCTTGCACCATTTCAGAGAAAATAACTGTTATTTCACAAAAGTTGAATAGGTTACTTAACCCTGAACACACCCCCTTTGACAGTATGAATCAGCTCATCGACTCCAAGGATACCATTGGGGGTCATGTGACCTTGACCACGCCCATTAAGGGTATTTTGTCTAAGGCTACACACTCTAGGCAAGTTCTACATGTGTACAAAATTTCACGACTCTAGCCGTTCCCAAGATATGTTTGCTGTCCCAAAAATTTAAATGGCTCATGTGACCCTGTCCACGCCTTTTTTAGGAGCGGCTTGTCATCCGTAGGCTAGGACTTGATATAGCTTATCTGTGTACGAAATTTGATGACTCCAGCTTCAGACGTTAAAGAGTTATGATTGGAGCCCAAAATAAATAGTCAATAGTCATTACTCATTTGACCTTAACATGCTCTTTTCGGGGTGGTTTGTCATGGATTAGCTAGGGCTTGCTATCGTTAGCCTATCAATCAAGGTCTCTGTCTCCACCCACTACAAAAAATAAAAGGGGATAAAATGGACAAGATGGGCTGATTTGAGGTAATTTGGGGGTCACTAAGGGTCACTGGGCATAGAACCATTCGATAAAGTTCATATGAGTTTGTAATCGCCTTTCATAGTAACTATGTTCCTGTCTTGCACCGTTTCTGAGACAAATGTATAGCGAGATATTAGTCGAAAATCGCCCATTTTAACGTACCTCGCCTGTAATTGGCGCCCCCATTGGGGGTTACCCCATAGAAATATCGCCCAGATCTTTGTCGTCAGAAAACTGTAGAGTCTATAGGCCATCGCATGACGTTGTTTTCATGATCTTGTGTTGAGCTGTTCTGGTACAACACTGCAGGCTTGTGGCGGAAAGACGAACGGACAGACACATAACGACAGCATATACCGCGTTAACATAGTGTCGTGCGGTAAAAAAAAACTTGCGAGAATGTGTAACCTGACAGTCGTAGATTGCCTTGCGGCGCTCGCGTCTGCGCCGACAAGGTGGACTGGTGTCGACTGCGTCATCTATCGTCTCTCGTCGACCACCCACGTCGCTGATGATCGAGTCTCGCCAGGTGCTCGTCGATGTGCCGTCCTACACACCAGCACACAACGCACCTGCTATCACAGTCGTCATATTAAGCCTTGAAATGTAAGGACAGCGCGTCAGTCGGTGACGATGCCAGCGATGAAGCAAAGCCCCGTCCACACCAGCAACAATGTCGAAACAACACTGTCGAATGCTACGAGTCGAACGATTCTTTCGACAATTGAACATGTTCAGTTTGTTTCGACTTTGGTATCTCTGGAACGGCTAAAGCTAGAATCGTCAAATTGTATACAGGTAGACTGTATCAAATCCTAGCTTTTGGATGACCTACCAGCCATATAAGGGGCGTGGTCATGATGACATGACCCATTTTCCATTTCCTTGTCCGCATCATATCTAAAGCCTAAAGCTAAAGCGAGAGTCGACAAATTTTGTATGCAGGTAGAATAAATTAAGTGGGATGACAGACTACCCTATAATAGGCGTGGTCATGGTCACGTGATTCATTTTTTAAATTTTGCCCCCCCCCACAATCATATCGTTGTAATTGGTAAAGCTATACGCTCCAAACTTCGTCTACTGATTGTTACACTGGAGTACTAGTGCATGCACAGCATAACATTTTAACCCCAAAAGGGGTGCAAGATAGAGACATAGTTGCAATGAAAGACTAATAGGAAGTTCGATATTTTGTACCGCCTTTCATATCTTCGTAGTGAGTGGAGATACGATGCGATACGATGCAATATGATTATAGGCTTATTTACGTGCGCTCAAGAGCTGACGAGATGGCCAGCATAGTCTAGCGCACGGCACAGAAACTAAAAAATAAGGAAAAACTAAAAACCGAGTAGCTCTGAAGATACGATCCGGACAAATGTCCGTGAAAGGCAGTCTGAGAGAAATAAGTAAAACTACAAAGGTTAGGATTCGGAAACAGGTTTTAAGCCGGGAGTGAAGGAGGGAGGGAGTTATGGATAAGCATAGTTATAAATCAAAACAGACAGAAGTGATCGGTGAAGGAATAGCTAAGTCGGAAATGGAGAAACTGGTAGAAACTTCAAATTTCGTAGGTGGGTTGATGGTAGCAAGTGCTAACCCAGGGATGGCAAACCATCCCTGAAAGGGCGTGGTTAAGCCACGTGAACCATTTAAATTTTGGTGGGCACCAACCATTTTTCTAGAACGGCTGATTGTCTCAGATGTTGTCAACTTAGATGGACGGTCAGTGTGGTAAACTGGTGACGGCATCGGTCACCAGTTTATCACACTGACCGTCGACATGTGTGTACAACACAGTGGGCCTGCGGCACTGCGTCGCGCGGGTCTGTCAGCGGCAGCGGAGACTTGTTTCACCTTGGGTTTTGCTGGCTTTTTCAACAATCAGTCGTACTTTTATAGCGACTGGAGTTAATGCTTGCTGTATTCTCTTGCTATCCAGTCTACGTCCAGTCTTTATGCGGTGGCGTTGTCCTGACACGAGCTTCGCTTCCCGTATTGAAACAATGACGCATTGCGGCGACGCCGCGGAATGCAGCAAACGAACGAAAGACGTGCGAAAGGCTGCAGAAGCAGATCTATTTAGTACCGCGTCGCTGTCGCAACGCACATGAATTGATCACCTAATCGAATGTCGTCGCCTAGCTTCGTGGACGAAAACGAATACCGGAGACCAAAAGACCTCCAGTGCGTCTTTCATCAATGAAATGACATTCCATATGATTCTGACAGATTGAGTTCAGTTAGGCGAAACGAACTCCGCCCGAGGCTACTTCAAATCGAGTAAATATCAAATCTGCTCTGAAACCGCAACCTGAAGGCAATTATTACGCACTGAGTGAACGATATTTCAGACTGACGTAACTGTTATGAACTGAAAACAAGTAAAAAATCGCACTGTAGTCCAGTAGTGATTAAAATTGAGAGTAATAATTTTAAAGAGCTCAATGGAAGATGTTTCAATAACTGATAATGTATATTATCTGGTCCAGGTGAAGAATCTTTAGAAGAGTTTGGGCCGGTTTTTCCACCGCAATTTAATCTTCCATTAACGTTAATGCGAGATTAATTCCCATTAATTAATGGGAGTTAATCTGCCATTAACGTTAATGGAAGATTAATTTGATGTGGAAAAACTGGCCCTTAATCGCATTGTTGAGTTTTTCAAGATGAATAAGATAATTATAAGATTTATTATTGTCTGATGTAAATAGAATAGGATATTGTTCTGCGTGAGTTTTATGTTACGATATTTTAAACGAAAAATTATTCATAAGCGACGATCAACTGACAAATTTTTCGGTAACTACAATTAGTTACGTAAAGTATCAGTTTGAATTTTGAAACGAAAATGTATATCCATATTTCATTTTTTATTTTGAGTAAAAATGAAAATAACGATAGATACACGGTCCCCAGTTTAGTTCTGTGCAGTTGATGCGATGTGAAGCGAGCTATATATACGCTGCGAGTGTATAGTCTGTCAATTACGGCAACGTTGCGTCCGTGTGTCAATTGTCTGGAAACGTTGCGTATGGAGAGGCAATCCGCGGCAAGTTGTCGGAGATATTTTACCAAATTCGACGACGTGAGTTAGTGTTATTGTTTCTCGTGCCCGGCTCAGCAGGGACTGCAGGGTCGTCGACGTCGATAAAGCTGTCCGCTGACGAACTCCAAGACGAATGAGCGGACACGACAATGATGCATTATACTCGGCAAAATAAGACTAGAGATGCACGGAATCCAAGTAACGACGATAATACCCAGTGTCGGTTTTGGCTTCCAGTAGATGAGGTGGCCAATGGGAGAGAGTTTCTCACTCGGGTGCCGCGGGTCTGGGTTTTCAGGGGCAGTTACCTCTGCCCCACGTGATCTACCGCTAAAACGCTGTTACTCGAAATTCTGGGGCGCTGAAAATGAGCGACGTGAAATTGGCGGACGAAGAAAACTGTGTGACTTGAATATGACTGAGTGGCAAATGGCGGGCAAAGTTTCAGGCTCTGGAAAATGGCGGAATGAAAAACGACAGACCGTCTTGCGTAGCAAAAATGCGTGCAACTCTACGTACTGCACAATGCGGCAACTCGGAGTTTTTTTTTGAAATAATCTATAATCAGTGTAACAACCGTTGAGCAAAATGCCTACGCTATATGGCAGTTGCATGCAGGAAGCCACGAACAGTTACGCTCAGCGTATTTGCAGTTGGGCACAGACTACAACTGTAGAACGACACGCGCATTAAGGCGTGCATCGCACGCTTAACGTCTGTTCTTTCACAAAGAAGCAGTTCCGACGTGTCATAAGCCACAACGCCAACGTTTCGTGCAGAGGTGCATGCCAGCGTCGACAACTCCATTGGATCAGAATCACTGAACGCATCGAATACAAGCTCCTCTCTCTCTCTTACCTACAAAATTCTCACAATAACCCAACCTCTATACCTTCATAGCCTCATCACTGTTGAACGTCCTCACAGTACTCGCTCTTCATCCGTCGTTACTCTTGCTCGGCCACCTCTCTAAAAATTACTGATCGCTCCTTTCGGTATTCTTCACCATGTCTCTGGAATCAGCTCCTTTATCTCTTCTTCAACCTCATTCTGGTACCAGTTCCTCCATTTCCGACTCACCTATTCCTTCACCCATCACTTCTTCCTCTTCTGATTGGCCACTCTGCTCATCCATAACTCCCTCTCTCTTTGACTGCCGGCTTAAAACCTACCTGTTTCACAAATCCTACCCCCGTAGTTTCGCTTCTTCCTCCCGGACTGCCTTCACGGACTTTTGCCTGCATCATTTCTTCTGAGCTACTCGGTTTTTGTTTTTAGTTTTTCCTGATTTTTCGTTTCTGTGTCGTGTGCTAGGTTAAGTTGAGCGCACGTAGATATATCGTGTCGTATTGCATCGCATCGTGACAACGACGTCAATGACATCAACGGCGACCTGAAGTAGCAAACCGAGTCTGCGCCGTCATCTATTGGACCAGCTGATGCCACGTCGGCACACCACACTCAGCAACCTTCTGTGACGTCTGCCTCGTAGCGCGATGGCGTCGTCTACGGTCTGGGACAATTGAAAATGCACGAACTAAAATAACGGACGAAATCGCGAAGAATAACGGCGACTGAAAATAACGGACGAACTCTTCACAAAATATTTGGGTGTGGAAAACGATGTACTGGAGAATGGCGGACCTTATTAAGTTTCCTGTATCGTTTTGCTGACTCCCGAGGTCCTAACCAAAAAATTGTCAAAGATATAGAACGTGTTCAGAAGCGCTGTTTGGTAATAATACATCCCTCACTACCTGGTGAAATGTGGTTTGCAGCGATTTGCTGAGCGGCGTGAAAATATTACCATGCATTTACTGCGCGACGCTATGCAAGAACGGTACATGGACCATGCTGTCATCGTGTGTCTGTCCATCTGTCTGTCTGTTTGTCCGTCCGTCCATCTGATACAAGTCGGAGTTCTACCAAGACGGCTAAACGTAGGAGGATCACGCAAACAACGTACGTTTCTGACGCGAATGACCTCGGCGAAATTTCAACGCGGTCATTCCAAAGGAAGAGCCAAATAGAGGTGGTTTAGGTTAAATCGGTGATTTTCCACCAATATCTCGCTGTATCTCAGAAACAGTGCAAAATAGGGACATAGTTACTATGAAACGCTAACAGGAACAGCTCTGGATGAAATCTGGAGCACTCTGAGTACACTGTTGGGGGCTGGCACTGGCAGATTTTGTGCGCGATCCGAGCAGTAGCGACAGCTGGAGAGCCAGGCATATTTTTTCAAGTAAACAATGCACGATTTCACCGATTTCCCATCAGTCATATTTCACGAAATTGACCGTTGTCGCGATGAAAACGTACGGAACAGACTTTTGAAAAGTTTACCGCAAGGAGTCGTTTTCCCAAAAAACGCAAAAAAATTCTCAAAATTGCGACTTTAGGCCGCCAGAACTTCGCAATGATTACAGATCGACAAAACGTCACTACCAAAATAACACAATATCGGATTTCTAGTTTTCGTTTTTACCGTTTGAATCAATTCCCCTGGCCTGTAATACTCCTTACAATAAACCTCCCCAAATTTTCTGCTACGTCCGACGCGGGTTGACAACATGGCAGATAACGCTGACATCACGCAGTCGCAGGCAGCCAATCACCATCGACTATTGACTACTAAGTCACGTGACACTAGGCCTCGTCGAATGCAGGAAGTGAACAGCTTGTGCACAGATAGCCGAGCTCTTCGAGCCGAATACTGTATTGTGGGCATTCCACACAATACAGCCATCTAGTTGATGTTGATTCCGGTGTTTATATTGCGAATATCGTTGCATTTTAGACGTTCATCGCGCATCAATGCCTACTCCATCATCATCATCATCATCATCATCATCACCAACAGCAGCACTAGCAGTAATAGTAGTAGCTAGTTGTAGTAGTAACACGACGACAAAAGACCGTTGCATAGCGCCCGACTATCGCTACCGACAACAAGCCATCAGCCGCCGATGCGGTTTCCATAGAAACCGCCGACATGCGTGATGGATGCTGTTTGTGAACTCTTTGTCACGGCGTGAGACGCGCTGTGAAGATTTATTAAGAAGATTATCTTTCGGGACGCAGTGGAAACGCACCGGCTGTACGCACATTTCAAACAATCACGATTCATCTTCGTCAATTTGGTCGAGGCGTGTATCCTGCCGCCAACGTCGTCGTGTTGCTTTATCAAAAAGGGTCCAAATTACGTGTCGGATAATAAATGGTGATGCGTGGGCTAGATAATGATGATAGGTGATGGATGATCATCCCCGATGGTGTTAGCCTACCGCATTTGAAAATAAGCTTTATAACTTGAATCAATTAGCTTATTATGTTCACTACCGGCACCGTATGTGCTGTCTACCTTCATGCAGCCTTGGCACAAATACATGCGCGGCAACAATACATTAAATGCAATTGAAGGGTTCCGCGCAAGAAGCAGATATATCAGTATTTCTGGTTTTTGCTCCCATAGCGTATTTGTGCTCTACGCATGCCGATCTATCATACAAATAACAAATCTGTGTTGGAAATGATGTGTATGGGTATGCATTTCTTTCTACGATTGAAAACTTTAACTGCGTTTTCTCGAAACTACAAAAGTGGAAGTTATCTGGTTGTTGCACAGAACCCTTCAATTGTCATAATGCGACACCACACAAGATTCATTTCATTTTTAAATTTTATTTAACAAACTAACGCCTTTGGCCGTAGCCAATTAAATCTATAACATGTCCAGACTCTAGACTCTGTTCACACCGTCGGTCCATCCACGTCTGACCGCTTGTCACGGACAGTCGGTCACGTACAGCCAGGCCGCCCCAACATCACGTGACCCATCAAGTATTGCGTGGTGGCTCAGCGGTAGGGCGTTGGACTTGCGATTTACAGGTCGCGGGTTCAATTCCCGGCCAGTTCGCTTTCACGTAACATGGGTCAACTCAGCCTTACATCTTTCCGGGGTCGCTAAATCGAGTACCTGCTCCGGCTGGGGTTACAGGCCGGATTCTCACCTCTGTCGGCTGGCAGGTAACACTGTGTGATTCCATATGGCATGTGAGCTTCCCGTAGCGGTGAAGAGCTAAGGTGATGCTCTGACAGCAATAGCCTATATTATGGAGATAAAGGGACATACGGGTGTAAGAAGTAACTAAATATTATCTTGCATTCATATACTCGTTTAAATACATGCAGTTCAGTTGTCGCAGAAAAACGCAGAAACCGCACGATGCGGTAACGTATGGCGGTTGCACTTAATAGGCCTACGTGGCACGGTAAAAATGGTTATCAAACTACACTGGTGTAAAACTTCTTTACAGAAAGTTAGAATGTTTTGTACAACATTCGAGTAAAACAAGGTGTAGCCCTAACGGGACGTGACCGTACTGTCCCGCCGTGCAGTGTCGACCGCCGGACCTGCAACGCGCCCGGCCAGGCGGCGGCCAACCGCCAACGCGCGTTACAGACGACGACAGACGACGCCGACAGCGTGCGAAACAATACTGGCCCATTAGGCGGGCCAGTAATAATTCACGTTACATTATTTCGCAGTTCAGTTTTTGTCCGTTTACACTGACGCACTGATGCCTCAATATGAAACTGTTAAGCTTTGTTCACACGGATGCGGTGCGTTGCGCGTTGCGTTGCGGCATCTTGCGGCATATTGCGGTATGTTGCAGTATGTTAAGTCCCGTCCACACCAGCGACACTGTCGCCAAAAACGGCGACATTGTCGCCGAAACCGGCGACAACGTCGTCAATAGTCCCGTCCACACCAGCGACAATGTCGCCAAAAAAGGGCGACATTGTCGCCGAAACCGGCAACATTGTGTTTTTGGCAACAATGTTGCCGGTTTCGGCGACAATG
>Ga0209363_1002136_pt1 | contig 10180 bp, 4 predicted proteins | sample WorMetexBAHAMAS3_FD_187385 | JGI IMG/M metagenome (GOLD analysis project Ga0209363, IMG submission 187385) | Marine gutless worms symbiont microbial communities from Max Planck institute for Marine Microbiology, Germany - Inanidrilus exumae... | ecosystem: Host-associated > Annelida > Digestive... | reverse complement strand
GTATTGTCCAAAATATATAAATTTGTTCACTATTTATTTGTAATTGGAATAATGTCTTTGAAACACAATAAACTTGCTGCCTTTTACTGTGCGACCAATGCATGTTCTTTCCATAGGATAAGTAATTTATGTGAGATGTACTATACTTTGCTCGTATGCCGTTTTTTGGTCTGTCTCAAATATTTGTGCATTCTGCCATTGTTTTGTATCATTACTCATTCACTTAACTTGATGCGTGGATGAATTACATATAGTTGCCGGATTGCCATGTTGCTCAACTGATTTTTCTAGCTTAAAAAAGCCCATCCCGTACATTGCCAAATGTCGTGTGTTATCTGCAAGTGTTTACGTGTCTGTTGAGATTTGGGGCGTTGCATATGTTTATGACCAGCTTGCTTTAATCGGCAGGAAGTGATCTTGTGTTGAGTATAAAGCTCATTGAGTGCTGTTTGTTTCAGTTGGTTAACAGAATCTCTCTTTCTTTCTGTTGTGATGTGTACCTCAGTGCTTGCACTAGTTTTTGTGTTGAGGTATTTCTAGTTGCCGTATTCTGCGTCGTTCAATCGTCACTATGCTATGTATGGAAAATTAAGTTGCCACAGTGTCTTGCCCATATCTCTGCCAAATGCAGACCGATTCTCAAAACTTTTTAACTGACAGACTTATCAGTGAATGTGTATTGATGTTTACCGGTAATTAAAGATTCCAGCGCAACTCCCTTGTGAAACATTAATGTCAGAAAAGCAACAATAATCTGCAACACGTATTGTGATTAATGTTAAATCACGAGATTTTATGGGAATGCTTGTATGGTGTTATGAGATCTTTAGTTCTAATCAGTTGATCAACCCTTTGAATGTGTGACAAAATCAGCTAACATTTGACAGATAAGAATACTGGTTGTGTCATGCACCTCTGCCAGGGCACGAACCTGCTGAAAGGTGACGTACTCACACTGTATGCATAGCGACGCATTTGACATGTGATGAATCTATTACTTTATTATATATGTATTATTTACCGGTGAAAGAATTTTGACAGTTAGCCGGCATTTGTTGCAGTTATGGGCAAGAGCGTTGTGGCACGTCTTTTTTCCAGACAGCATGTATTTCTGTTTCATAATGTATTATGACGGCATTTCACATTGTGATCAATACTTTCTGACTTCTGTTAGCCTGTTGTGATTTTGCGCCATGTTGCAATTGCCAAGTTGCCTGTCTGCAAGTCTTCCACTACGGTTGAGTTTTAATCACAGTACATATGTGGCTCGCTGTTATGCGATATTTACAGTTTAGTTACTTCATTAATTTTATTGATCACGGTAATGGACTACTAGTATATTTTACCCGCACAACACTATGCTAGCATGGTACTTGCTGTCATCCTCTGTCTGTCCATCCGTCTGTCTGTCTCTCACACGTCGGTGTTCTACTAAGGTGGTTAACCCAGGATCATGCAAACAAAACCATACGATAGCCCAGGCACTCTAGTCTTTTGATGCCAGATATCTCCGAAATTGCAACGGGGTCACCCCCAACGGGAGCAACAAATGTAGAGTAATTTCAAATCGACGATTTTGGGCCAATATCTCGCTATATCTCAGAAACGGTGCAAGGTAGCGACATAGTTACTATGGAAGGTTAACAGAAACTCGTATGTGCTCTGTCGAATGGTGCTATTTTTAGTGACCTTGGGTGACCATTAACTACCCCAAACCACCCCATTTTCCACATTTTGTATCTCTTCATATTTTCATAGTGGACAGAGATAGAGACTTCATATTTGATAGGCAGGCATGTGCCATACCACAGATGACAAATTATCCCTGAAAGGGACGTGGTCAGGTCACGTGAAGCGTTTAAATTTTGGTGGGCACCAACTATATCTCTGGAACGGCTGAAGCTAGAGTGATCAAATTTTGTACACAGGTAGGCTATATCAAGTCCCAGCATGTGGACAGCAAATCACCCTTATAAGGGGCGTGGTCAGGTCATTGCAGCCCCCAATGATCTCTGGATTTGCTGAAGCTAGAGTCGTCCAGTTTTGCATACAAGTAGACTATTTCAAGTCCAAATGACAAATCACCCTTAGAAGGGGCAAAGTCAGGGTCGCATAACCCACTTTTAATTTCGACGCCCGTAATCATATCTCTGGAGCGGTTGAAGCGAGAGGCGAGTCACCAAATTTTGTACGCAGGTAGAATATATCAAGTGCTAGCTTTGAGATGACACTGACAGACTATCACTAATGGTCCGGGTCCATGACCCGTTTTTTTTTTTGATTTTGGCCCCAAGCATATCTTTGGAATCGGTGAAGCTGGGCACTTCAAATTTCATGTGCTTATTGAAACAGAGGAGTACTATTGCACGCATGATAGATTACCCCCAAAAAGATGAGTTCAGGGTCACGTGACCTCTTTACATTTTGGGAAATAAGTGGTAATATCTCGAAAACTGGGCATAGTTGCAATTGAAGAATAATAGGAATTCGTGGCCTATCAAATGGCACCATTATGGGTAACCTTTTGTGACCTAAAAGGTCACTTTTGCTGTTTGAAACCTTTAGTGTCCATCTGGCAGGGTGGTTCGCGTTCATGATGGTGCACTGGCGGAGTAATACGCAGTGACGTCAACAACATTGGTGGTAGTCGACGTTAGTTGATCACAGTTAAGGTCCAGTTGACATCACCAAGATTGGTTTGTGGAAGTCTGCATTGCGTGCTCGCTGTCAGATAGTTCTGCCTACTGCAACGATGTGTGTACAAAACTATGCAGTAGCACAGTAAAATGTGACAGGTGCCGAAAAGTGCTCGTCGGGTTTTTCACGTGATCCGTTTGCGTTATTAGTACCACAGTAGGCCAATATTCAACTGATACAGAGTGTCACGCGGGTCTCTCAGCGATAGCTGAGCCTCTTGTTCATTTTTAGTGGATAGGAGTAATTGCCCTATTGAAGACTCGTGTCCTCATATGTCAAACAAATCAGAGTAGGCGGTCGTTTTCTTTGTTTCAGCATATCATTGTACAGTGTACTACTGTTAACAGCTATGCTGGTTTGTCCGTTGCTCAGTGTAGCCTGGTGATAAAGTGGCATTGTGTGCATCTTCATTAAATTTTTTGATCGTTATGTCATGTTGTAAGTTTATTGTGAGATGTTTGTATATTTCTATTGCAGTCATCATTGTGCGGTGTGGTTTGCTGCCAGCAGTCTGGCAGTTATGCATAATTACTGAGTGTGTGTAATCAGACGTAGTCATTTAATTGTTCCATTTTGTTGTGCCTGGCCAAGCATTTTGGATCTGGAATTATGATGTTGTGGTCTGTTTATGAGTTACGTAGTATTCGTGCTGTGTCTGCAGTTCATAGTTTTGGCTATTGTTTTATGAGTGTTTTATGTTTTTTGTGCTTAATATTGCACGGTTTTGTCATCTGCTGCAGTTGTGTTCATAGTTCAACTGCTGACCCTTTCTGTGAACAAGGACTTTTCAGCTGTGAGCCTGTGTTATGCATGATCATACAGGGTGACCACACTGCTGCAGCAATTAGAAGAGCCCGGGGAATGAAAGTCCATCGTGGAAATATGGCAAAAATATCAATCGTCCTTGTAGAGTTTGTGGTCAAGGTAATGACTATCATGATGATTTGGTGCAGTGTGTATTACTATTGTGCGGAAAGCACCACTGAACCCTACCTAACCAATAAATCGTCATTCTGGTGTATCTGTCAGAATTATTCTGGTTGTCGTTGTTTTCTGCTGTGCCAAGACAGTATTTTATATGTTAAGTTGGATGATTTACAAAATCTTGAAGTCACACTTACTATGGTCTTAGCATTTATGAAACAGCTGACCGAATGTTGCAAACTATATGCAGTAGTTGCAGTTGTTATGCTTTTACCACCCGACTGTGGTGGCAAAGGCGTTATGTTATCAGGCTGTTCATCCACCACGTTCATCCGTTCATTCATTCATCTGGACGGATCTTGTTACCACAACAACTCATGAACGGCTTGAGCAATCCAGATGAAACGTACGGGGAATATTCACTAGTCTCTGTTGATGACCTGATTACATTTTGGAGGTCCGTTCAAAGGTCAAGGTCACAGAAGGCCATGGTGAAGGCATCTACGTTGACTCTGACCATCTCCTAGTATAAATCTGCACACTTCAGGTTGTTGTAACTTACTTGTAGGATTTTAAGTAGGCGTTAAGATCATTAGCAGTTGAAAAAGAAAATCGTAGATTATTAGTTAAGTGATTCTGTAACTAAGTGGTTTGTGGATATTTTATGACCTGCTTATTAAAATCTTATGACGATCTTAAGAAAAATCTTTGAATAGAATTCCTTATAAGTCAGGTACCTGGTTGGAAAGGTGGGGGGATTGAGTGGTCACCCTGATGCTTTTGAGTAGTTGATATGGTCACGATGTACAAGAATTTGAGGCGGCTCGTAATGCTGTGTTGTGCAGTTTTGTTTGTGTAGGAATAATGGGTATTGTAAAAAGCTGTGGCCATTGATGTGCCATTGTTCACCTGCATCAGCTGCACATACAGGGAGTTGTCGTAGTTAAAGTATTTTTATGCACGTATACGACCTGTATACATGCAGTTTATATGTGCTATGCGATCGTGTTAGAACCATGTGTGGGCAGATTACTATGTCATAATACTTATTCCGTGTATGAAAATGTTAGAACAATATTATTTCCCTCCCAGCTGTTTTGGCTGGTTAATTTAATGCCCAAAAAGTGTGTTTTTTTGTCCATAATGAACATTCTTATGCATTTAAACCAATTATTGGTACAATAGAATTTACTTATGGTAAAAATGTGGTTAAGACTTATACACAGAGTGGATTTGACTTCAATGACTTGGACTTGGCTGCAGTTGTTAATGTGTAAAACCAGCTCCTAGATTAACAAACAGTTGTTGACTATTGCATGACAGAAAAGCTAACTGGCGTTTGAGTAAAAGTAATACTTGTCATAACCATTCATTTATAGAGTAGGACTAAAGTGAAGTTCAACAAGTGTGTGTGAATTTGACTACTTTCTAATACGAATCTACATACTTAAGAATTTTTAAGATATGATCGGACAATAAGTAGCTAGTTAAAGCTGTGTAGTAGAAAATTTGATTTGGACTGAATGATCTGCTATAGAGTTGTGCCAATTATTGGTACAATAGAATGGCATGGCACAACTCTATAGTAGAGTTATGTGTCAGCTGTAATGTGGGTCTTGGGACCAGTATGCGTTCACGTGTTCACTGCTGACGTCTTGCCGTGGGCGTTGGTGTTATTGATCTAGTCTATGCTTTGTTTCTTTGTGTATTCCAGTCCGTGTGCTGTTTTTATCCTACAGTTTTGACAGACGTCGGTTGTGGGACTGTATTGTATGTTGACGTCGGACACCTTGTGCATAGTAGATTTTTGTTTGTGTATGTGTACATTGCTAGTCGATAGCTAGACGTGACGTTGGATTGTGTTCGTTGCATTTGCCAGTTTTACATAGTAGCTTAAACATTGGCTTATTTCATGTGATTAGACTTGAATTGATGAACAGACTTTGAAGCTGTTGACATTGGAACTTATACCATCACTGTGTGGTTTGCCATATCTGCTTGTGTAACACTGATCTGGATGTCCAAATGTCTGTTTCAGTAAGTCAATCTGATTGTAAGATACCAAACTGTTAATTGCATCAGCTTGATGCTACCTGCACAAAACTGATGTTCTGATAGTGAGATTAAATGCTCGCTCGCAATTTGGCATTATGATGCAAGTATTTAAACTTTGCTGTACTTTTTCTGTACTGTATTGTTTAGATGAAGTACTTTTTATTTTGTCTACAAATCTCATTGCTGTGCATTGTCTCGGTATTTTTTCATGACTACATACAGTACTCTTTGTGATATAGCAAATAGCTGGGTGATTCATGACCATAAAAAGAAAGTGACTCCTTCAGGTAACCATCGCACATTCTTTGATTAATTTTACTGTCGATGTTTAAAATAGAGAAGAAATGACAGTGCAGTTAGCAGTGGATTTGAGAATATGGATTTGAGCTAAAGAGAATAAGGAAATTTTACTGTTGCAACCCTACCACCATTTTAATGCATTATATGGCTACAATTGAAGTCACGGAGTGAATAAACCACTTTACCAAGCAGTTGAGTTGGGAATCACCCAGCCGTGTTGTTGTATAGTTTTCACATAACAGTGCTGAATAATTATGTGCACAACTAAGATATGCAATTGGCATGGTTGGTTTTGATGTTTCTGTCACAGTTAGATACCGAGCTGTATTGTGAGTAGCTGCATAGATTTTTGTAGAGGTTCGTGAGTTAAACAGTTTGTAGGTATTGCCTTTGTTATTTATCTCCTCGTTTCACCAGCATATTGTTTGGTTATTTGCTACACAGCGAGTTCTTCAATACTCATTCGTGTTGGCATATTAATTGTAGATAAATGCTTCTTACTAATGAAAACTTAAACAACTTATAATCAATGTTCGTGACCATAACAGTTGAGTGTATCTAATCACCTGTACTGCATACCAAAACATTTGGAAAAATATTGTTATTACTTAAATCCCAGTCAAACAACCAACCAGTTTGAAATTGTGGTATATAATGAAATTTTCAGAATATTTAATGCTTTTACTTGACGTTGCTGTTATTCTCTATCTAAAAACTGATCATGCTGCAGTATATACAGCTTACATAACAGAAATTCTGCTCTGATTTAGTTGCAAGATTTTTACATACTTATAGGCCAGATTTTAAATACAATATTTTGTCTGTGTGACTTGCTTAAAATTTGTGCGATTTTATTGACCAAGCATCGATATTTTCACTAATGAAAGTGTTTCTGTATTGTTATAGTCAGAATAGCCATAGATAGTAGTATATGCATACAGATGCACACCAGTTGCAGTTTTCTTCCGACAACACGCGGAGCTTCATAGCTTCAGTTGCTCAAATGTTTTTGATTTTTGATGAAAATCTCTCAGTGTTGCCATAATACGGGCATTTTCTGCTTAGTTTGCCTGTACAAGTTGTTAATTTCAGCATTGTAAGCTAACGAGAACTCTTAATGTGTGCTTTTTATCGAGTTACTTAAAGTAGTGCACATTTATCAAAAACGAGTTTTGTATCATCGGTCACGGCAGAAGACTAAAGTCAGCATTTCTGGCGTTTGTGTACCAGTTAGTGATGCTACGTCATACTGTTCTTTCACAGTCTGCAGAGTTTAGTTAGAGCGGTGTGCATTTTGCGGAAGTTTTCAACGGTCGTTATAGTTGTGTACTTGTATGTGTGTCGTGTCCTTGACAGCGTTCTGTGCTTTGTTCGCGCCGATGTGTACCGCGTGTGCCTTCCGATTTAATGCCACCAATTTGCAGTGGAGTCGTCGTCGTAGGGTCGTTTTCATCGAGTCTTTTGTAACGGTAGGCTAACTTTTGCAGTGGTGCGCATGCCGACGTTTTCATTCGTACGTGTGTGTGTGTGTGTGTGTGTGTGTTTGTTTGTTCTGTCGCGACGTGTGTATATATGCGTCGGACTTTCTGACCACGCCACGTGCTTTGTAGATTCGCGCGCAGAATATTTTGAACTTGGGGCGTCGTCGGCCGAGATGTCGACGCGTCCGTCTTGTTACTCGCGGTTGTTGGACTGTGCGCGTGAATGTTGGATATTTTCTGGCCGAGGCTCAAAGCATTTCGGTGCATTCATTCCGTGCACGAGACTCGCTGAACAACGTCTATTAAGCGACTCGTTTATCATATACTGATCTGTTCGTCGATGCTACCTGACCGCTTGGCTTATTGCGTTGATATTCGGGGAGACAACCAAAGACTAGGCTACAGAGTAGCGTATTGGACGACCGCTGTCGCCGTTAGATTTCGTTCGCTCGTGCGTCCGTTGTTGTACAGGCTAAGTTACTCAGTCCGAGATGCAATGCAGTGCCGGCCGGTTATACGATATGAGAGTCGCCGCTATTCTCGTATCTAAACACCGCTGCATGAGCTTGCGACTGCAGTCGTCCGATTTCTGCTGTATAGTAAGTAATCTGTAAAGCTAGCAGCTGGATCCTTCATCAGTCGTCCGGCTGTTCATTCACCAGCTGATACAACTCCCGAATTCTGCAATAATTTACGGTAGCGAGTGACTGTGTATACGGTTCTGAACAGCTTTCTTTCTTGTCCCAATGACGTTCTTGTTTACGTTTTCTTTTCTTGTATATTCAGCAACTTTGATGATGTACATTAATAGTGACGTTGGTTTAATTGTATTAAATTTTATTGTTTTTGATTTACATACAACGTGTTTAGACGATAATCGTTGCACTTTCCAGTGTGTTGGAATATTGTAGTTGTCTAGAGTTCACCATGGTAAATTGTTGAGTTTTAATTAATTAAGATGCATGTAACTTCGACTGTATGTATGTGTGTGGATATTATATCGCACAGTTGTTGATTTGGCTTGTTGGCTTTTTTGTTACTTTAACTTTGTCTCATCTAGCCTGAGGACTCGACCTAAGCGTCCGTAAACTCGAAATACTCAACTTGCAAGAAAATTTTTCAGACTTCATTAAAAGTAGCAATTTTATAATGTATCAGTTTTATAATGACAGATTATAATTGTGAAGGTGCTATATCAGTCAATCAATCAATCAGTTTATTTGCTCATAAAAGCAACACAATAATATAAGTGAGAAACTAGTGCTAGAGTAAGACGTACGATATACAAGGCTCGGGTAGGAGCACTTAGAGTGGCCTCTACGTTACTACGTTAAGCCATTTTGACACAATACCGGCGTGTGACAAACAGACGCCGGTATTGTGTCAAGACGGCTAAAAGTAAGATCATGCAGACAACGCCACGTGATAGCACAGGACTCTTAGTTTTCTGACGCCAATAGTCGTTGGTGGGTGACGCCCCATTCACCTGAAATTTGCGCTCAAAGTGACCACCCCTTTCGAACGCCGATTTCGACCAATATCCGCTCATAGTGCCTCAACTGTGAGAGCTAGCGAAAAATATTCAATTAGCAGTTAGCACTAATAGGAAGTCGACCACGCACTTTCGAACGAGCCATAGATGAATCGTGTACGTTACCCCTAATTCCCCCAAGAGGTTGCACAAAAACGCGATTTGCTGTTTTTGCGAGTGAAATTCAACTTCTGTCGAAAGAAGTCTGCTGCAAAGTAGATTGGGTGAAAACTTCCAGAGGCAGAGTTGTAGCTACATCAAATAACATAATTCCTCTATCTAACGAGTTGTACTCGCGTGTACGATTTGATTATAAATAAACTAGAAGGATTGCGTGCGACGTCCCCATCTACCTAAACTTTGACTCACCCCGTTAGAAAACTCCCGATTTCGACAGATTTCGCTTAATAGTGTATCAGCCGCGAGAGCTAGCGAAAAAAGTTCAATTATCACTAATAGGAAGTCGGCAATGCGCTTTCTATCGAGCCATAAATGAACCCTGTGCGTTACCCCTAATCCCCCAAAGGGTGTCTCAAAACGAGAATTTTTTTACATATTTTGCGTTACATTTCATATCTTCGTTGCAGGTAATCGTAGACACTTCAAATTTGGTATGCCGATTGATCATAGCAAGTTCCAGCCTACGGACGACAAACTATTCCTGAAATGGGAGTGGTCACGTGACGTGATCCACTTTAAATTTCAAGGCCCTATCTAATGTTACCAAAAGGATGGCATATCACCCCTAAATGGGCGTGGTTATGGTCACGTGGCTATTGTAAAAACAAATTGCCGTTTGCCGTGATGCAGCGCGTCACGCGGGTTCGTCATCGACAGCTGAGCTACTTGTTAAAATAACGGTCGTACGCTATCCGATATTTGAACAATTAAAATTTTCAAGCGTTGATTGTGTTCAGACTGGGCCTGCGCGTTATCGAGCCAAATTTTGTTGCAAGAGCTTGAATGTTTGCATAAAAATGGCGTTTGTAAAAATTTAATGAGTCTTTACATAGCAAACGTCCGCAATCTTAGACTTTGCCGCCCTTACACTTGGTTGTAAACTGGCCAGTTTTTACAATTTATATTTGCTGTTTGATTACTAAGATATAATGTCAAATGTCTATACTTGCCTGTTGGATTTTTAAATTTTGAAAGGGTCAGTGAGCATTGCGGAGATATGGCGATTTTTAAT
>Ga0209363_1002135_pt1 | contig 10181 bp, 4 predicted proteins | sample WorMetexBAHAMAS3_FD_187385 | JGI IMG/M metagenome (GOLD analysis project Ga0209363, IMG submission 187385) | Marine gutless worms symbiont microbial communities from Max Planck institute for Marine Microbiology, Germany - Inanidrilus exumae... | ecosystem: Host-associated > Annelida > Digestive... | reverse complement strand
GGGGGTTGGCGGCCACCTTGGCGCTGAGTCTGCATTCATCAAATGAACCGGGTGAACTCTCGCAATGGCTTTGCCATGATGACAGCACCATAAATATCATCCTGGTTATTATTATTATTATTATTATATTATATTAATGAGAGTGACTGTTGGCCTATACACGTGATGAAGTATTGCCCCATGCGGGGAGGTGGCATGTTAATGTGACCCGTTTAAATATTTATAAATAAGTGATAATATATCAGAAACGGTACCGGCTTCGTTATAATGGAAAACTAATTTGAAATTCACATGTGTTCTATGGAAAGGTGTCAATATCAGAATGACCTTGAATAACCGTGAAGATCACTTCAGCTGTTTCAAACCTTTCTAAATCTGATACTTGGAAAATAACGCGCTAGGTAGTATACGTTTACATACGAATCACAAATCGCAAGCGGTCTATAACCTTTACTGAGCTATCAAAACTAACGTCGGTACCGGTATTACAAGACTTACTGAGTAAAAGTGGTAGGCTTGGTAACTCTGAAATGGTGCAAGATACAGCCGTTGATGTTACAGACCATTAATAGGAAGTGATTATGACCTATGGAATAGTGCTATATCCAATGACCTTGAGCGACCTTCAAGGTCATTTACCTATCGCCAGCCTTTTCAAGTGGGATTTCTCTGCAGTGATTGAACAGTTGAGCGATGCCGCTAACGCTCAATCAGTTAGCGGCAGCTGAGATTATTGTTGCGTCGCGATAAGATTTCTCCCGACGACAAGAACAGTAAAGTACAAGCTACACTGCAGGACGATATTTATGGCGTACGTACACTTAGTGGACTATATGGTTTCGCGGATTGTTTTTGTTGCCGTCGTTTCGCTGGCGTTGTTGTTACTCCAACTGTATGTTTTCAAGAACATTACGCATAATCCACCATTATCTCGACGTTGTTTTTCGTTTTGTGTACATTGCTGTCTCCATAGATCTCGCAATGTTTACGAATTGTGATTCGGCGCCGACGCCGAGCAGACCTTCGTGGATGTTTTGGTTGTCTGCGACAGCGCTTAATGACGTGCTAACTGCGATAAATAGAGGAGATTATCAGCGAGAGGCGGCGCCACTAGTCGCCATTGGTTGACAGTCGTTCATCACAGCTGATGCTGCTGCTGCTGCTGCTGCTGCTGGCGATGACGACAGCTTTACAGACATGAAAGACGCGAACCGTCAGTCATCTCAGTACATCAGCTAATCTCCGTGTATACATGTACATGGTATAGACAGTTGCCCTGCAGTACAAGCTGACTATCACCAAGGCCCAATAGTCGATTAATTAACAATTTGGGACTGTGACGTGGTTAGGATTTGTCAATTATTACTGGCCCGCCTAATGGGCCAGTATTATTTTCCTCGCTGGCATCTGTCGTTTGTCGTCTGTCGTCGTCGCCTGTAACACTGCCGGTGGGCGGGCGGGCCGGCCGCCAGGCGCGTGAGCGGTCGAGCGGCCGACACTGCACGGCGGGCCAGTACGGTTACGTCCCGTTAGGGCGACACCTTGTTTAACTGGTAACTTAGTTGATGAATGTAAGAATCAATTTTGTTTAGGCTATATTTATAAGCACATGCTTTTAGCCTTCGGGCTACAACTCTAATAAAATCTGAAAATATGATATCTGATATTGTCGGGTTAACTATAATCCGTTATCCATACGTTACGTCAGCCCATGTGCGGCTGCCCGATGATTTCAAACTGTACAATGCAGTACTATAACCTACAATAAAATATTCGTTTAGTAAAATAAATGACAAGTAATGCATTATTTATGATAGTGTATGAAGTATATCAATAGCTGTTTTTGTATAACTGTTAATAGTTAAACCGTATACAACTTGTCACGGTCTATTGCAGTTTTGTGCAGTTTCTAGCAACTGTTGGTCGTCATCGTCTGACGTATTTTCAGAAGCTACTATCTTTAGTCTGTACAATTCTATCATTCTGCGCGTTGCATGATGCGGCAGCCCCACTCCTCCAAGAGAGGTCGCACGATTTTCAGAAGACGAGATCTCTTATTCTGTGTGTCCGATGTGTCGAAACATCTCAAAATTTACGTTTTATTATCATCTGCATGAGGGAGGGTGAAGCAAGTTCAGTTTGCAGCAAGTTTACTTCTGATAATACAGACAATCATTGTGCTCTGTCCTGCTACCGTACTGTGGTCACTGTCACTCGTCGTGTTTACGTCTGGTCGCCCCTGTCACATGTTATTAATGACCGCGATGACCGGCGGGCTGGTTGACCACGGTCCACGGCAGCAGTGGTCAGTTCGATGCCGTGTCCTGGAAATGGATTTTCCACCTGCTGAGACGTGCGCCAACACAATGAACGATTGTTTGTAAACGGCGTCGCGTCAGTCACCGTTACCGCAGTCGACAGAGCGACATCACCGATAAAGACTTCACCTGCTCAACTGAACGCCGACTATGATACTGATGTCTGTGTGTGTGTGTGTTAGTCTGTCGGTGTGTTTGTGTGTTTGTGTGCTGTAGTGTCTGTTCGTCATATCGCACCTCGTTTTCCCGCCCGCGTGTACGTCAGTGACTGCCTGTGTGTCTGTCTGTATAAACGTTGTCGCAGAAAACGGAGCTGTTTTGTCTGTAAACTGCAATCAACTGGTAGTTGTAAAGTTACAGGTAAATTCTAAGGAGCGCAAGTCATCATTTCTTGGGCGCTGTTCGGATAAGTTTAATCGGCAAAAGACTTCAAACTACCTTCTCAGCGTAGGCTATATAAGGTAATAAAGATGTATACAGACGGTTAGTCAGTTACAACTTTCTTATACAAAAATGTTCTTAACCAAGCACAATTATTTTTTTACTAACACACGTATTTGTATTATATGTTTGTTTTTAATTTTCTTCTTATTTTCTTTGTGTATCACTTAAAACTTTATGGTTACTGATCTAGTCGACACTTAAACAGCTATCAAGAGCCTGTAATGCTGACTATAGTCCAAGTAGTCCTATACAGGTCTACAACTTCTCAGTTAAAGAGAAGAGACTTTGAAGTTCAGCTAAACAGAACGTTCCAGTAATCTACAGCGGGTTGGCCATGCAGCTATCTCGGTTTTCGTGCTGTTCGAAATTCAATTATTTGCTCCGATAGAATAACGTTTCTCAGCAGGGACTGGCGCATCGTTTGTCTAATGTCGTGTTTTATCGACCATCACTAATTTACAGCATGCATACAGGTCATTTCGGCCGCGCCTTTAAGTCCTCGGTCATATGCGTCATTTAGACAGCCCTTCCTCGTCGTCGCGACGTCTTCAGTAGTCTATGTCTCTGATACCACACAAGTTGATTGGCATAACGCGACACTTTGAAGTTCGAAGTAGATAATAAACGCGATTGGTGCGTGGTCCATTCGGCTCTAAGATGTCGTTCCCACCGTGTTGGTACCGTTCACACGGAGCTTCTAATGGTTTCAGCACCGACCATACACTGAGTTTGTTATATTTTGCATCGTTGATGGACATAATTAACTATTTTAAAAGTAGTTACACCATTGCAGTTAACTATTCATTAAAAAGTAGTTAGTAAATACTCATTAACTACATTCTTTCATTATTTCGCCAATTTTCAAATCGTCGATAACAAGTATGTAACTCCATTACGACCATTCAACAGTTCAAACATCGTTCAGATTTACTCAGCATTAATCGTCGACATCAGAAGAACATTCTCTGCTCGGCAACTTAAGGCATCTTAGATGCGGGAATACAGCACAAAACTATGCAGTGAGTATGGATGGATGTTAGTCACTCATTTTGTAGTTAACTAATTGTGGTTACTAATGACTCTTTAAAGTAGTTACCAACTAATTTTAAAAGTAGTTAGTAGCTAGTTTTTAACTACTAAAAAGTAGTTAAATGTTATAGTTAACCAGTAGCAGTCATCTATTGCCCATCAATGTTTTACACTGAGTGATCACTGTGACAATTCCTGCCTTATCGCGTCTTCAAAGTGTACAAATATCAAACCCAAAGACGAGTGCATTTGACCCATCGGCCAAAATCTACTCTACATGTATGTTCTGTTTATAATAATTTTGTCGGCCTTTTGATCTCAAAGTCCTTGGGTGGACGCTGTTGTTGTTCGGAAGCGTCATGTTAGCTGCGTTAATTCTGCCCGAGCAGCACTTCCGGTAGCGAGCAGAGGGCGAGACCAATAAGTATGCAAGTAAACACAGTCTTGAGGATCTTGAGTCAATTAGGAAGCATGTTCACTTGCCTGCACATCGACATCATACGCCACTAATAGGCCGCGATGTGAGCCAGTACACGGAGGCGCACAGCCATGCAGAACATAGGATACGATAAATTACTCGCACCGATATCTCACCTTTAATCCACCCTTGTCCGTCTAACTAACGTTAATTCATATTTCTCTTTCTGTCTGGTATCTGACAGTGCTTTCAGTATTCATAATCCAAGTGTTATACTCGGGTAATTCCGAGGTACGGTGGGCACTTGAGGCACGTCGCGTCAGCGTACTGAAGAACAATATACATGTAAGCAGAAGTGAAGGACGTCGTACAAAACCTGCTGAAAACTGCCTTCTACGCATGCGTGAGTTACTGTTGCTCTTAGCGTTCAATGGAGTGTATACAATTCACAGGCAATGTTCTGCGAACTACTCATTGCGCTCAAATAATTGTTATTCGGCTCGAAGCTAGGCTTTAGCCGAATACTAGATTCGCTTTACGGCGCGTTTGGCGGTGTTCACGCGTTCGGCTTTTTTGTCACGTAAGCAACGCACGATTTCACCGATTTCCCGTCGGCCAAATTTCACGAAATTTAAACACAACACGTCGATCGGTCTCGCGATGAAAACTTTCGGAACAAAATTTTGAAAATTTATTACCGTAAGGGGTCGTTTTTCCAAAAACGCAAAAAAATTATCTAATATTTTCAACATCTTGCGACTTCAAGCCGCCATAACTCCGCAATAATTACAGATCGCCGGAAATTCACCACCAAAATAACCCTCTACAGGATTTCTAGTTTCTATTTCTTACCGTTGGAATCAATTCAGATTCATTCCTCTGGACAGTACAATACGTACAAGAAACCTCCCCAAATTTTCTGCAACGTCGACGCGGGTTGACAACACGGCAGATAACGCTGACATCACTCAGTCGCAGGAAGCCAACCACCATCGACTATTAAGTCACGTGACACTAGGCCTCGTCAAATGCCTGCATTCGACGAGGCCTAGTGTCACGTGACTTAATAGCCGAGCACTTCGAGCTGAATACTGTATTGTAGGCATTCCACACAATACAGCCATCTAGTTAGTTGCGTAGCACAGTGGTAGAACTTCGGTCTTTGGTCGACAAACTTTCGCTAACCTGCGCTCGACCGGCAGCTGATGGGTAACCACTTATGTGGGTAAACCGTCCGCTGCAGGTCAGCCAACTAGGCCAACTCGGCCTTTCATCCTTTAGAGATCGATAAATGAGTAGTAAGCTGTAATCTTGCTCGGGTGGCGCCATCTGGTTAATGCTTACGGGGTGAAAGCCTGGTGTGGCTGATTGGGGCGGTGATGTGCTTGCTAACTGCGGTCGCGGGTTCAACAATTGTACCTTAACGCGTGCAATGGATGGCCGCATTTGCGCTGCAGCACCATTGGCTCTTGCCGATCAACTACCACTTCTGCGATTGTAAAGCGCATCTGGACAGGTTGTTTACCGTGTAAGTAGCGCTATAGAAGAGTCCGACCTTTTACCTTTTGATTTATAACTTTAAACTTCTGAATTAAACATAGCACTAGCACAAATAAACAATAAAAAGAATGCTTTTATTGCTTGGGTAATATGCAGACGAGACAACGAAACAGTTAAAACTAGTCAAAATTTCCAAATCGCAAATATTTCCCTCTTATTGTAATTTCTTCAAACAAAAATTAAACCGATTATATGGAAAACTACTAAATGCTTGAATATTTGATAAGCATCACGGAATATGGGAATATGTTTTGGTTCCGATTTCGTGAAGAATAATCGCACGCATTAGCATGTGGAAATTGTTGTTGCCAGTAGATAGACGGACGTGAGTGAGTGAGCGATCTGTGAGTAGGCTGTTATTAACAACAGCAGTCGAGGATGTGAGACGAGCTGGACCAAGACATCTGTATCTGTGAACCAGTCCGCCTTAGCATCATCATCATCATCACCATGAGCCAGTGACTGTAGCACGCAGGCGTATACACGCACTTGTACAGAAACTTGTTGGCAGTAAATATTAGACCAGTATGGACCACCGACGGTGTGTGGCGTGGCGCAAAACAGGCGGGAAATTTGGGGGTGGGTGAACAGCTGAATTTTGCAGACTGTCAACGTAAAATTGAGCCAAAATGACGTAATATACTCTTCGATTCGTCCGATTTTCAACCCAGGAGGATGCAGCGAAAAAAGTAACCAAAGCGTTTGTAACAAAATTTCCCTTCTCTTGAGTTAAAAACGAGATTCAGCAGCACGAAGACAATGCTAAATTTCGACTCAGCGGCAAGTTCTGACACTGGTAACTTCCTCTGATGTTCCTTCCCACATAGGACTAACTAGATAATTTACAGTGAATGATTCAGGCTTGACAATACCAGACGCCGGTCCCTGTTTGTGTGGGAATCTGGTGGCCAGTCTGGGCAAAATGTACAAAATTTTTAAAAAGTGCAAAAACTGGGGAAACGTTAAGCGTCTATATGTAGTTCATAAGCAAAACTGTTCAGTTTCTGGGGCTCCTTCCAAAATAGAAACTAGAAAGGGTCCTTCGTTATTATGCACATGTCGCATAAAAGCGTTATCATAGATCAACTGTTTAACGTTCGTGAAACAAGCTTGAACGCTTGAAAATATATACGAGAGTTGCTGTGCGGTGCTATCATCAATAACCAGTGAGTCTTTGGGAAATCGTGATATTAATAATTACCAGATATTATCACAATAACGTTAGAATTACAATATGACGAATTTGTGGCGACAGTATGAAGACAGCATCGTAGAATCTGCACGAAAGGCACACACACTGTGTATATATAAGGCACAAAAAACTCCGCGATTATTTCTATATACAAAAAGCACTTCACCGCTAACAAACAAGAGTCAATCTTACAGTAGACTACTTTACATATCGCAAACTGACGGCTATAAATAGCACACACACACAATGACGTCATAGCAGGTGGTTGCTAAGACCACACAATTATACGTAAACAAACTAATGACGCAGTCAGTGAGATTCACTGAATAATGATAAACACAACAGACAGCGTATTATAAAGTTAACAGGCAACGGTTATTGAATATTCTGCAATAACCCCATCACTAAATTTCACGTCGGCAACATACGCGGTAATGACAAACTAGCGTACCATGCCGACCAATCAGAGTCCGCGGCGACATTGACTATCAAGTCGCATCTTTCTCCAATCCAAATCTCAGTTACCGTTGCTATTTACTTCCTTATTATCCACACATGCCATATAGGCAAGATGTGGATATAACGGTTACTGTTTTGTTTGTTTGTACGGTTACGGATTTCTCCGGCGAAGATAAAGCTAGCGGCGTCAAATTTTGCACGGTGGTTCAAGGGCGTCCTCGGCAGGGAATCTCCCATTTTGGGGGACTTTGCTCCCCAGAAGCCCAAAATCGGACGACTCGGCCACCCACGCGGAAGTGGAGTTCTAGATGGGAAGAGCTTTTGTAATTGCATGCCTATATCAATATCGTGCGGCATGTGGACACATAGGTCGGCGTGTGTGGATATACGGCCGTCCTCGAAGACGGACGTAGTTGTGTGACTTTTTAACAAATGTGGCGAAGACATGCGAGATATGTTTGCTGTGTGCCCAAGTTGCGCAATCTCATTTTAATGCTCAGTCGATTAGCAAGTAATATTCCTTCCGAAAATGTCACGAATATTCAACGATAACTTTTGCGTAATTTGCTAACAGTCATACATATAGACAACCCGCAACAAAGTCACAGGCCTAATCTGCTTCGCTCAGGTGTAATAACCTCAGGTAGGTCTACGACACGCGAGTGATGCCAAGAGATCAAGTAGTTTTGCCCGTGCATCAACAAAGGTAGACATCTACCTGAGAACCAACTCACACTTCCGCAGTCCCAGCTGTAGCTGCGTGGTACTCGCAAAGGTCGCGAGGCTGAGTTGGCCTCTACAAGTATAAAAGTGCGTGAACAGTTTGGCATGGACCGCTGATCAATCAACACGTGCCACGGTGCCAACGCCCACACTTAGCAGTCAGCGACACGCCACTCAAGCGTTGAGATGAGTGGACATAAGAACAACAACACGCCATTGTACGTATAGGCAGTTTGATGACTGGTACAGGCCTCACTGTACGAAACCTCGCAGCTCACTGTACCAATCGCAATAGGTTGATACGGTCACTTGTTCGACGCGCCACGACGTGACGGGGGATGAGACGTGTGGATCGACCTTTACGGCGACGACATCAAGAGATGCGACTAGCAAGCACCTGCTGCTGCGACTGTGACGTGTGTTGCCATGACGACGACTAGAGGTGGACCAATAGCATAACTGACCTGACCCACAATTAAACTCACCCGACCCGGTCTGACCCATTTCGTATTAACTCTAGTTTTCACATAAATGTGTTAATTTTAACCCTTCAACAAATTTAAAATTAATGGAGAAGCACACATGGAGTTACGCATCCTAAAATGGTCATGATAAAATATATTTTCATCTAATACGCGTTTAGTTATCATTTATACCGACAACCAACAACTGCATTGAAATGATTAATAATTGGCTTCTTCAAACTGGCTGTCGTCGTCATATTTATTGGTAATTTTTGACTACGAACCAGACACCATCGACCCATGCAGTCAGCACATTCCATGACCGGATCTGATCCACACCCCACCCCACCCCGTGGATGAGTCCGATGGACTCGTCTACGCTGATCCGTAGTCGTACCCGACCACGTGTCCGGCGGACCTCGACGCCGCTGCGGCGGCGGCGGCGTGGTGATGATGGTGTAGTCCGGCCACCCGTGAGAAGTAGCTCGGATAGTCCGTGCTGACGGGGTACGGCGACGGTCGTACCTTGAGGTACGAGTCGAGGCAGCCGCCTGCGCCTCCACCGGCCCCGTACGAGTAAGCGGAGTAGGGCGAGAGGCAGTCGCCTGGGTAGACCGGGTAGCCGTGAGAGGCGAAGCCTCCGACAAGTGCGCGTTGATCGCCGGCGACACAGGACGACGATCCAGACGACATGTAGCCAGTGGCCGTACCACCGACCGCACTGGGCGACTGGTAGAACTTGGACAGATTGTCAGCCGACGACGATGATGAGGATGATGATGATGATGTCGTCGTCTGATTGCATGGACTCGCTGTACATTCAACATCATCAATCCATGCGTTTTTATCACCGAATAACATTTCGACGCCGTGCTTTTCATTCTTGTTGTAGGGCTACAGTAATATACGACTGATTGTAGTCAGCATTCTGCAGACGCCAGGCGGCCTATCCATGCCAGTGAAATTCACCGACGTATACTGCAACCAGACTAATTAATACAATTAAACTAAGCGTAAACCAATTACTTTACAAAATAATTACTTACAAATTCGTAATTTCTGCCACTAAATCATATTTTCCAATTTTAAAAGTTTCAAGTTAAATTTAACAATTATATACGCAACAGCTAGCCAGTGGTCGAACAAAAAATACAGTACTAGAGGACGTCATCTAGGAGCCGAAAGCAAAGAGATTTCGACGCCGTGTATTGCATGGGGTCCACGACCGCAGTGGGGGGATCCCCGTCCCCTCTGGTAATTGGAGCACTGTAGCTAGCCGTGAAGGAACATTAGCGCACAAGATAATGTCTTTAGAACATTCGCTCAATTACTACATGAGTCATATGACGACAACGAGAAGAAAGGTTCTTTGTAAATTAATTAAGCGTCACATTTCATAAATAAAGTCCGTACTATGTAAGTCCATTTGTTTCACAGCGTTCATTAATTCTGTAGCTGTATTCACGGGCGGAATATATTTCTAAAAAAGTAGTTCCATGTGTACGTGAAACTAGAAAGCCATCACCCGAGGTCGCACCTACCCCCCCCCCTCCCCCTTCAGCAACACTTTAGCC
>Ga0209363_1002133_pt1 | contig 10187 bp, 5 predicted proteins | sample WorMetexBAHAMAS3_FD_187385 | JGI IMG/M metagenome (GOLD analysis project Ga0209363, IMG submission 187385) | Marine gutless worms symbiont microbial communities from Max Planck institute for Marine Microbiology, Germany - Inanidrilus exumae... | ecosystem: Host-associated > Annelida > Digestive... | reverse complement strand
TACCGTGCCAACATCAACAAATGAATCAGAGTGCATTACAGCCCTGGAGCCAGTAAGGGGCACTACTTGATATGAACATAATGCTTCCAAAATGCAAATGCAAAGATGCAAAAGAATGCAAAAAAAATACAGCCATAAACAGCATGGGCAATGGGCATCCGCTTGCAACTGCAAAATTATTCCATTTTTAAAATTTTTATAATATGGAAAATGCACAAATATTTCACATTAATATCTGTTATAAGAGAGAAGTCAGCAGATTATCCATTATTAAGATGCATTTACTATCAGCCACCAACACAGCAGCAACTAAGTTATCAAAGATGTACACTTAATATTGATGAAGGTCACAGTAACAATTATTTTATAAAATTAGCCCCATACGGGACTGACAGTCGAGTCTTTGCAACTAACGTTTCTGCCAAGTTCAAAGTCACGTGACACAGAAACTAGGACAAGTATCAAAAATCCGCTTTTGAGATGAAAAGCGACGCAAAATGTAGAAACACGATGGTTTGGAGTAGTTAGGGTCACTCAAGGTCACTCTAAAAACAGCAAACTTCGATAGTGCGTGTACGAATTCCTGTTAGCCTCCTGTAGTAACTATGTCCCTGTCTTGCACTGTTTCTGAGATATAGTGAGATATTGGTCGAAAAGTGCCGATTTTAACCTACACCATCTGTACTTGGTGTTTCCAGTGGGGGTGACCCGATCAAAATTTCGCCAATTTCTTTAGCATAACAAAAATTAAACTGGAGTCCCTGGACTATTGTGCAGCATTGTTTGCATGATGTCCCATTTTGGCACAATATTGGTTGTGACAGACAGATGGACGAACAGACAAGCACACGCCCATGGCATATACCGCGCTAGCATAGTGTCGCATGGTAAAAATTAATGAAATACCATGATTCTGTGACCAGTGGTTAATTTCTAAAAAAAGCGGTACCCCTCCTTGAGCCACTTCACCCACCAATTGATGAATATATCTACTGAAGAGATAAGGAGACAGGATGCCTCTTGCCTAGTAAGCTAGTACAATTAGTTATCGTAAAAAAAACTTGGCTTGAGTGTAGGACGCCGATAAGGGAGGGTTAGAGTTACGGCTAGTTACCCGTGCGGCGCAAGCGATGCGCAGCTAATAGCCATCATTGTGTGTCCGTCTGCCTGTCTGTGTGTCTGTGTCACAAGCCGGTATTGCATCAAAACGGCTAAACGTAGGATCACGCAAACATCACCACGTGATAGCCCAGGGAGTCTAGTTTTTTTTGACGCCAAAATTCGTTGGTGGATGACCCCGTTCCCCCTGAAATTTGTGCTCAGTGACCCACACCCCTTCCAAACTGCACAATTTCCAACAATATTTGCTCACAGCGCCTCAACCGTGAGAGCTGGCGAAAAAGTTCAATTAGCACTAATAGGAAGTCGACCACGCACTTTCCAATGAGCCATAGATGAATCGTGTACGTTACCCCTAAGTCCCGCAACGGGTGGCACAAAACGCAATATTGCTATTTTCCCAGTAAATTTCAACTTCTGTCGAATAAAGTCTGCTACAAAGTTTCTTTGTGTGAAAACTGCCAGCGGCAAAGTTGTAGCTACATCATTCCTCTATCTAACGGTCCATAGATGGATTGCAGGCGACGTCCCCATCTACCTAAAATTTGCGCTCAAACTGACCCACCCCCGTCGGAAAACGCCGATGTCAACAGATTTCGCTTAATAGTGCCGCAGCCGTGAGAGCTAGCGAGAATTGCAATTATCGCTATTAGGAAGTCGACAACGCGCTTTCCATCAAACCATAGATGAACCCTGTGCGTTACCCATAAGTCCCCCAAAGGGTGGCTCATAACGAGAATTACATTTGGCGTTGCCTTTCACTTCTTCGTTGCAGGTCATCGTAGACATTTCAAATTTGGTATGTGGGTTGAACATAGCATGTCCCAGCCTACAGATGACAAACCGTCCCTGAAATGGGCGTGGCTACGTCACGTGACCCATTTTAAATTTTTAGCCTTCCTAAGATATCTCTGGAACGGCTTAAGCTAGAGACTTCAAATTTGGTGTGCATGTTGATCATAGCAAGTCCTAGCCTATGGACGACAAATTGTGCCTGAAAGGGGCGTGGTCTCTGTCACGTGACCTCTTTAATTTTTGGAAAATAAGCGATAATATCTCGAAAACGGTACGAGATAGCCTCATAGTTTCTATTAAATTTCAATAGGAAGTCGTATGCGCTCTATCGAATAGTTATGTTGCCGATGACCTTGGGTGACCCCTAAGCACGTTAAACCACCTCAATTTCTACATTTTGCATTGCCTATGCATCTTCATAATGGGCAATCGCAAAGACTACAAATTTGATGTAAAGGTTGAATGTGAAAGTCACAGCCTTCAGACAACAAACTGTCCCTGATAGGGGCGTCGTCAGGTCACGTGACCCATTACAAAATTTCGAGGGCTCCAATCATATCATTGGAACAGCTGAACCTAAAGTCGTCAAATTTTGTACATGAGTAGGCTACATCAATTCTAACAACAGGATAACATATCACCGACAAAAGGGGCGTGGTTATGGTCACGTGACTGCTTTAAAATTTTGCCCTTTGTCGCGATGCAGTGCGTCGCACGGGTTTGTTAGCAACAGCTGAGCTACTTGTTTTCAGTTATGTTAGGGCAAGTTTTAGGGTTAGGATGAGTGACTATGCCGGTGTCCTACACCAGCTCCTATATCTTCTCTCAAGCCTAGCCTTGCGTGGTGAAACTGCTGAAAATAGATTACCTTACGTCCATCCATATAATACTCAATAACTTAACGTTGTTTTCTTCTGCCCAATAACATCAAATAACTAGAAGGCTGTATTGTGTTGAATGAACAGAATACGGTATTCACCCGAAGCAACAGGTGTTTCCCTGGCCCACCAGAGTCGTCGATGCAAACGGCATCTCGATCGCTTCATCAGTTTTTGTAGGGCTCACTATAGGTGACAGACCGACTGACAGACCACGCTACTCGGTCGGTAACAACAGGCAGAGTGCACAGTGTTGAAGCCAAATTCTGTTATTGTCTATGGCTACAATGAGTATTCATTGGAGGAGTCAACTTGACAGACTGGATCAACTTCAGCAATCAGCAGCTATATTCAGCTGTAAGACTAGACGGGTTGCAGTGTATGTGGAGACACACTACAATATAGCCTCAAAGAGAGCGTTTCCCACCGGCATACCCAACAGGTGACACAACTCTTTACATATTTACTGATGCACAAACTATTTAGTTCCTGCATTTGATGATACCTAGTGTCACGCACCTGCGACTGAGTGATGCCGGCGTTAACTGCCGTGTTACTTACTTTCAATTTCCAATTCAGTCTGCTTTTCTGCGCATTGACCCAGTTTCGTGATATTTTATTGGATGACCTGGCTGTGATCTGATGAAAATCAGGCCACTATGTGTACGTACGTTATGCCGTATAATAAACGTGCGCTAATCTTTGCCAGAAATGTTTTCTTGTATGCAGCGTACAGACAAGGGGAAAGACACAGAATTAATCCTAATGGTAAAAAGGAAACTAGACATCATGTAGGGAGACCATTTGGCCGTGAGTTTTCGGCATTTGTGATCATCGCGGAGTTATGACAGCCTGAAGTCACAAGACCTGGAAATTGTGCAATTTTTGCGTTTTTTTTGTGGAAAAACGACCGCTTATGGTAAAATTTTCAAAATTCTGTTCCGATAGCTTACATGGCGACACCAAATGATGTGATTGTGTGCAAATGTCCTAAAATTTGTCCAACGGGAATCGATGAAATCGTGCATTATTTTCCTCACAAAAAAACAAAATTTCGGCTCCCTTTCAAACTGTCTCTACTGCGTGGATCGTGCCCAAAATCTGCCAAGGCCAGCCTCCAACATTTGGCTCACAAGTCACAATGTTCCAAATTTTATCCAAATCAGTTCACTTTTGGCAGAGTTATAGCCAAACGTATGAAGGCCTTTCTTTTGGCCCATAGAGTATTTGCAATATTGCAATAACAAGTGACGTCACTGATTCAATCATTCAACAGGTATCAGTAAGTAAATTAATAATATATAACAATAACATTCATATTGTCAGCCTACGTCTATCAGTCTCACTTTCAGTCTCAGTCACTGATAAAACTGAATTTGTGAGTCATAACATACAGTCACAATTCACGGTGACAATAACATCAGTGATTCATCACTAGATTGTGTGCTGTCTTGTGTAGGTTACATAAATTTTTATCAAACTCCTGAAATCCTGTGGGAACTGTTGGGGACTCTGCATTCCCGTTGGGCCGTTGATTTCAGCGGCAACTGCATGCCATTACCTCTGTCAAAAAAGTATGGGAACTGAGTTCCCGTGCGTTACTGCAGAAGTTAAGCCCTGTCTGTGACTTTATTTTATGCGACAACCCTTGCATTATGTGCAGACAACATATGATGACCACCAATAATGCTGACATTTTCCGTAAGTGCTTTGACACTGCTCCAAATGTTATCCAAAAGCATCTCTTTTGGAGGACCTGTCCCAACTCGAAGCAATTCATGAAAAGTAGCGTGTTAAATAAAAGCTGAAACTAACTACAATGCTGGCTTATAGAGATTACCTTGTAGTAAGGCATAACGATGAGCACCTCACTGACAACAGTGATATGACCAGTTACAGGTACAACAGCATAAGCCTCGCATGAGACAAGACTGCGGTGACACACCGCATTCATTAACTCTACTTCATGAACTGCATGCTTCTCATCATCTTGTGAGTGGCACGTGACCCTCTTCAATGCATACAGATGATGTGAACGTCTATCTTCAATGAGATCAATAACACTGAATCCACTGCAATTCAACACTTCTAACAGTGACCTCTCACATACTGTCCAAGCATCAAGATACAAAAAGTGACCATAGCAGTGCTTAAATTTCTTTCTACACAGCAACCTCTGTCAGATAATGAATGAATGAATGAAAATGCGAGGATTTTAAGTGCGTTTAAAAACCGACTGAGAGCCGGCTTTGTCTAACACACTATGTAAACAAATCAAGCCGTTGAGCGAAGTAAAGCCGGAAATGGTCAGGTAGTCCGTGGAGTCAATCACTAGTAAACCGTTCACCTAATGAGTATGCTTCAAAATTTAAAAATAACACAACCACCACTTATTGGCTCTTTACACAAAACAATCCAGGAGAGTCAGTATCAGAAAATAGATGTCAGTAACACTCCTCCTGAGGAGAGTAACTGGACACTTCACCTATGGGACACTTCGCCTACTGTACAGTTCACCTACTGTTTGGTCATTTCGCCTACTGGACAGTTCGCTTATTAGACAGTTCGCAAAATGCCCGGAGAGTTCGCCTACAGATTGCCCATTTGGCCTACCGAAATCCCGAAATAAAATTAGATGTGTAGATTATTAATAAGAACGGCTATATAGGCCTAGTTTAACCACAAAGATATTTTTTACAAGTTTTAATCCATAAAACATGCAGACAAACCACGTCAGCACTCAGCAACACAGAAATGGTAGGCCTATTAATATGGGAGTAACAAGCCTATTACTAGGCAAAAATACAAAAATACGAGACACCAGCAGAACTGATCTCCAAAATTTTCTATTTCCATTCGGTCTCTATACCTATAATTCCTTAAATTTTAAGACAAGTACATGCTGCAATTTAATTAGGACTACTTCAAAAGCACAACTTGCGGCGCACTTGCCGCCCGCAACAAATCGCTCAAATCTTGCCGAACCCCTGTCATCATGATCATAATCATGAACAGCAATGCTAGAATTACCGGGGATGGGGGATCCCCCACTGTGGTTTCTTCGGCGCCTTGGTGTCGTCTCCCACTACTTCTTTCTTAATTCGACCACTGATGAACAGACTTTTATCAAAGATTTTAGAAAATTAACATGTTAATTTTCTAAGATCTTTGCTTCCAACAGGCCATTGTGCGTACAAAGACTGCTGCCAACGGACGCCAGATTCCAGTAAGTAGGCCTAACTACCGATGATGTGTGAAGTACGCCGCTTAAAGTTGTTACTAACAACCTGTGCCCATATGATTCAATGTTCGTGTGACTGTAATGTAAAGCAAGTATTATATTACACATCTGATTTTATTTTATTCTGGTAGTCTTGTTGGTAAAATGAAGAGCAATCTGTAGGCGAACTGTCCAGGTAGTAGGCGAACTGTCCAGTAGGCGAAATGTCTCGTAGGTGAAATGACCAGTAGGTGAAGTGTCCAGTAGGTGAAATGACCAAACAGTAGGCAAAGTGTCCCGTAGGCGAAGTGACCATAATTCCCTGAGGGCAGGCACCCCAACACCATACTATCAATGAGCAAGAGATGCAGTAAAGGTTACTGCTACATGTTGCTGGAAATAGCCATTTTTCAAGTTTCTATGACTTTCAAACAACAGAAAACTTTATGACCCATTGTTTGCATTAAGCGGAATAGACTATAGGGACCGAGAGGAAAGATGCAGCCTTGATCGGTAAAAACTTAATTACAGCAGTTAACAAGAAGCTCAACTATTGCCGAGAGACCCACGCGACGCTCTGTATCAGTTGAAATAGTGGCCTACTGTTGTACGAATAACACAAACAGATCACGTGTCAGCCTGAGAAGCACTTTCATTAACTGCCACAATTTACTCCGCTACCTGTACAGTTTTGTACGCCAGTTTACCACACTGGTTGAGTTCTTAAGTTGACAGCACCTGAGACAATCAGCTGTTCCAAAGATATGGTTGATGCCCACCAAAATTTAAATGGTTTATTTGACCTAATCATGCCCCTTTCAGGAATGGTTTGACATCCGTGGGCTAGCACTTGCTACTGTCATCCTACCTACCAAATTTGAAGTCTCCACTCATTACTAAGATATGAAAGGCGATTAGGGTTAGGATGATACCAGCCATAACATCAATACTCGATACCTCGATACTTGACAGTGATCGATACCGATACTCGATACCGAGTATTACTACTTTAGTGATGTCATTATGATATAAGTTGTATGCTGTTTGCAGAAGAACAAGCCGAATAGTCACAGCCAATGTGCGAAAGCAGTTACTTATATCCTGGATCAGCCTACTGCTGTCTGCAGCTGCAGCCTGCAGAGGCCACTTATCCAATCAGGGCCAGAAATTCCGCTTCATTGTTGATTGTGATCGCCAATTGCCAGTTATGTCGAATAAAATAAACTATGTGTTTCTGCGTTGTATCGCTGGTGCGAAATTAAATGGGCATGAATGAACCATCAAGATTGTGTTTATGTTGTGTGCGAATGATAAGCTTTTGTAACTGTAATAAATTAGCTGTGCCGTAGGCCTAATAATTTTATCACATACATTACGTCACAGTCCATTCAGTGACTAGCATTTCGGGTAGTCCATTCTTTTCAGTAAACTTTGATCTGGCCAGTAATATAATATTGAAATACATCATAATTAGCATTATTATTATTCTGATAGCGCAATACTTCAGGAACAAGTAGGCAAGTGTTAACAGAAATTCACTGAAATTGCATAAACTATGGAGACCCAAAAATTGTTTGTCCTATCATATATTTCACAGTGTCGGTTTAAACACATAATTCAACTTGCTTGGCCTTGACTTATGACTTATGCGGTTATTGGTCAGCAACTTCCCGTGAACCTCGCAGTTTATCCATTTTCTCTGTTTGCCGTTGGGTGCGTGAAATGTAGCCAGCGACCAATCAGAGTGAATGCAGCTACAGATGTATCCGCCAGTGGCCAGTGACACTGTCGTCAACATAGGCCTACGGTTTCACCTTTAACTATCGTACTCGGCCACAAAACTAACAGAAAAATCGGCGACAGTTAGACCTATTACAGTAACCTCATTGCTTCATTTTACACATAAGTTAAAACATTAGTGTTGTAGACTTATGATAATAAATTAGTATTCATCATCATCATCATCAACACATGGAATTTTTAAAGTGGCCTAAGCAGCAACACCACCACGAGGACCACTATAGTCAGAGTAAGTACGAGCAGTATCAGGCAGTGTTGTAACATCAGTGGAATAAGTATGCCTTCAGAAGTATGTCTTCAGATGATGCCGGAAGGTTGACAGCAGAGGTGACATCATCTGGTAAGCTGTTCCAGATCTTAGCACCAGCAATCGGGAAGTCGCGACTACCGACAATTGGCAGGCGGAAGGACGGAACGTCGAGCTGATTAGACAATGTAGATCACAGCATTCGTTGGTTAGACATGTCAGCAACGCGAGTAAACTGAGACGCCATGTAAGGTGGCGCTGTACCGTGCAAAGCATGAAATGTCAGTGTGGCTATCTTGAAGACGATCCACTCTGGAATGCGAAGCCAGTGGAGACTGATCAGTGCATCGATGATGTGTTCAGATAGCCTCGTGCTAAAAAGAGCCTGGCTGCTGCATTTTGAACGGATTGCAAATGCTGGATGAGACTGGCCGGCAAGTTGATCAGCAGACTGTTGCAATAATCCAGGCGGCTGAAAACAAGTGCAACGACCAGTAGCTAAAACACAGGTAACGGTACCGAACGACGGATGGTGTGCAGCTGGCGCAGAGTGACGACGCAACAAGAAACAGTCCGCTGCACGTGTGTCCGCATCTTTAGGTCAGCATCAATGTAGACTCCAAGATCACGGACTGCTTTACATGGTGCAATCGCAGTCGAGCCAATCGTCAGACCAAGACTGGGGAGTCGCTGTTGGTGTTGGGCTGTAGTGAGCCACATGAACTCAGACTTGACATCATTAAGTTGAAGCCGATTGCTCGACATCCAGTCACCAACAGCATCAACGCACCCATTGATATCTTGTAAAAGATGACTGACAAACATAAAAAGATGCCCATACAATAAATACATATGACTAATTAGTTATAGTAAAACTGTTACTTACAACAGACTTTTAAACTTAGTTAACATATGGTTTTAACTGAACTTTTTAAGTCCTGTAAACTAGTGGTCTAAGTAAAAACATTACACTATTAGTTATTTTGTTCATAGCAAGCACTAACAGACAGTAACAGACCCTAATTTAACCAGAAGATAGGCGCATAAACCATACACCGTGTAGACGCCATCACAAATAGATGCAGCTGTGACATCAAACAAGCTGCGGTGATCACAATAGCGCCAACTACGCTGACTTCATTACGCAATCACTGCTCGGTAGGCATAATGGCTCACTCTGACGTGCGCCGTTACCAGCGGCGCGATACTGTACCTCGCAGTTTAGGTCCTAGCAGTTTATCCGTGCCTCGCACTAAAACCTCGCACGACACCTCGAAAATTACCACTTCACAAACTCGCACCTTGCACTTTACCCATACCCCACTGTGGTTGCTAAAACAATTCATAATATGGCAGGTCATTACGGAAAGCGGAGCTCACTAGCACATATGTCACTATGCTTGCCAGGTTGCTTACCGGGTGCAGCTGCACCTGGTCTTGTACTTGAAGATATCAATCAAACTTGGTTTGACTCCAGCAAAATTGTGCAGCCATAGGACTTGTAGGTTAGTTGCCTGTAAAGAAGTCCATCTCCCTGTTGTGTCTTCTCTGAAGGCAGTTTTTGAACGAGTTGATCATTGGTGCGTCAACTTCATCTTAAGTGAGACTGTTCCATCTGTTTAAAACTCTTTGTGAGAAGAAATACCCTCGAATGTCGCTGCGGCAATAACTCTTCACAAATTTCCAGCTATGTCCTCGTATGGATGTGTCCCTAGCCTTCTGGAAAAAAATGACCATGGAGTGGCAGACAAACCTTCAATCATTTTGAATACCTCTATCAAATCAGCAGTTTCTTCTTTCCTCGAGTGTCCAGAGGCCCAACTGTTTAGTCTATTTTTGTATGGCAGAGATTTCAGGTCTGGGAAGAGGCGGGTACTCCACTTTGGGTACTCCACTGTATTGTACAGTGTAGGAAGTTGTGCCCCTACCCAGAGGAGCTGGACAATAACTGATTTTATCCTGCATCAGCACCTGCACTGTCGTTACATCAAGTTTGCACCTGTTTCTGTTTGATTTCCTGTGAGCCGACTGTCGCTGCAACTGTTTTGTCTACCCTCGCTTATGCTCCGGAGTCTTCACCTGATTGAAGTTGAGAGCATTATTGCCAAGAAGAAGGGGGCGCGTGAAT
>Ga0209363_1002132_pt1 | contig 10191 bp, 5 predicted proteins | sample WorMetexBAHAMAS3_FD_187385 | JGI IMG/M metagenome (GOLD analysis project Ga0209363, IMG submission 187385) | Marine gutless worms symbiont microbial communities from Max Planck institute for Marine Microbiology, Germany - Inanidrilus exumae... | ecosystem: Host-associated > Annelida > Digestive... | reverse complement strand
ATTTATATCACAGAACATGTTTTACACAACCAACACAAATTTTGCATGTGCTTTTAACCTATATTGCAATGAGTAATAGGGCTCTATTCGAATGTTCGAATATTCGAATATTCGAATACTCGAATATTCGAACAATTTGAGGTATTCGAATAATACCATCAGGATTCGAATACTATTTTTGTATTCGAATATTCGAATATTCGAATCAATCAATCAGTCAATCAAAACGAATTTATATAGCGCCCTACGTCGCAGGCGAATCAGAGGCGCGTAAAGAATATTCGACTACAGCCCTAATCAGGCCTACCAAAGAGATATTGTGTGGACTTTATGTTAAAGCCGACGCGCCGCATAGTGCATAATGGCGCCTCGCAACTCCCGTCACGTAATCTCAAAATATTTCGAACTTTCGTTACCTAATGGAGACTGACGAGAGATTTTCATGTTAAACCGAACCTTTAACAGACAGCGACACCTTCGTCCATAACTGAATACTCTTCTCAGACCAATTATTATTCCTCGCAAATCTTTGCCGGTGTTTATTTAAATGTAAATTTGTCACTTTCTCGCGCGCAGCTTGCAATATCGATTTCATTCCACTCGCCAGCAGCTGCCGATATTTTTCATCAGTTATTTGTGCCAAGACTCGACTTCGAGTATTTATATAGGCGTAGGCCTATAAGCTGACCGACGCCCCTTTCAGCGTGGTTATAGTCAGCCTTTTGGTGCCATATCTTCATCTTATTACTGGCCCGCCTACACAGATTGTAAAGGGGCCAGTATTGTTTTGCTCGCTTGCGTCTGTCATCGTCGTCTGTTGTCTGTCGTCGTCTGTAACACTCCACGGCGGTGCAACGTAACTCACCAGGGGCACCACGCGACGATGGGCCAGTAGTGTTACGTCCCATTAAGGCGACACTTTGTTTAGTTTGTCTTTACAGTATACAGGTTAATGCCCGCCTGGCTATTGCAGGTGGGACTGATGGACGATGAGGTGCATTCGGCCGTTGAAACTGCAACTGCTGGAGCTGAATTTGACCTTGATCACGACGATGCTGCAGAGGTTGAGAAGATTCTTCAAGCAGCAACAATGACAGGTAAATAGCAAGATAATCATCTGCTAGGGATTGCATCGACAGTCTTCGGAACGTCGGTTCTAAATTTTATCGCACTTATAATGCAAACAGTCATAAGTTTGTATACAGACATAGGTCGGGAGGTGTGCAGTACAAGATACATAAAATTTGCTGGGGGTAATGTATACAAAGCTTTAAGTCGCTTGCCACGTGCCATTTCATATGGTTACCTGATAGTCTGAGAACTTTTATTTTGCGCTACCCAAAATATGCGCTTTTAGCGCACCATGCCGTTCATGCGCCATGCGTAATTATGTTGTCTGTAACGTCATTGCGAATACACGGAAGGACAAACGGAGAATTTTAGAACGCGGTCGAATAGTCCAACGTAGACAGGCCCTAATTCTAGAATTCTTCATACCACAGCGCATTTAGCTATTCCTGCTGATTTTCAAGGTGGAAGTTCTTAAGTTATAGGCCTAAGGAGAGTTGAAAATGTGGTAGGCGGAGCTTGTCTTTAAGTCGATCTATAGGCACTGTCGTCTAACTTCTGCTAAAATGCAGGACCATAGATAGCCTATCGGATGTGCTGCTGGCCCCATATGCCGCAAGAATTAGTGGTAACATGCCATTCATACTATTATGACACTTATTCATGTCCGTGTTGTGGATTATAATCTATGAACTAAACTGAGCCATGGCAGTGTGACATAACCATTGATTGCACAAAAGCACGGTGCACTTTCTCGATGACAGCTGAGCGTCTTGTCTTCACTCCGCCGCATTATAATAATGCTGCAAGCATCAAGCGCAGCTTACGTCGATCCAGAAAAAATGTATATAGCTTGTAATTAATTTACCTGCGTCTTAGGTTCAGAGAGGACAGGAGTAGCATTAATAGACAATTAAAACGCCGAAATTATTCTTCGCAGTAACGAACGGGTGAATAGCGTCAGCGTGTTACATTGTAATTTGCATTCGCACACACTTGTATGCACTTGTAGATAGATCTACGCGCTGTCAAGTCCCGTCAACTGGCATGATTATGTTGTCAGTTTGTGATGAGTTGTCCACAGAGCTGGATTCACCGTTATGCCAACTGTACCACGGCATGGAGACCCCAGCGGCCAGCAGCTTTTTTTGGCACCGCGATTAATGATTCACCTTTTGTAAACTAACGGCAACAGCTTGAAAAATTTTTGTCGACACGCCGTTACAGTATTAAAGTACTATGTTGAAGGTCCTTCTTCATGTGGGCATGGGACCGAAGAATTAATACGGTCCTGGTCGTAGAGCGTGCATCATAAGGGCACGTGTGTTGTATTATCTACATGTAGGTAAAAGGTCAACAAGAGATCAGTTGATGAACACGCGAGCAATGTCTAGCGAGCCGACTGCAGGTGCGACCAGTGATCGACACCGCGCCGCTGAACGACGCAGTGTGTCTGTCATCGAACATCCAAATCGTGGACAAGCATCAGCGGCCAGAACACAGCCACTACTCGCCTAGCAACAACTACACTTACTTACTTACTTACATGCTGGCGAACACATACGTATAGTGACAATAATGACATTCCTGCACAACTTTGGAGTCCGCCGACCTACGGAAATTTATGGCATTATTCTGTCGTTGTTATGTGACGAACACGCTATTGGACAAGCTAACGCTTGTGAGAGACAATTACGATAGTATATAGCCTATCGAGCTTGTATAGCGTCGCGCGGCCAAAATACTAAGCTAATGTGTTTTTGTCGGTTTGCTGTACATGCTATAGCCTATATATGTCCTATTTTTTAGTATTACTGTACTGTACTATTACATTAGGCCGAATACTAGAAATAGCAGTTGCATCAATAACAAGAACAATAACAACAACATGTTGTAACATCCAAGTCGTGGACAAGCATCAGCGGCCAGAACACAGCCACTACTCGCCTAGCAACAACTACACTTACTTACTTACTTACATGCTGGCGAACACATACGTATAGTGACAATAATGACATCCCTGCACCACTTTGGAGTCCGCCGAGTCTGTCTCATAGTTATATATTACTCAAAATTTGCTAAGAATCGCTCTAGCATAAATAATTACTAAAGTGATCCTTAGCAAATTTTGAGTAGGCTATTGTAGGCCTGAAATGAATAATAGTGATAACCGCACGTTAAACCTTCCTTCTTCTTTATGTCGTATCGCTTTATAACTTTTTCATATTTTAAGATCTAGGCTACCGGTATCTTTCGTTTTTTAACCGCGCGACGCTAAGCTATAGCGCGGTATATGCTGTCATCCTCTCTGTCCGTCTGTCACAAGTCCGAGTTCTACTAAGACGGCTACATCTAGGACCACGTAAACAACACCATAGTGATAGCCCACGGAACCCAGGGAATCTAGTTTACTATGATGCCAAAGATTTCAGCGAAATTCCAACGGGGTTACCCCAGGCCTAACGGGGTCTTTAAATAGAGATGGGGTAGGCTAAACTCAGCGATTATCGACCAATATCTTAGAAACAATGCAAGATAGGGACATAGTTACTATGGAAGGCTGATAAAACTGACGTGCGCTCTATCGAATGGCGCTATTTCAAGTGAGCTTGAGTGACCCCTAACTACCCCAAACAACCCAATTTTCGACATCTGTATCGCTTTTCATATCTTCGTAGTGGGTGGAGATAGAGACTTTAAATTTGGTAGACAGGTTGATCATAGCAAGTGCTAGTCCAGTGATGGCAAACCATCCATAAAAGGGACGTGGTCAGGTTACGTGAACCATTTAAATTTTGGTGGGCAACCATATCTCTGCAATGGCTGAAGCTAGAGTCGTCATAAATTTTGCACATAGGTAGTCTACATAAAGTCCTAGCTTACGGATGACAAACTACCTCTAAAATGACTGAAGCGAGAGTTGCCAAATTTTGTACACAGCTGGAATATATCAAAGCTTTGAGATGACGAACTACCCTTTCTAATGGGGGTGACCAAGGTCACGTAATCCGTTTTAGCGACCGGGTAGGCCCTATACCCGCCCACGGCGTATATCTACCGGTGGCTTTTTGCAAAACTTTTCTCCGGAGGCGCAGCCGCGCAGATCGCCATAATTAATAAATTAATTACCAGTTTTACGCGAACTAAGGTCGATATAACTATTTTAAAGCCACACGACTTCAAAAACTGTGGCCTCTGTAGTAACGACTGTGGACTGGCCTTATCTGGATCGTGACGTGAATAGGCATTTTCAATGTACTTCCAACCGGTCCGTTATCTCAGAACTTGCGGAGCTCTTGTTTAAATTTTGGCCCCAATCATATCTTTAGAGTCGGTGAAGCTATATGCACTGCTAATTGATACATAATAATAGATTAGGCCTGTACCCCCGAAAGGAATGTGTTTAGGGTCACGCGATACCTCTTTAAATATTGGGAAATAAGTGATAATATGTCGGAAACGGTGCTTGCGAATAAATTTGATTTGATAGACACAGTTGTAAGACTAATGGAAAGTCCTATGTGGCCTCTCGAATGACACCATTAGGCCTACTGGTTTGACATCTTTCTATCTCACATACCTCTGCAAATACAACATTTATTATCTACGATAGGCCTATATGTTTACAAATGAATTGGAAAGCGCACGTGGCTTGTAATTTTTAACTATATTTTTGAAAACGAATGACTTCTCAAGGTCACAGATAGTCACGTACACTGCAAATGTGGCAGTATCTCTGATACAGTACCATATAAGCCTACAGTCTTTGCGAGTGACTCTGCTAGTAAGACACGAGGTCATACTTGGAAGCTAAAGAAGAAAAGAATCAACGCCGATCTACGGCGTCATTTTTCTTTGATCATGTTATAAACTGGTGGAATAAATTGGACGATGATGTGGTATGTGCAACATCGGTGAATGCATTCAAGTATCGTCTGCAAAGATGGGAAAGAGATAAGTTTGTTTTTGGACCATAGTCCAGTAAAGTAAACTTTGGGAGTTGAGGTCTCCAACTGTCTCAAACCTTCATTGCAATGTTCAAAGGCAGCAGCTTAAGCTATGCAGGTGCTTGCAATTATTAAAAGGAATTTTGTGATGAACGATGAGGAGGATTTTCGTCTGCTGTTCAACGGTTACGTCCGTCCGCACCTGGAATATTGTGTCCACGTCTGGTCGCCATATCTAAAGAAAGATATAGAATGTTTGGAAAAAGTACAAAGAAGAGCTACAAAACTAGTAAATGTGCTTAAAAACAAATCGTATCCAGAAAGATTGACTCTGCTCCATACAACATCGCTTGCGAAGAGAAGAACCAGAGGCGACTTGATCCAGGTTTTTCGTATACTGAACGGGATTGATAGTGTGGAAAAGGAACATTTTTCGATTTGGATAATAGTGGCGGCTACAGTCTGAGCGGTCATAAAATGACTCATAATTTTCAGAGAGGTCGTTTGCAGCTGCGACAAGGTTTCTTGAAGCACAGGATTGTCAAGATAATTGAAGATATGGAACATGTTGCCAGCATCAGTTGTGGAGGCTTTAACCGACAGGACATTTAAGAGGAGATTGGGTGACTGGAGCGTGGATGTGGAGTTTTAAGCGTCAGCTTCTTTCCACTACTACTACAAGTTACAAGTTACATGTACAACTTAACGTCAGCTTCAGCCTAGGAGGGCTTCAGCATTGAATGGTCCGGTGTGGTAATTACATTTATCTGCCCGGTACCCGCTGATTATATATTCTTCGTTCGGTGTTTGCGTTTTTTCGTTTTTTTGTGAGATGTGTAATATTCAAGAAAGTGATGGCTAAAGAAATTTTGCGCCTGAATTCTGAGCTACTTAAGACTTTTCACAGGAGATTATGCTATTATAATTACTGCCAATGGAGAACTTTTGTATTTTTAAACCCTTCTACACAGCAACAGAACATTCCCACATTTTCGCTCAGCTGCTGTCGTTTAAAGTCATCATCATCATCATCATCATCATCATCATCATTTAAGTCAACGAAGAACACAAAAAATGAAAAACAGAAGAAGGACATCAACTCGTTGGTGCAGCCTGTTTCCGTAAAACCGTATATTGATCCAGATGGGATAAATATTGGAGAAGAACTTACTGGAACACTGAAGAAAGGTACTGCTCATTCTGTCATGTAATGGCAATGGCTGCAGTTCCATGAAGACGAAACTCAAAAGATTTTTTGAGTTGAGTCATGAGCGGAAGCTCCGCCTGCAGGCCTGTGCAGACGGGCCATCCGCTCATGGCCACAGTAATTTGCAGTAGCATCTGGTTATTTAAATCATACGCCCACAGCATGTGGCTGTGTGATGTCTAAGATATGACTGATGCAATACACACGGCTAGCAGTGCGCATAGACAAAACGCATAGTGTAATCACACGGCTGGCCGTGAATGTACACCAGATGACACCATTTGTCTCAACTGAACTGTAATTAAGAAATGTCTTAATCTCGATCATAAGCAACCACTAAATAACTAAAACTATAACTAACCCTAATCCTACAGCTAATCATAACCGTAAATTTATGGTTGAAAGTGAATCACTGTAAAATAAGAGCTGATGTACAAATAAGTTAAATTTTTCGTACAGGGTATGTGGACTGTGCCAGGGTGGGCTAGACACATTTTCTGGCACCCTTTCATAGTGACATGGATGAATAATATCATTGATGTGCATTCAGCTGTCGAAAAGGGTTTATTTTGGGGTAGTATAAGAAAAGAGGCTTATAGTCATTTGGTGGATAAACAAGTAATAGCTGTTTAATAAATAACTGACTAGCCATGTGCATAGACAAATTGTGTAGTCATAATCATGTGGCTAGCTGTGTGCATAGACACTTCCCTAAGATATTCTACTACAGGTGTTTTTGTACTCCAATTAACTAAGACAAACAATGACAAGTACCGTTAAATACCGAGTAAGTAGTAATTAACTGAATAAGCCAGAATATATTACATGAACAATATAACCAAACTACATAATATGAGAGAAAATGAGTAACTATTGAAAGTTGATGAAAAAGCCAAGTTGCCGTCTGGCTATAAGTGTAACGCTGTTGCACCATCTATGAAATGTAAATAAAAAGTTAACTGAACGTTTTACTGAATAAGTGGAAAACTGATTGAAATAAACAGCATGAAGTTCATAACTACTCATTATATTTAAAGGCATACTTTGCAGGAAAAAAAACGAAAAATTGTCGCCACAGGGATGTGCTTTCAGTTTGGTGCCTCCACAAGCAGAGACATGCATTAAAATGCCTACCCATGCTAACAGGGTTAGACACTATTAAATATTAGTGATGGCATAATACAGCCGTGGGGGAACACGATGGATATGATATGATATTGCACAAAATATTGCATTATGATACGATATGGTCCCAAAACGCTCCGCCGTATTTAACAGTTAGCAGTCCAATATTAATGTAGCTTTCTCACTGACGTTTGAACGTCGTCGTCATCGTTCGAACGTCGTTAACGACATACGAACGCACTAGTGAGAAGTCCACTTAAGACTTCACTCTAGCAGGCCATCACAACGGATATGGGAACGGCATTCAGTAATTACTTGTATATGGGTGTGACTGCACAATGGCTGGACGACAAGTTTGGTACCCACAACAAATGCCTGACAGTCATGTCTGGTGCTGGGCAGCCACACATCTGACTTCAGCAACAGTAATATGAAAAGGTTTAGGCCTAAAGTAGCATTGTCACTGTGGCCGTCAATGGATGTAACACGCCCATGATCGAACGTGTGCGAACGCAGGGGATGGTCTAAAAAATTTAGTATTGAAGGCATGCTACATACGGCCATCGATCGCCGTAACGCACGCGGTACGGACGTAACTTGTGACGACGGTAACGTGTGTTACCGCATTGTATGGTCAGGTCATGTGAGCCATTTAAATTTTGGTGGGCATCAACCATATCTCTGGAACGGCTGATGCTAGAGTTGTCAAATTTTGCACACAGGCTGTGTCAAGTCCCAGCATCTGGATGACAAATCATTGTTAAAATGGGCGTGGTCAGGGTGACCAGGTCACGTGACCAATTTTAAATTTGGGAGCCCCAGTCATATCTGTGGAACAGCTGAAGCGAGAGTTGTCAAATTTTATACACAGGTAGACTATATCATGTTTTAGCTGACGGATAGCAAACCACCCCTAAAAGGGACGTGGTCAGAATGACTTGACCCATGATGCTCACAATCAGATCTCTGGAATGGCTGAAGCCAGAGTTGCCAAATTTTGTAAGCAGGTAGAATATATCAAGTGCTATCTTTGGATGACAGACTACCCCCTAGTGGGCGTGGTCATGGCCACATGACCCATTTATAGGTCGACTCCTGCGAGTTGACCTAATAAAGTGGGTCTCAAATGTCCGTCCGTCCATACACAAAAAGTTTCTTCGATTTCAATGAAATTCGGTAAGTAGATAGAGGTGGATGAGTGATGCATGACGGTATGCAGTATGACTCAATCCAAGGTCAAGGTCACGAGCCCATGAAAGTCGGAAATTTGGCCATTTCAAGGGCTATCTCCTCCCCCATTTATAATTGGGGCTGGCAAATGATCACGGATTCTTAAATTAGGGCACAGTACCTACAGCTTATCCGGGCCAGATTTTTGATTTTTGTCCTAGGTTTTGTGTCACGTGACTTTGAAGTTGGCAGTAAGTAGGAGTCGACCGTCAGTCCTGTACGGGCTAATTTATTTACATTTTCCCCCAATCATGTCTTTCGAATCGGTGAAGCTGGGCACTTTAAATTTTGTATGCTGATACATACAGCGGAGTACTTGTGCATGCATGATATACTACCTACCTCCAAAAGGAATATGATCTTCAGAGTCATGTCCTTTTTTAATTTTTGGAAATAAGTAATAATGTCTCATTAACGTTGCAAGATAGAAGCATAGTTGCACTGCAACACTAATTGGTAATCATATGTGGCCTATCGAATGGCACCATTGCCAATGCCCTTGAATGACCTTGAAGGTTACTTTTGCTGTTTGAACCCTTTCTAACTCCCATACCTCATGAAACATAGCACGAATTTGCTAACATGGCGTGTTGCACGGTCTCTCTGTGGTGGCTTAGCCTTTTGTTCCTATAGTCTAGAGTTGGTGGAGTATTTTGAGATACATGTTACAGATGTTCGTTGCCACTTTGATTTGTTCTGTATTATTTTTGCAATCGTTTACTTAATATTCATATTTTTGCATTTAATGACAATGTGTTTTTGACATACTTTAGTGTTTTTATGTTGCGTGCAAATTCAGACTTCACAGTGGTAGCGCATAAGGTTGAAATGGTGCGCAAGAGTACAAGCAGCATTTCCCGTATCATTGCTCTACATGCATGGACATTGGACACATCGTATTATGTTTGGCTGTTTATGGTGCAGCTGTTCAGAGTAGATCAGTTACAGAACACTATTTGTGATATGCGCTGTAAATGTGTTTGTGTGTGCATAATTGTGTTTGTATGTAGATGATTTATTGAAACTGTTGAACGACTTCTATAGAAGAACGGAGGTCAGAAAATTAGCTGCAGAAAGTGGACTTGCTGGTAAACATACTAATACATTTTGATTATTCACACATGCCGATTGGCAAGGTGTGAATATATCGTTCACTGTTTGTTTGTTTGTTTGTTTGTACAGTTACGGATTTCTCTGCCGAGGATAAAGCTAGCGGCGTCACATTTTGCTCTGTGGTTCATCGGCGTCCAAGGCAGGGAATCACAAATTTTTGTGAAGTTTGCTCCCCCAGAAGCCCAAAATCGGATATGAATCGGCGAGCGCGCGGGCCACGCCCACCCACATGTAAACATTACCGTAGAGATGCGTCGATGTAAACGTCACGCTAGAGATGCGCTGTTTGTGAAATCACACGCCGTGTGGACGTAGGATCGTCATGTGTGGATATAGGTCAGTCCAGTCTGGTCCGATACCAACCAACGTGGTCAAGCGGTGGAGGGAGATCTGGGTGTCGGCATCTGTAGTCAACCACTCATTAGTGACCGACCCTACTATCTGACAACCGGGCTTCAATCTCCCCTGTCGGTCATGGTCCACGTTAAACCACTTCAGCAC
>Ga0209363_1002131_pt1 | contig 10193 bp, 9 predicted proteins | sample WorMetexBAHAMAS3_FD_187385 | JGI IMG/M metagenome (GOLD analysis project Ga0209363, IMG submission 187385) | Marine gutless worms symbiont microbial communities from Max Planck institute for Marine Microbiology, Germany - Inanidrilus exumae... | ecosystem: Host-associated > Annelida > Digestive... | reverse complement strand
TATATATGTATATATGTATATATACATACATACATACATACACACATACATATATGCGCATCACGAGCACAAACAGCCACCAAAAATGTTGACGATGTTTTGCAACCATCTAACCAAGGTTTCATTAGAGAAACAGTCATTAAATAAGTAACTGCATGTCTTGTTCAACAGCAAGTAAGTCACAACAAAAATTATCCGTGTCACAGAGCACTTTGTCTTACATCATTTTCTATCAACTAGAGTGTTGAGTAGACACACACAGATCATTTCCGCCTTAGGTAGCTGACAAACTGATCTCATATTACTCACTACAATTTAATTCACTTACAACTTTATATAGCGCAGTACATCGAGAGGCGTTTAATGACGAATAGGAAATCACATGTGATCTATCAAATGATGCTATTTTCAACGACCTTAGTGACCCCTAACTACCCCATTTTGAACCCCTTTTCACATCTTCTTAGTGGGTGGAGATAGAGATTTGAAATTTGGTAGGCAGGCTGAAAATAGCATGTCAAGCCCAAGGATGACAAAACATGCCAGAAAGGGGCATGGTCAGGTCACATAAACCATTTAAATTTTGGTGGGCACCAAATCTCTTGAATGGCTGAAGCTAGAGTGATAAAATTTTGTACACTGGTAGGCTATATCAAGTCCCAGCATAAGGTGATGATGGTCAGCCCTGTAGGTTTACAGATGCAGGGGGTCAATCAAACAGAACGTACACATAGTGCTGTACCAGCGACCATTCAGTCAGCAATGAATTACTAGCAGTGAATTCAGCTGAGTTGTCGTATAGACAAGCACAGAACAAGCAGCCATTCATTCCAATCAACTGCACTGAAATGAATCCTTCTATCAAATTGCACTCTCACAACTGGAAACAGCAAACAACTAGATGCATGGCAAAGCCCAGCGTGAGCCCGCATGGTGCACAGCTTCACCGATGCGAACCAAGCTCTTGGCATGTGCGTCGACCATAGGCTCCATATGGCGAATATGGTTAAACGCAAATGTGAGCCTGCAGCTCATCCTGCACACAAACTTTAGGGGTGGGCAAAACTCGCCAACCGTTCCCACCTGTTTGTGGACCAAAGTTTACAATATTGAGCGGCCTGTAGGGGAGTCCCTGTAGATCGACGAGTTTCTTTCCGATTGTTAATATCATGTTCCGTTGCAAAGACATTGTCAGTCAAACTTTGAAGTCGGTCCCAAGAAAAACGTTTTTTTGCACCCCAGCCCATGGGGGAAAACGCCTGGGGTGGGGAATTTCGGACCACATGTTTAAAATAGCAGTCATAAGTGAATATGTGTCCAAGTTTGGCTGAGATCCATTCAGTGACCTCAGAGATTAGGCATAAAAATACAAGAAAGAAAGAATAAACCACAGCGGCTAATAAGCCACACAGGCTAATAAGAGAGAACACAAGTACAAATAAACAAATTAACTCGTAGACGTTCAATGTACTGTATTGCTGATATGACATGTAACACAATGCATGTTTACCAAAACTGAACAAATGTTTGCAAGTAAACTACAGCATTACCTGGTGATTAACTGAATGGCCACTTCAATAGTTCACACGCAGGATACCACATTTGCTTTGCACAACAAACATGTTGTAAAACAAAATTTAATGCCTCAGTATGTTTTATGCTGAACTTAAAATCTATATCAACATCCAGTACCCAGTATTTCTACCAGTCTTTACGATATCTGTCTGGCTAAGAATGACAATTATGCCAGCAAACTGTGTAATTCTATTCTACAAGCACACAAATGGGTGGCAGTTGGTTTTACACAGCACACACTGCACAGACACGTCAAGTATTGCAATGCCGTTAGTTCACAAAAATAAAGCACTGGACACACTTTGAGGCTTACGACTGGCACTACTGCAAATCTGACAGTATTTGCACGTCACTAACTGTGAATGAATATACAGTTGCAAAGTATAGCAAGCTTTAGACACATTTCTAGTACAAGCAGAACAAGTCAGCAGTATTGTAAGTGCTGGCAGTAGTGACTCGACACGCCTCAGATGGCTATATTATAATTACTGTTCATACGTCTCTTTTGCTCCGAACTTGTGTGGCTATTTGCTACAACACCATCATCAATTGAACAAAGTACAATGAGGAAGTGTGAATACAGCATGACTTGTAAACACTTTATGACTTGCAGTAACTCAGTGACGACACTAGGCTTGGTGACATGATGGATGCAGACCGACAGGTGAACAGACAGGAAGACAGAGACAGATTCGGAGTCAGCATGGACAACTCGACGACTCCGTCTTGTGTAGCTCAATTGGCGGCTGTTTGGCTTCCAGATGAACTGTGACAGCTTGCTAAGGTCAACAACAATGTTCACGACGGACATCAAGCACACATCAGTTTGTATCAACACAGCGACTCTTACAAGTTAGGCTCAGTCATCAAGTCGCGGATCCACATACTCTTTCCTCAAACAAATTCTTTCCTTCTCAAATCTTTCAGACAGTTAGACATACATATTCATTAGTAGCTGGTTGCTTGTGTTGTACACTACTACGTCGAGTTATTCTTTTCATTATTATTAATATATGCTGTACAGGGTACCGGCATCAAAAATTCGAGCAAAGTGCCTTCCCTCAGGAGTAAATTATGGTACATGACCATGCAAAATTTTTACACATCAGAACAAAGGGACAGCTGACTAACCCATGTTCACTTGAAGACAATCACTGAACCGGTGCATGTATATGTGTAGCATAAAATCACGCATGCAGCCCCAGCACTTATATTACTACTCTTAACTCCAAATGTTACATTTATTAAATATCATCCTCTGTTATCAAACGTTACTGTTAATGGGCCAACATCTCAACAGAGAAATGAATATTAACTGACATGCTTAAACAAACATAACTTAATCATGTAACTATTTAAAGGTGCAACTGCTGTTGTAAAAAATTAAACAGTTTTATTTTTAAAGTTACTGTTATCATCAAATGCAGACATAAACTGCATGTCACTGTTTGTCAAATGATACCTACACAGCTAAAAACTAGAAGGGCATTCAGCAGTAGAGCGCATACCCCCCCCACCGACCTTGAACTTTGATCTTCCAAAATTTAATCACCTCGTCCCCTGTGGCCAAGGGTATGACTGACCAAGTTTGGTGACAATCAGATGAATTGGCGCCAGGAAGTTGTTCACAAACGTATGCACCTATATATCTACCTACATACCGACGATGGCGAAAACGTAACCTCCCTTTGGTGGGGGAGGTAATCACTCCAGCAACGACATGCACCATACAATACTCAATCATTAAACATTTATCAAAAACACTGGAATGCAACATAAATCACAGAGAAACAGTAAACTGCTTGAAGCAGAAGTATAGATCAGCACGCCATACAGAGTGCCAATGAGTCTGAAAAGCCATTAGGGTCAAGCCTTTACAACGTGGGTTTTCAACCACGTAAGAATTTAAGGGTTTCGCAGACAACTGGGACTCCAAATTGGCACATTCAAACTGTAGGAATAGTAATCTTTTAGCACAAGTATCTAAAATTACTTCACATTTATTCCTGTTTTAAAAAAATCCATCAACATTTTAGTGGTAGTAATTTTGTAAAACTCCCCTATAAAAATAATCCAAGAAAATGTGATGTAATAATAAAAATTTTCAAAATTATATGCAGATTACTTGTAATTCACATTTTGAGTCAATATTGGAAGGGGAATTAACATTCCGACATGCGGTGAAAAAGGGTACATGTAACAGACTCCAGATCTATACATCTACACACTGACAGACATACGTGTGTAGATGAAGATTCACATGTGCGAGAATCGATGGACATAAAAAACATCACCAACAGACACAATAATACACACAGACATGTATACTACATCTGTAGCAATATCCCATATCTTATGCACCGAGTGCATGCGATGCGGCCTAATAATAAGAATAACTAGATGCATGGCAAATCCCAGCTTTAGCCCGCCCGGAATTCTGTTGTTGCAGAATGTAAGCTGGTGCCAAAATTTGCCTACTGTCTGTTATATAACGTCCATGCAGTAAGGCTGGCAGTGTCCAGTGTCCCCCAATGCAAAAATTTAGATGGGTTGGCCAAAACTTGCCAACTGTTGTCAGCTGTTTCTGGACCAAAGTTCACCAAATTTGGGGAGTGTGTAGGGGAATCCCTGTAGATTGACAAGTTTCTTTCTGATTGTTGATAACATGTTCCGTTGCAGAGACATGTTCATTCAAAGTTCAAAGTCAGTCCCAAAAAGCGGTTTTTGCCCCCAGCCTATGGGAGGTAAATACCCGGGGAGTTTGGACCAAATTTTTCAAATAACAGTCATAAGTGAACATGTATCCAAGTTTGGTTGAGATCCGTTCAGTGACCTCAGAGATTAGACATCAAAAACTAGAAAGAAAGAAGTAAGAAAAAACCACAACAGAAAAATATAAGCCCTTCGGCATCACGATGCCGCGCGGGCTAATAAGATTTATATAGTGATGTAACATGGTGATTTACTACAAGGCTGCCTTTTTATCTATTTCTACGTGTGTGTGTGCATATGATTTCAGCAGTAACTAATTAGCAATCCCTCATCTCTTGCATAAGACTACACTCAACACTACTTACAAAAAGTGAACAGAGTGATGATTTTAACACAAAAAACACATTCATCGACACAACAGCATGCAGTATCGATGTTAATATCATGCATGTCTATCTAACTGCAACCCGCAGCAACAATTCTAGTGATATAAAATACTATCAACAAAATATAAAATTATTAGGTACCACAACGAAACAAAACAGCATCGTTACATATCATGCAACGACGAACAAAGTGACCGCAGATTTGCAGGACGTTGCCGCCGTATAGAAACACTGTGGGTGTGTGCGTGTGGCCTAGCACACTTGAAGATAATTCAGTGAAGGTTAGTGGAACATGACAGCGATCAGGCGGACACTCAGCAAAAGCACGAGCTTTGCGGCGGCGTCGGCTCAGCCGGCGTGTCCTCCAGTCTCACGTTAGTCACTGCAACGCAGCGTGATTAAGGAAGCAAGCAGACAGACGGACGGACATGCAGACAGACAGACGGACATGCAGACAACAGCGGCACATACACATCACGACAAACTGTTACAACAACTACATGACAACAAACAAAGACTCTCAACCGTGTCAACAATAAACCAAGGTAAGGGCGTCACACAGTCCATGTTACATCCTCAGTGAAATTATGAATGGCGCCTAGGCATAAATCACACCACTCCCCTGTCGCCATCAAAGGATTACCTTGCTGATTCAAATACACCTGGAAAGTGTGTTTGTTTGCACTGATGACGAGAAACAGCCTGACACTCACTGGATTATTCTGCAGCAACTACTGCTGTGCAGATATTCTTCTGCCTGCGTGTCTCAATCTGCATGTCTCTGACAGCCATATTTTAAAGAGACTTTTTTACAACTTTAAATGCATCTTAAGTTTTCAGTTCTGCATGTACAAAAAATTACTACGGAACATTCACCATTAGAAATTTTTCATGGAATGCTGCTTAATACAGTAACCCAAAGTAAAGTTATACACACACCTACCTGCATTATAACTTCAGCCACACTTCTTGCCACTATGACACAAAAGAAAAAATGTCTGCAACCTATTTGCTAATACATGTATTAAGTCATTCATGTTACCTCATTTTATTTGTTATTGTTAATTTTGTTGTTTTGCTTTGTGGCAAACAAAGATAGCGCCATCAGCTTTTAGTGTACATCATGTCACATGTCCTACGGATGCATAAACAAATAAAACACAGAAGTACGTGAGTGATAAAGCATCAAAGATACTGTCTCTCGGCTTCTGTTCGGCTTGATCCATACCAGGCAGAGACGACGCTACACGCCTGAACAACTGTAAACCACAGATCACACATCACATATGTGCATCCACGGACGAACACTTGTTGTATGTAGCTAGTATATGGTCGGCTCTGTCTCCCAAGAAAACTTCTCAAGATAAGTGAGCTTTTTTACCAGTGGGATATGCTTCATGCCATCCAACAAACATTGCCAAACTGAAACAACTCATGGAAATGATTGCTTGCATCCCGAATAAATTAGCCCCGTACGGGACTGACAGTCAGCTATTCACAACTGCCGTTTCTACCAACTTGAAAGTCACATGACACAAAAACTAGGACAAATATCGAAAAATTCGGCCCGAACAAATTTAGATATTGTGCCCTAGTTTAAGGATCCGTGGTCAGTTGCCAGTTCCCTTTGTAAACAGCGAAGATAGCTTTTGAAAATGGTCAGATGTCCAAATTTGAAGGGCTCATGATCTTGACCTTGACGTTGGATCGGGTCATACTGCAAACCGTCGTGCATCACTCACTGACCTCACCTACATGTCAAATTTCACTGAAATTGAAAAAAACTTTTTGTGGACGGACTGACATACTCCCCGACGAACATTTGAGACCCCACTTTATTAGGTCAAATATATGAGTCAACCTAATGAAACCAGATAGCAAGTAAAATACACCATAAGCAGAACTGTCCATAAGGAAGAAAGACAGTAGTTTTTATAGCTAAAGAACAATGAAAAAGATAGGAAAGGTCAAGAAGATGGGCAGTCACATCATGTCACTATATGCATAGCAATGAAAAAAATATGTTCAGTTATGTAAAAGGTTTCTGCTCCTTATGCCTTCGATGTGATCCATCACACATAAGTCTGCATTCAGCAGTGCTGACCGCATGGTCACAGAAGCAGAAAAATTTATTGGAGTTGTTACTCGTACCATGCTCCTACTGCTTAAATGGCTGCTGTATACTGACTGGGCAATAAGCAACCGTGCAATACCGACCTGTTTGACGTTATAACCCGCCTTGGCACTCGTCTCAATGAACATAACGTTTAGCTCCTTTGCTTTCTTCTCACCTTCTTCCGTAGACACTTGCCTTCACAGACCACACAGCCACAGCCACACACGTACAAGCAAAAACAATGCACAATCAATATGATAAATGACACAACCTTGTAGAGGCAGAGTGACTCTATCTTTCACTTACTTAAAAATGTGCTTTAAACTAGTTTCAAACCAAGACTGATCTTAAACCTGATTAATGCAAAAAGAAAAGAAAAACCAAAAAACAGCTGAGAACCTTTGGAAAAAGGCACAGATATTTTATAGGCTGGCTCTATCCTTTTACCACCATATACCAACGTGCCAATATCAGTAGCCACACTAGGCAGCATCAACACTACACCTAACCAATCAGGTCTGGATAGACAAACCGTTTGTCGGAGAGATCGGTCTTGTTTCCGACGAGCATGATGAGCACATCAGAGCCACGCTCTGTCCTCACATCATCTATCCACTTAGATGTCTGCTGGAATGAGTTGGCATCTTCACGTACACCACATCACAACCACGTTTTCTCAACAACCATTCATTATCTACTTCAGCAGCACATGAACAACAAGGCAATTGTAGATATCAGACTTTGCCCGCACTGTGCAATCCCACCACCCCTTTCGTGGCAGATACGCCGCATCGCCCGCGCCAGAAAATTTTCAGAATACTATTTGCGCTTGCCTGGCATATTAAATGATCCATTCTGCTGTGAACGCTGCAGTGAAGACTGCCAATGCTTTTGAATTGCCCAAAAAATCCCCAAAATTACCCCTACCCTTTGCAGGATCTGCACCCCCATCTAACAATTGGTTCCTTGGGCCCACCTGAGTCTTCATCCAATATGGCATCTTGATAGGTTCAGTCACTTTTACACAGCTCACCATAGAGTGTCCAATTACATTACAATGGGTGGCTACATTTCCCTCAAAAACTGCCCCTTCCCCTTGGGGGATCGGGTCCCCCACCTAACACACGGTACCTAGGGCCCACCCAATTCATTGTTCCAAATGGTATCTCGATCAGTTCAGCCCTTTTTTGTATGGGTCCGAAATGCTATGCTGTAAAATGCATTGTCAATGGGGAAGAAAACCACCTAAATTGCACAATCCCCTTGCATTTCATCACCCAGCGGGAGGAGGACTGAGCCATGACCATAGGCAACATGCACAAAAACTGATAGAGATCGCACAAGTGGTTCGGGAGATGTCCTCACACACAGACAGGCACACAGACAGACGTGCCCATCACAATACTTTGCCACTGCTTTAGTGGGTGAAGCAACAAACACATCCAACTGCGTCCCTCCTATCTATCTGTGAGCAGGAGTGCTCACACAGCGGTGAATAAACTGTCACAAAATTATGGAATGTTTTATGTGGTGAAAGATCAAACAATCAGTCAGAATCTGCCAGTGATATGTATCTGATTTCTGAAGTAAATATACAAAAAATAACTAACACTGCAACACTACAAAAACAGTTGTGAATGATTTTCATAATATTTTGGACAGCCATATGTGGTAGCAGAGGGAACAAGCCTCTAAATATAGAGAGCAACTTTGCCTGCAGTGCCGCCACCTGGTGAACTCGTCAAAACATAATGTCACGCACAAAATCGGAAGTACATAACGTATTGCACTGTCATCAGCGCAGGGCCAAATCAAGACCACACGTAACATGTGCAGAAAATTTTCTGAAATTTGGGCAAGCTGATCTCAGTATTTCACCCAACCTATCAGAGGAAAAGTAACAATCAGTGGGAATTTTATTTTAAGGTTTGGACGTAATGTGCATCTCAGTTTCTAAAATAAGTATACAAAAATAATAAACACTGTCAGACTGCAAGGACAAATGCACAAGGAGACATTTAGGAGTAAACTGTCAGCAAGACCAACTTCATCTCACTTGTAATATCATAAACGACGATTGCAACTGAAGAGTCTCGGATGTACGAAGGAATGAGACTTCGAAACCGCTCTTGACCTGCCGTGTCCCACAGCTGCAGTCTGATCTGGTATTCCACAAACATCAATGCACAATGTCACACCACAGACACACATAATGCGATAGGTAACTCAACGGCCTAAACCATTTAATCAGTCACTAAATCCACATTTTATCCAGTCATCTACTACCGTAGTGATGTGTTTTCGCACATTAATATGCCACAAACTGGGTTTACCCACCTTCTGTTTGACACAGAAAGGATAAAGTGCCCACAGAGTGGAGTCAACGTTCTCTCTAATTTTGATGAAGTAGGCATAGCAAATTACACAATGTGCCTAAGTATACCCAGTTTCGAGCAGAACATAGGAACATTCTTCCTGATACAACCCTCCAACTTGTCTGGCTCAAGATAAATAAGCAATGTTTAACATCAACATCGCCTTCTGCAGCTGGTAGAGACTGAACACCACCATTGTCTTCTCCATCTGGTAGAAACTGAGCATCACCACTGCCTTGAAAACGGCTGTTTTTACGTTCCACAGTAAAATAAATAAAAAATGATCATGTTCAGTGGGTAATTTTTCCCAGTTCACGTTAGTGCTATGAGTACATTCAACAGAAGAGCATCGTCCTCCTCCAGTCACCTCAAAGGTTCTTTTTCATGGATCTGGCCAACCTGCAGTAACTACAGAACAGAAACAAAAAGCAAAAGTGATTAGTAGCAAGTAGCAGCCGCGGTAGCAGCAGCAGTAGAAATGATGCCGTAATCTGCAACTAGAAATAAAAGTAAATACCGTGCGGTCTTCCAAATACATGGTCTTTGACAAGAAGTCTATGCCTATTGTTGCCTGCAACACACACACACACACACCAAAAGAAGCCGTGAGCATCATATAAGATATTTTGTCTCTGATATAGCCATATTTGTGCCGAAAGGGGACGTTAAACAGTCTTAAACTCCAACTAACTAACCATCATTCGTTCGTTCGTTATTGTGGGCAGGGGTTCAGCCTACTCTGAACTCCAGCACTGAGACCTTTATGTCAGTCAAATGCGCCACCCCAGGGAGAGGAGGGGAATTGGTAGGTGTGTGTGGTGTATGTGCGAGTTGTGCAAGATGGAAGAGCGCTTGAGTAGGCGTGAGCAGCTTGTCAGGTATTTCTAAATGCGCCCCCTCTAGGCGTGGCCTACTGTCTGGCTAAGCCCAGACTGGCACTTATTCAGCGCCAGCCCTGACCGGCACTTCTTCAGTGCCTAGCCAGTGGGCTTAGCCACATCTATCTGCTTCGGCTCTCACGTCGGCGCG
>Ga0209363_1002130_pt1 | contig 10193 bp, 6 predicted proteins | sample WorMetexBAHAMAS3_FD_187385 | JGI IMG/M metagenome (GOLD analysis project Ga0209363, IMG submission 187385) | Marine gutless worms symbiont microbial communities from Max Planck institute for Marine Microbiology, Germany - Inanidrilus exumae... | ecosystem: Host-associated > Annelida > Digestive... | reverse complement strand
TCCTTCCACATTACGAGTGACGGAGCATAATATGTTGCGATTAGACTCAAGATTGGGCGAAATCTGGGGTTTTTCGCCCCTCATTTTTGTTAGGGGGCACTTTTAGGTAATCGGCATAGCAGCGCTTCTTTTTCGAGTAAAGCCACGTCATGTGGAAAAGTTTCGAAAATGTTGTTTTGCAGACGTCGGAAAAAGTGAGTTGGGGAAAAAAAGCAGAAAGCCTCAAAATTTACAAAAACGGGTACTTGGGGCAGTTAGGGGTCACTCAAGGTCATTGGCAATGTCACCATTATTAGACCATACATGATTTCTAGTAGTCATTAGCAGCAATGATAGGGCTATCTAGTACAGTTACCGAGATACAGCGCGCTATTATGTCAAAAATCGCAAAATTTTCCTACCCCCGCATAAACTAGCGCGTCATCTCCGTCAATATTTCACCGACCCCTACCAAATTTGGTGAGCATATGGCTAATAATCAGTGACGAACACTATTGTTTTCGACTTTCTATTTCCCTTCCAGATTACGAGTGACGGCGCATATGTTGCGATTAGACGTGAGATTGGGCGAAATTTGGCGTTTTTCGCCCTTAATTTTTGTTAAGGGGCACTTTTAGGAAATCGGCATAGCAGCGCTTCTTTTTCGAGTAAAGCCACGTCATTTGGAAAAGTTTCGAAAATGTCGGTTTGCAGACGTCGGAAAAAGTGAGTTAGGAATAAAGAAATAAAAAAGAAACATGCGCAAAACATAAAATCGACCGTTCATAGAACGGGCGATCTAATGATAAAAATTAAAACAGAAAGTTTAAATTCTACGCTACGTTATACTGTTTTCTGGAGACAACGACTTCAAATTTGGTAGGCAGGTTGATCGTAGCAAGTTCTAGCCGTCGGACGACAAATCATCTCTCAAAGGGCGTGGTCAGGTCAAGTGAACCATTTAAATTTTAGTGGGCACCAACCATATCTCTGGAACGGCTGAAGCTAGAGTGATCATGTTTTGCATACAGGTAGGCTACATAAAGTCCCATCATACCATCATTTAGAACACAGCAACACAGTAATGTGCAGAGAGTAAACACATTGCAAATTAAAAATTATAGCACTCACAGTCATCCAACATCAGAAACTACTCGGTCTATTTAGGTATAATGCGACATATAAGAACACAAACATATAAACGAACAAAAATGGCTAGAAAGATTGATTATATAGGACTGAGGTATTTGGACAAGTCCACAGTACTAATGGTTTTTCTACCTCACATGCATTTTGTCATTCTAACTAGCGGTAAATCTATTCGAATTTCAACAACTTTATGGTAAAATACTGTGGTAGTGTTAAGAATATATTGGGAGTATTATCAAAGGGAAAATAAAGTCACTGCTTTGTATTACATAATTATTTAAGGATTCATATCATACATATCCATACTCATATCACCGCGCATTAGGGTTTATGGTTAGATGTGAAGATTTACAGTGATATGGAGTTTACACTGACCCTTGTAAACATTAGTCAGTTTAGCAAACTGGGCCTAGAATTTTCGTTTACCTATGTAAACACACTGTCAGTGCACGTCCCGATTCATGTGTAAACATGTAGACAATAGGCCTACGTGTTGTATTTACCGAGGTATGTAAGATACAAAGGTTTCAAACACCAAAAATGATCTTCAAGTCACTAAAGGTCACCGGTAATGGTGCCATTTGATAGGCCACATACGATAACAGAGGTGAAAATTACAACTTTGCGTTGTGCAAGTTTTAATTAGTTGTGACTATCAATCTAAAGAAAATGTTCATTGTTGCAACGAGTAAATTTAAAATTCAAGTGCAACGAAAAAGATCACAATTTACCCTTTTGGGGGAAAGGGCATTTGTAAATCGACACCGCTTCCGACCTACTGGCCAAGTTTGGTTGAGATCCCATGGCTGGTCTTTCATCTATGCTAATAAAATAAAAAGTCAGCGGTAAAATATAATGGCCTTGCCTTCGGCGACCATTAAAAATACGCCTATAGCGTGAGGCCCTTTCAAGGCTTGCGGCCCCCCGCAATTGCGGGTGCTGCGGGGCCCTAAGCACGGAACTGTTAATAACCAATAAAAAGTAAAATATTATAACGCAGTCTAATAAATGAGTATTAAGTGGAAAATTCAGTCTCTGTACGCGAAAACGACACACACACACAAATAATACATAGAAAAACTATAGAGGCCAGCACTCATAAGAGAAAACCCGGCGTGGCTTAAGTACGGCAATATTTCGTTCAATATAAAGACAGACTCAGACGTTATGACTTTGAACTGTGACCTTTTGACCCCAAAATAAATGTTTTTTTTCAGAACTCATCGTAAAACATTTAGCGTCAGGTTCGGTGCATCGGTTTTTGATATATCGTCTGAAAAAAACAACGGTGAAACCCCTACTGCTGCGACAGCGGCCGGCGTGGATAATGAACGCCAAGAAGACGCTATTTTCCATGCGAATACGGTGAATACACGTGGAACGTTAAACACAGACGGCCATGACAGTCAATTGCATTTTGATCCTTAATTTTCCAGTCCTGCGTTTAGAGGTCCCACATTTTCAGCGCCCTACGATAAACTTCAGCTGATGCGGCGACTGACACGTGACATGACGTAACGACAGTTAGATCCGGTTGCGGTCATGCGGCAAATGAAATCAGCCGCTGAAACCACAACCATCTGTGTGACGAGTTGACTGTCGTGTGTCGTGCTATAAGCACGTGACCCTCTGTTATCGACAGTACATTATACAGACCAACCATCCAGGCAAACAAAGCTATTAATTCTCGTCCATCTCGCTCTATGCAGTTCAATCTGCAGCACCGCTGTATTAATTTTATTCTAGTGAATTATGTTAACAATTCAAATTCTGCTGCTTAAATTCGCACATGTGTACAATTTATTCTTAAGCTTGGTCCACCCGTGACGACAATGCAATATGTTGTCAGTGTTATGTACTTCCGATGTTGTGAATGACGTCATTTTTCACATAATATGGGCCACAGCGCCAGAATCAAAGACGGCGTTGTTTCGTCAAGTTAGCCAGGAGACGGCACCGGAGGCGAAGTCTAATATCTACGATCGTCTTGTTCATATTTCAAAATAACGACACAATACCATTTTATCAACGGTTTATAGAACGATCTCGTAGCATTACTGGTGACAGCAACCGCTACATAACGAGAGATATATTACCACGTTGCTAGGTACTCCGACAGCGTTGCCATTGACGACCGTAGCCACTGGCGACATCTGGTGGTGGTGCGGTGAAGCGAGGACGACGGCGGTGGTCGGACGGCGTGCTGCGGTGCGTTGTAGTGGTCTGTTGATGCCGTTCGTCTTGCTGTACAGACCACACGCGTTGCAAAGGTACTGTCCGGTACCGTCTCGTCGCCACAGCGGCGTCTGCATCGAGCCGCAGTTGGCACACTCGCGACCGTCTGCACCACCATCTTCATCTGCACACCAACGGTTAGCACGATGCAGTTTTCTTTCTTTCTTTACTGCGGGCAGGGCCTGCTTCTAGACCTCGGCGCTAACACGACGTATTGGTCCTGTGAGCTAGCCCAGGGACTAGAGAGGAATTGGTGGGTGTGTGCTAATGGTGTGCATGACGTTCGAGGAAGGAGAGCTTACTTAGTAAAAGGTAAAAGTAAAGGTCGGATTCTTCTATAGCGCCACTTACGCGGCGATGCCGCGACCAGCCGCGCTGTACAATCGCAGAAAGTGAAGTGGCAGTTGATTGGCAAGAGCCAATGGTGTGGGAGCGCAATGCTGCAGCTACAACACACACCACCGCTCCAATCAACCACACCAGGCCTTCACCCCGTAAGCATTCACAAGATGACGCCGCCCGTGCGAGGAAGCAAACATCCGATTACAGCTTACTACTCAGTTTATCGACCTCGAAAGGATGAAAGGCTGAGTCCACCTGGTTGGCTGGTTACACACCGAAATAAACTGCCGCCTCTGGGAGTCGAACCCGGACACGTCACCTATCCCAGTACTAACCGGGCTCGACGTAGAGTAACTTCGTTGATAAGACCGACGCCGTTACCACCACGCCACGCCGCTACAGGAAATGAACAACTTGTCGGGTATTTATAGCGCCCCACTAGACGTGGCCTATTGTCTGGCTTAGCCCTGACTGGTGCTGTGTGCTGCACCAGCCAGTGGCCAGCCAAGTCTATTTGATTCAGCTCACCCCAGCGCGGCTAACACCTTGTCGCTGCTAATCAAAGTATCAGCAACGGTCAGGGTTTATAGAGGACACCGTCAAACCCTCTTTTTCTGCCCGGGATTATCTCCCTGTTCAACATGTGACATGTTGAACAGGGAGATAATCCCGGGCAGAAAAATGATGCATAGGAATTATTTGAAATAATTCTTTGGTAGGCGGACGCGTCCGGGCTGAGGTTTGAACCCCGGCTCCTGAGCGCGTCACGCCCTACTGCACATGGAGCCGGAGTGCTTTGACCACTGGGCCAGATGGGAGGTTACAGTCACAGACGGCAGATTTCGCCTCCGGTGCTGTCACCCGGCGATCTGGACGAAACACAAGCATCGTCTTTGATTCTGGTCCATTTTGATCCACTATGTGAAAACATGACGTCATCCACAAACCGCGCGGAAGTACAATAAGTATTGCCTTGCCGTCACAGGAAAACAGAGTCACTTCCACAGGTAACATGTACAGAACATTCCGTGAAGTTTGGTGATATGGTTTTTACCGAGCGACGCTACGCTAGGCTAGCGCTGTATGCTGTCGTTGTGTGCCCATCTGTCCGACCGTCCGTCTATCTGTCCTTCACACGCCGGTATTGTACCAAAACGGCTAAATGCAGGATCATGCAAACAACGCTGTACGATATCCCATGGACTCTAGTTTTCTGACGGCAAAGATTTCGGCGAAACTCCACGGAGTCGGGGTCACCCCAACGAGGGGAGGGGCGCCAACCAGTGGTGGGGTACGCTACAGTCGGCGATTTTCGACCCATATCTCGCTATATCCCAGAAACGGTGCAAGATAGGGACATAGTTAATACGGAACGCTAATAAGAACTCGTATGCGCTCTATCGAATGGCGCTAATTCCAATGACCTTGAGTGACCCCAAGCTACCCAAAACCACCCCATTTTAGTGGGCGTGGTCAGGATCACGTGACTCGTTTTTAAAAAATTTTGCTCCCAGTCATATCTTTTGGATCGATGAAGTTAAGCACTTCAAATCAGTGGCGGCGCTACACCAGGGCGCGCCAGGTCAAATGACCTTGCTGAAAAGCTTACGCCTTGGTTATTTTAAATAAAAAAAATAAATCTTAGCCCTTCACAGTTTCGAAGCACGGTCTATTCTGTACTGTGGTCCATATAACAATTCATTTTAGTTAATCGACTTTAAAATTTTTATAAAACACAGTACATACACACATCTAGGTCATGATGAAAGTGCGTTGACATTTATTACTGACAAAAAATGCGAATATAATTCAAATCGGTTAAACAATCTCAGAGATATCAGCAAACGTAAAGTGCTATGTTTGCTTATGCCACAACGTACGAACACAAGAATCTGCAATTTTAAAGCACCTGTCTTGTCCACTGCAGTCGACTTTTAATAATAATAATAATAATAATATACACATTTGTATAGCGCCATATGGTCGTAACTTCAGAGGCGCTAACGCATTATACGTATTATATATTTTATTTTATACATCACATAACCTCATAACGTCGGCATTTAGCCTCAGAAGTTCATGTAATATGACATGCTCTTTCTTGCTGAAGGGCTGCATAATAAGTAGACCCGAAACTGTATCGTTACGGCACTCGGTGGTTGAGCTGTCGTCAATGTCACGTGGTCAAAATGATAAACAATGACGTCAGCTGCTGAATCAAGCCGCCACGTGACTGTTGAATCAGTGTTTATCACAACAACGCGTCAATATCAGCGATCGCTCGGTTCAACCACATTATCACTGAACCCACCTCAGCTCTATCAGGCAAAGCCGGACTTAGGGATGGGCCAGCGGGGCTCTTACACATCTTTATTTCGTCATCAAGACAGCAGTGCAACATAGAAATAATAAGATAATAAAACAAAACAAAAGATAATAATAAAAATGATGATCGGCCTATTTACAGTTACATGACATGGTTATTTGGCACAACAAATTGTCCAGATGTTCAAAACCATCAAAAAACTTCTGCCTTCGCTTCATCAACATAGTATCAACATCGACACTGTTAAACATGTCCATACACAGCCGTACATTTTCGTTTGACTTACCCAGGGCCCCGCGCATTGCAGGGGGGAGGGCATGGCCGTTTTGAGCCAAATCACATCGTCAGAAGCAAGTGAAATTTCAGCATGGTCACAGCCATTTTGACAGTATTTAATGTTATTGTTACAGCTGTTTATGTTTTTGCTAAAGTTTTTGTCACTGACTGTATTTAAAAAAAATATCACCCAGAATGCTACCACCATTTCAATTAATAGATATTAAAAATATTCCCAGGCCCTCGCTTATTGGGAGGGTTACCCCCTCCCACATGATAATATCATTAGAAACATGTCAGTAACAAAACTCAAATTAGCCTACAAGACGAGGATATGTCATCACCATACGATGAAAAGATTTTATCCAGACTACCTTGAGCATTGCGGACTAGCATTTATATGTACATGAGCAACCATAACGCCATTACACACACAATTTTCATTTGTAACAAAATTTTCTAAAAATTTGATCGTTCGTATATATATCAGATAGCTGATTGGTAAGAAATTAAAAACTTCTGACAATCCTCGACAATATTTGCCGAACTAGTTCGAAATAGGCCTAACTTATCACTGAGCGACTCACTGTAAACTCTAGGGAACGTTTATCTCGCACCAATATATGATTGAGAGGCTTCCGTACCGTACATCAGTACCGGGAGACGCTGTAGCAATGACGGAACGTAACCAGTGTATTAGGCCTACAATAACTGGACACCATGGCTGAAACTTGCAACGGCAACTTGAACGTCGCACTTGGACAGAAGCTAGCCTGGCCATGGGACGGTGGTATAACACGACGGCGGCACTTAGTTTGAAGTCGACATTTTGAGAGCGAGTACAAACAAAGCTGAACGCCGCCGTCGCAAAGGCGCGCAAGATCAACATTGCTGGTCGTTGTTATTTGACCTTCTGCATCTAATGATTTCTGATTTCTGAGTATCATCACAGCGTACAGCGTCAAGCCGCAGTGCCGGAGAAATCTCATCAGCATTTCAGTACCTTACAGTCATCGTGAAACATGCATACCATATAGAGGTACAGGATGGGTAAAGAATAAACGGTAGGCTACCTATCTATTTTCAACATTTCACTCCAGCACTTACAGACAAAATTCTGTAGTTTTAGTACGCGGAAGCAACAGGTTATATTACTATAGTGCTACAGATTTCACTTCGTTCACATTTTCTTTTCATTTTATCCAAAACTTTAAAATCCACAAGATGGAAAGTACTCTGAGAAAGTACAACTCCCCGCGAAAGTTTGTCGCCAACACTTGGCAGCACTTACCACACGTACTAAATTCTTGGAAGTCCAGTTCAAGTTGCGAGTGTCGGAACTCGAACCACTTCGTTTCAGTTGAGGTATGATTCTGTTTCTCAGGTATGATCGTTCAAAGAAGTATAAATGTAAACAATCGCCGGATTACGGAGTTTTTTGACCGTTACTTCCACATCCCACTACCGATCGTAACCAAACAGGAACTTGGTCTTCCCTTTTCCCTAGAAAGCTTCCCATAAAATTTGGTACAAATCCGTCCACAATCTTTTGTAGTTATCGTGGTCACAGACAAACAGACACACACACACAGACACAAACCAACGCCGGTACAAACATACTCCCTCGCTTTCGCGGGGAGAATAAGTGGCGCCAAGTAGTAGGCTGTAGTATCATATCACGCGTCTGACGTAATTATTTTATACATAATAAATAAAGAAATAGCTGTCATTTAAGCAGTGTTCGACAATGTTCTGCCAGGATTGCCACAGCGTTATCTGTGTGTTGTTCATGATTTCTTAGCAAAAAGTTTTTAGGCCGCATCGCATGAATAGCTTAGATGCGGCCTACTGCGACAGATGTCACGTGTACAGCGTGGTCTGTGCGTCTGCCGGTGTCTGTGTGTTGGTTACAAGGATGTACAGTGCAAAAATGGCTGAACCGATCGAGATGCCGTTTGCGGAACTGACTCTTGAGGGTCCAAGGAACCGTGCATTAAGATCGGGCAAATCCATTCGCAGTCGCGAGTGGTGATAAGTCGGCGATGCAGCCTTTTGCCAAATTACTGTAGACGCGTGTTTAATTTTTGCACCAGTCTCCATCGTCTAGGATGCACGTCTTGTTCATAACTTATGAGAGCCCGCTTTTTGTTATCTTCATTCATGACATTCCCGCATTCTTTGTTAATAACAGTTTGGTGTGAAGCAGCTAGAAACGTCATGCGGTCGTTCTTCTTCACCAGTGATTACTATCTCCGATACGACTCATGTCAGAAAACGGCTCGCAAAAGCGAAAATTAGGTGCTGCAAAGCACACGGCCGACCATTTTTCTGTACTATAGGTATTCTGAGAACTGCGGCTGAGTAGGATACGGAGGACGACCAAGTCGTCACTGATAGAAGTCACTGAAAAGGTAAGCAAGCAAGTTTACAGTTTCAACAGCATGTAATACAGTGGGGTTAAACTGCACTGACATTCACTTTATTTCAGCGAATGTAGGATCGAGCTATACATTTATGATCGGACGAGCATTTATATGTACACGAGCGACCATAACGCCACACTACGGAGCGGCGGTCGGTCGGTGGAATGAGAGCTCTCAGCAAGTGAAAAACTAGCGCGGAATTACACGCGGACGTGTCACCGCTGAGTTATCTGCTAAACAGTTTATGCTATCGCTCGGCTGATTTCGCTCGTTCGTCGCGCCGATCCAATAAACGTTTTAATTCGTGCAACAATGCGGCGGCCCAACGGTGGTCTGCAGTTCGTCGACACGACGACAAGGTCGAAAGGTCAACTGTAGGTCAGATTGCGTATATGCGACGCGGGCGCCCGGCGAGGGCGGGCCAGACCCAACCAGTGAACCTTGCCCGGGTCGATGTCGTGTGTTAACACGAGTCATACGCCTCCAGCAATGAACACAAGTGGACTCCCGCCTCTGCACCAATCGAGTCAACTCGACGCCAGTGCGAGAAAGAAAACTGGCAGCAGTGGCGCCATAAACTCGCACATAAAGTAGGAAGTCGCATTCCAGTTTTGACTCGACTGACACAGCCACAAACCAGCTGTACTCACAAATACTAACGACATCAACTCTCGATTCCTGACTGCAAACGTTGTATACATTTCATCTGCCGAACAGACCCAGCGCACTAAGCTTCTGTACTTGGAGCAATAACAAAAACAAGTGGTTCAACAATTTTGACAAGAGGCCGCATCACGGGGGACGGATTTTTCACGGCGGAAAAATTAATATGACAGCGGCCAGTTGGGAGCAATGCAGTCAGCTACAGCAGTCGCGCTGATGCCGTTATTGTTTTTTGCTGGGTACACCGCAGCAGCGACGCACAGCTCTTTTCAACGGCCGGACAACCCCCCAAAATTGCCCTTCCCCTTGTGGATCTGGACCCCATCTAATACTTGGTTCTTTGGGCCCACACGACTACGTGAGTCATCCCACAAACGGCATCTCGATCCGTTCATCGGTTTTTGCAGGGCTTACAAACGTGACCAGAAGAGAGAGAGACAGCCAGACAGACAGACAGACAAACCACGCTACTCCATCTGCAGCAATAGGTCGCATCTAACTATTGCTGCGATGAGGCTTAACAATACTGTGTGGACTAGACTGAAGAAATCAATGTCTAAACTGGCATTCACCTGCGCAGTACGTTAATGACGAATCTCGGCACTCAGCCACTGTGCCGGCGAACGAGTTCAGCAGAGTAACGATGCTCGACGAGCTCCAAGCAGGTGTCCGGTCGTCGCTGTAGCAAGACGACGGCTGCACGCCGTTGTAGTAAGGAAGTAACGTCGTGTCGACGAGTCGCAGCCGCTCGTCTGCGACGTCGGCGCGCTCGGCGTCGTAGCGAGTGGCGGGGTCTAGGT
>Ga0209363_1002128_pt1 | contig 10197 bp, 5 predicted proteins | sample WorMetexBAHAMAS3_FD_187385 | JGI IMG/M metagenome (GOLD analysis project Ga0209363, IMG submission 187385) | Marine gutless worms symbiont microbial communities from Max Planck institute for Marine Microbiology, Germany - Inanidrilus exumae... | ecosystem: Host-associated > Annelida > Digestive... | reverse complement strand
GCACCGATTGCACCTGTGTTAAAAGCGCCCCTGAAAATAAAAAATCATCGAGTGCCTACAGCAGCTGATGTCCGTCATGATCATTTAGCTGTGATAAATACTCGTTACTGCAGTTCTACAAAATGTGCAGTTCTAAAGATTTAAGCAGTTTCAGATGCATGAAAATCTAAGTTACAAAACGAGAACTCATCAGTAGACGAGATAGCGAACGTGAACCTGTTGACGACGATATCGCACATGTTCTTCAAAATACCAAAAAAACAGAACCTACTTCGTTTAACAAATTAAACGATAGCTAAGCAAGTATTGCGCATTAAGTCTGGAATTTATGAATCTGCTCCCTTTGTCCGTTTGTCTGTCCCGTCTTTTTGTAACCTTAATATGGCGCGAAGCGCATACTCTTCATGACTCTGTAGGGGGCAGCACGCGACACGGCCAGCATACATTTCCGTACGAGTATTACGAGGACGGACATAGTTGTTTTATGAAGAAATAAGAGGATAATAATGACAGTACTCCACATTCACACCTGGTTGGCATCGAGTCCCCAGAAGTCGAGTTCTTCCTCGAACAGGGGACCGCACACGTCGGTCGGGTAGTGCAGCTTCCCGGTGCGGTAGTAGTTGAGGATCTGCGCGAAGACGCCCGGATGTCGGTCGAAGAAGTACTCGTTGAGTATCGGGTCGTAGTTGGCGAGCGCCTCGGTGAGACGGGACAAGCGCGTGGCCGGGATCTTCTTCAACGTCGCCTTGTACGTCTCGTGACGGATGCCGCCCACGTTGAGCACCACGCGGTTCTCAGCGTCCGACATCATCGCTGACGTCATCAACTCCGAGGTGACGTCATGACGTCGTCACTGCTCGAGCATCCGCAGGGAATTATTTGCGGTCTGCCAGCGACGACGACTGCGGCCCAGCAGCTGAAAGGCAGGATTCTCCGGCGGCCCAGTGCGATGGAGCCGAGACGGATGAACAAACGGACGAACAGATGAATAGACGGAAAGACGAATTGTTTATTGTTTTGCGCCGGCTGTCGCAAAACACACACACACGTACGACAAAGCTCAGCAAAGAGTATCTAACAAGCGAATATGCGAGACAATGCCCGCCAACAAACATGAAGCTCATAGACGCTGAGATCGCGAAGTCGGTACCGACGACTTCTGACGCCGGAGCTGAAGTCAGGCAGTGCTACAGAGTACTGAGCACTTCATAACAGACCTAGCAGCACCGGTTCACCACTGCATACTATAGCATCTCCAGTAGTTATTGCACTGGTGAACAATCCTATCTCCTGCCAATCGGAGAATCGGCGTACATTTTTATCCATAGAGACCACATTTTATGTTCAGTCGGAATAGTCCATATCCAGCCTCCAGGATGGCGCAAAAGCCGGGAAATTGTCCACTATCAGTCGAAGAAGGTGTCACTATACTTCTGTCCGTAACTTCGTCTGACATTGATCGAATTCAAAATTCTTTCATAAGTAAATTTGTAATAATTTGTAATAAAATATTAAAGATCCCACCACAACTTAAAGGTGTCACTACCAGGGGCGTCGCCAGGTCCAACAAAGTTGGGTGGACAATACGGGGTGGAATGGGGAAGGAATGACCCTCCCCAGGGCATGGGGGCTATGCACCTTCCCGATAAAAAATTCTTTGAAAAGGCGTGTTTAGGCACATTTTGAGCGAGCTGGTGTGGAGATTGCCTTGATTTAATAGCCTACAGTTCGGACGTCTTCATACTGTTACAAACCGAAACTGGTTAACATGTACAGCTATGTGAAATTTCCCCGTCAAGTGTACCACAGGCCTATGCCACACACAAAATTCATTCATTTCAATATCCCTCGCACTAAAACAAGCTATACGGTAGCCTATTGTGTGGCCTATTCTTTGGAATGGATAGACAGTCTAACGCTAAGCAGTACGCTTCATGCCTTACCTACCCCTGCCCCCCACCTACACCCACAACGATTATCTAAACTCAGCGGATCTGCATCAGTCTCAGGAACACCCTTTGGCAAAAGTGGGGTGGACATGTCCACCGCAGTCCAGTGGCGACGCCACTGGTCACTGCACTACCTTGTGAAACATTTTGCACCTTATTGACTACCGACTCTTAGTGGCTAACGGCTCGAGTTTGTGCGCCACGCTGTATTTTCTGCAATGGTCACGGCATGTGTTAATGGCTTGATATGTGTTCGTTCCATTCTGCGCTTGTCAGTGACATTTTGTGAGTCCCGTTCTGCAGAGCGGCATTGCATCAATTTACATGTATCGGAACTAGCTGATTTATGACACGGCGCTTATCACGGACCACGGCCAACGTAGTCCTGAATGGGGATGGAGAGAACGAGGAGAATGCAGTGGGATTGTAAGGTAACATTGCGGGGTTTCAGTGGTGATAAAAACAAATGTCGTACGATATCCGCATGGGTGGGACAATCTTGCGGGATTAAGTAAGTAAGTAAGTAAGTAAGTTAGCGTTTAATAGCACATATCAAACGTACATGAAAGAAAGCAGCATAAATAAAAGCAGAAAGTTATAAAGCACAAAACAGAAATCACAAAACACAATACTAACAACAACTAGTCGATAACAAGTCTGGCATGCAAGAAAACACATCACATCACAGTTATTTAAACAAACAGTTTACAATGTATGACTGCTTGTGTAGATTTATAAGTACAGCTTGGTAGCTCATACTTATGTTGTCTAGGCCTAACTGTGATATAGCGATCTTTGCGCCTAGGCAACAATGGATACAAGCAATGGTGAGGGGACTGAATCTTAGTAAACAGATCATTTATTGCAAAGTCAAGTAACTGCTCCACTTTATAAATTTTGTTGTTAGTGAAACCATAATGACATGAATCTTTTATCCTTGGCATGCGTTAAATGTAGAGGATGAAGCCGGTTCCAAAATTCAGGGGTTTTAGGCGCAGCAGCGAATAAAAGTAACTCGGAGTCACTTGTTCTGGGCGGAGAACGATGGCCTTAGCTATCGGGCTATCTACAAGCCATCTCTGAGTCACATTCACGCGTTGTCTTCAAGCAGTCGATGTCGCCGTTGTTGATATTTTTCTGTAGAAATCCTCAAGCTGTGACGACCGTTCGTCGTAACAGTCTGTCTTAAACAATAGAACAGTGCAGGGGCACTGAGAAAGCTTGTAGTAGATCAACAACAGTCTGAACGTCTTCGTGCCGCAGTCCGACAACAAATCATCGACTGTTCTGCGGAATCCATTGTCCTCATCATACGGCAAAGGCCCTGGTAGTCAGTTCTAATCTTTAACTCCGCCCACAGCATGCCACTCACTGCAAAGACACCCACAGCGAACGTAGCCTTTTTACTATACCTACAGACAGACAAGGAGAAAGACATACAAACACACTTATCGCAATACTTCGCACCCCATCGGGGGCGAAGTAAGTTAGTAATGAGACTCGGAGGACTGCCGGCAGACAGTTCCACACGACTGCAATGGAGACTGCGCATAGTTTCTTGCGTCGAGTACGGCTCTCGTTCTCCGGGTGTCAGTAGATCTTAAGTGCCGTCTGCTGACCTCGAACGAAACAGGCACGCAGTTGTCGGCCAGCTACGCTGGCGCCAACCCGTCCAAGCATTTTTATGCACTGCATCGCTAACTTAAACCTGATACGTTGGCGTGAAGTTCACGTAGCAGCGGATTGATGTGATCGATGTGATCGAACTTCCTGGCTCCTCGCTTAACCTCAGCTCAGTGACCCCACGCTCAGCCGCATACTGTGAGGATGAATAGTTTCACTGTCGTACACAGTACGTCTCAATACAACATCTATCTATTGACGTGCAGCGACTATGTCCAATACTTCGGCTACTGTAGCCTACATTGTTATAAAAAAACAAGGTGTCGCCCTAACGGGACGTAACACTACTGGCCCGCCGTCGCGTGCTGCCCCCTGTTGAGTTACGTTGCACCGCCGTGGACTGTTACAGACGACGACGACAGAAGCCAGCGACCGTTACTACTCTGCCCTCCCTACACTATGTGTATAGGAGAGCTACACTGTGTATAGGCGGGTCAGTAATAAGACAAATTAGAGTTAGCTCATGATCGCGAACTTCTGTGATTAGCAATCAGCGCATATTAAGTGTATAGGCAATGTAAAAAAACAGACCTAATCAACGTCACGTAATGGCTCCCACCAACTTTCAGGCATGCAATTTCAGTCAGCCAATCGATAAGTGACGTTATTTGCTGGTTGCCATTTATCACTTCATTTTAGTGGTGTGCACTGTGCTGTAACAGAGACTCTGTCTTGCGCCATTTCTGAGAAGCTAGGCCCCTATACCACTGTTAGGCCCACCGTACCTGTATGTGAGTGCCCATGTCCTTTATGTTGGATACGGCATGCAGTTATAGGCCTCGTAGGCCCACGCTTTCTGAATTATACATAAATTTATCATAGCTACTACGTGCTATATTTTTTCGAGCTGCTTAACGACCTCCTGCTGGCGGCTGATCAGGGACACTTGTCCGCACTCTGTCTCCTGGATCTCACTGCCGCGTTCGACGCCGGTAATCACAGCCTTCTGCTGACACGCGTGCAAAAATGCTTCGGTGTCGACGGCTGCTCCCTGAAATGGTTCGCGTCCTGTCTGTCAGGCAGGAGCTACTCTGTGGTCACGAACGGTGTTTCCTCCAAGGTCATCTACAGCTTGTGTTCGGTGCCGCAGGGCTCGGTACTCGGCCAGGTCCTCTTCATCCTATACATGGCGGATCTAGCCGACGTCGCTGCAGAACATGGCATGTCAATCCACGCGTACGCCGACGACAATCAACTGTACATTCACTGTCAGCCAGAAGCTGCGCAGTCAGCAGTATTCAGCGTACAACAGTGTGTCTCAGTCGAGCAGTGGATGGCTGCCAGCCGACTCAGACTCAATATGGACAAGACCGAACTGATGTGGATGGGCATCGAGTACAACGTGTCAAAGATCCCTGTCTGCTGTCGATCTTTGACACTCTGCAGTGCCCAAGTCGTCACATCTGACGCCGCCCGTCTCCTTGGAGTCCTGTTGACGTCGGACCTATCACTGGACAAGCACATCACCGCCGTCTGTGCTAAGTGCTTCTTTCAGCTTCAACAGCTGCACAGCATTTGACGTTCTCTTGACAATGATTCAGCCACTACTCTGGTCCATGCGTTTGTCGCCAGCCGGGTCGACTACGGAGGCAGTCTGTTGATCGGCGCGCCGAAGAAGACGACTGACAAGCTGCAGCTTGTCCTCAATGCTGCGGCAAGAATCGTCTCCAACACCTGGAAGTACGATCGAGGGCTGAGTCGATTCCGGCATGACAAGCTCCACTGGCTGGACGTCGACGACCGTGTTCGGTTATGAGTGTGTGTTCAAGTGTCTGCATGTGCAACTTGGCACCTGGATACTTGACGTCACTCTGCCGACCAGTGTCCCGCGTCGTTGGTCGCCGGCATCTGCGATCAGCTCAACGAGGCGAACTGAACTATCCCCGTATCAACATCTCCACGTACGGGCATCGAGCGTTCGCCTTCGCTGGACCAACCACATCGAACTGTTTACCGAACGATTTGAATCACACACCAGTATTTCTCTGTTTTGTTTCCTATCCCGTCTTAAGACTTTCTTTTTTTCCGTCTACTAGCACATTCAGCGCGTTTAAAGTGCTTTATTACAACGCGTTATATACGTTCACAGTTATTATTATTATTATTCTGAAAGGTTCAAACAGCTGAAGTCACTCTTTCAAACACAGAACTACAGCCCCAAAATAAAAACAGATCACGTGGCTCTGACCAGCCCTTTTTATGGGTGGTCTGCCATATACAGGCTAAGGCTTGTCATGTTCAGCCTATGTACCAAATTTGAAGTCTTTATCTTCACTCGTTCCAAAGATAGGAAAGGCGACCAAAAATTTATAAAGTAAGACGCATTGGAGTGGTTAGGATCGCCCAAAGTCGTCGAAGCTGGTATCATTCTATAGAACACACAAGACTTCCTATTAGGCTTTTGTGGTAATTACATTGCTACCTCCTGCCTTTCTGATATATAGCCTAGCGGACATATTGGTCAGAAATCGCCGATTATACGTACCCATATGTATTTGGCATCCACGTTCGGGTGACCCTACTGGAATTTCAAAAAAATTTTTGACAAAAGAAAACTAGAGTTCCTGGCCTACCGTATAGCATTTATTATGTTTTTGACGTAATCCAGGCGTGTGACGGACGGACGGACGGACAAATACCGGACCGTAGCATTATACCGTGATAACATAGCGTCCTGCGGTAAAAGCACTCAGGCAGTCACGCTCTATAATGAAGCAAAATCCACTGTAGCAGCTGGCATCACTTCGATCACGGTGTAAAATATTTTACACCGTGCTTCGATAGATGAATCATCGCTCAATTAGATTACTGCAGCTGTCACGCGAAAGCTAAGAGGTGCTTCCGGTTTGGATAATACGATACGATACGATACAATATGTTTAGCCTATGTGCACTCAAACGCTGACGAGATGGCCAGCTTAGTTTATAGCGCACGACACAGAAACGAAGAAATAACGTCATCCTAGAGCTGCTGAAGTGCGTCGTGCGGTAAAACGTGACAAACGTGACATTCCAGTTTGCCAGTGCCATCTACTCTATGTTGGTGCAAGTCTGGTGCCTTGTGATCGGGAAAATAGCACCACAGCCAAAAGCCGTATAGATGGACTGCAGCAGTTGCACTTCCTTCATCTTGAGCAGTCTTCGTTATATGTCGTTATTTCTCACATTCAGCTACTGATATCTAGACATAATGAGTAGATTTCAGCAATCCGCGTTTGTTGCCAGTTGCTCGACAAATCAATCGAATCAAATCAAATTTATTCGCCATAAGTGAAGTACACAATATAACAAGTCATTAACAGTGCAATTCTCGACAGATGAAGTATTTTATTTGGACACTCAGGGAGACAGAAAGAGACATGCAGAGAAAGAATAGACAACAGCAAAATGTCTCCATCTGCGTAAGTTATTAAATTTGGGATCTTTTAGTTTTAGTTTTACTTTTTACCTTATGATGATATTTGTTGAAACGTTAACCAATTTTCTGGAATGTCTACCGATGTACAAAAGTTCATTGAAATCGATCGACGAGTCTTGCATGTTGTTAACTAACGTATGACCTTACGATTGCAGACGGCAATGCTTAAGCTAATTAGCCTTCTATACTAGACAGGAGGTCATTAATCGGAATCGAATAAGTTATTTTAAATGTCAAAGTGCTCGTGAACGACGCTGTCCATGAATCATGAATGCATTCATGCGACTGCCTGTCAGCTACTGTCACATCAGTACGTGGACTGAACGGTTGCTGCAGATGCTGACATGACACGGGCCATTTGTCAATGACGTCGAGCCGACTTTGCCGCATCCCAAGAGTCGTCGATAATGCCGCATCTGGCCCATGTCACCTGCTCAGAATTGACCTTTTTCAGTAGTAGCCTATAGTTAGCGTTCACCCTTAACGAAAAGCTGGTCGCACGTTCTGCGTAGTTAGAACTGCGACCATTAAGCAATGCCTCTGTCCTATCTTTTGTTTCAACCTGACGAGACAGACATTGTGAAGCTGGCGATTGCAGTGTCTGACATGAGACAACAGCTTAGAGATATACAGGGCACTGTTTGTGATCTGTCCAAGAAAACGGTTGTATCCTGCGAAGTGCCTGTTGTGGAAGTGCAGCCGAGCGTTTCGGAGGAATCCACAGAGGATCCCGGTGTGGACGTGTCTACAGTGCCCAGTACACGCCAACTGTTCTCCAATCTGCCGGTGTTTCGTACAAAGAATGACGATGGAGAATGGAGTACGGTGACAGCTAAGAAGAAACGAGTGGAGCCACCTCGACGTATGTTTGGAGCTGACAGCAATCAGCATACTCGACTTAAAGTCGTTCCGGCTAAGAGTAAGGCGTGGCATATTTTTGTGGGACGACTTCATCCTGATACTAGTGATGAAGATATTTCTGGATTTTTGGAAGAAACTGGTATCAATGTTGTAAAATGTCTGCCCCTTAAAGTCACCGAGGAGTGGCAGAAACGGTATGCAGCATTTCATGTTGTGGTTGATTTTAGTGATAAGGATAACATATTTGACTCTGTGCAGTGGCCTGCTGGTGTGGATGTGCGTGACTGGGTTTTTAAGAAACAATGATGGCGTGTAACTCTGCCACCTCATACAAAGTGGTTACATATAACTTACATGGCTTTAACCAGGGGAAAATAATGCTGAAAGAGCTGTGTGATAGATTTGATATTATTACAGTTCAGGAGCATTGGCTGTGTGGTTATGATTTGGATAAGTTAGTAAATTTTCATGACCAGTTTAGTTGTCTGGCCTGGTCTGCAATGACTGATAAGGTAGAAGGTGGTATCCTTAACGGTAGACCTTATGGTGGGATTGGCTTGCTGATCAGAAAATCATTAAATGTCACAGTTTCACAGATACAGGTACATCATAGCTGTAGATCTGTTGTGTGTTTATTGACCTTTTCAAATGGGTTTAAGCTACTTTTGATTACAGTTTATTTTCCGTGTAACTACTCGAGCAAGGACTATGTTTCGGTTCTACTAGAATGTTTAGGTTTTATTGAGCAGTGCATTGACTCATGTAAATGTGACGGTGTTATGCTACTTGGTGATTTCAATTTTGATTGTGTACCAGTGACCTGTAGAAGTGGTTTTCAACATTTTAAAGCCTTTGCTAATGATAAGAAGTTGGTATGCTGTGGTGAGCTAGGTTTTGACAAGATTCCGTACACTTATTTTCAAGAATCATCTGGTAACCATTCAGTTATTGACCACGTTTTTGTAGACACCAGTCTGGCAAAACGTATTGGTGGTTACGGTATTTTTGATGCTTGTATTAATCTGTCAGATCACTGGCCTGTTGTCTGTACGTTGACTTTTGATGGTTATTTATGCGGTAGTGTGAAACACTGTGATAACAAGAGTAACAAGTCTCGTCAGGCTGGTACATTTAGATGGGATAAGGGAAATATCAGTGGATATTACAGCATGTCCTATGAGTTGTTACAGTGTGTTAATATCCCAGAGAGCAGTATGAATGCTAAATGTGATACTTTCAAATGTACTCATTGGAACGATATTAATAGTTATTATTGTGCCATAGTCGATGCCTTAAAAATTGCGGCTGAGTCTAACATTCCCTTTGTCTATGGTGATTTTTATAAACATTACTGGTCACAAGAGCTAGATGACCTTAAGAGAGCTTCGATTGATGCTCATCAGTTATGGCTTTCAAATGGTAAACCCAACTGTGGCTTAATCAAGGATATGCAACGGGATGCTAAATATAAATACAAATTAGCTCTTCGTCATGCCCAGAGGTCAGAAGAATTTTTGGTTGATGATGAGTTGTCCCAGCTTTTTCTGCGTAAAGATGTAAACAAATTCTGGCACAAGTGGCAAAATAAGTTCTCTCGGTCTGCTTCTGTTAATTCCATAAATGGTATGTCTAATGATAGTGATATAGCAAGTCTTTTTAAAGATGTTTTCAACGATGTGTATTTTGACTCATACAGAGATAGTCCTATGTATGTAAACTGTCTTAGTAGACTTCAGTCACTGATTACTGCTGACGATTGTGATTGTAATGTTTTTGATATTACTGATGTTGAGAATAGTTTGAGCCGTTTAAAGAATGGAAAGGCATCTGGTCTTGATGGTTTAACAAAGGAGCATATCTCTTACGCGCATCCTGCTATAATCTGTCATCTCAAAATTTTATTTAATCTCATATATATGCATGGTTTTGTACCAGATGATTTTGGCAAGGGAGTTACTGTCCCTGTTCCAAAAGACAAATCTGGAGACTTAGCTTCTGTCTCAAATTACCGACCTATCACTATAAGCCCAGTGATTTCAAAAGTGTTTGAATACTGTCTGTTAAACAAATTTGCAGATTCACTACAGTTTAGTGAACTTCAGTTCGGTTTCAGGCACAACTCTAGTTGTTCTCATGCTATATTTCTCTTAAAAGAGGTTGTTGATTATTTTGTTTCTCATGGCAGCAATGTGTTTATGGCTTCTTTGGATGCTCGGAAGGCTTTTGATCGGGTGAATCATGTGAAGCTGTTTGGGGTGTTGCTTGATAAAGGTGTACCAGCTA
>Ga0209363_1002127_pt1 | contig 10197 bp, 4 predicted proteins | sample WorMetexBAHAMAS3_FD_187385 | JGI IMG/M metagenome (GOLD analysis project Ga0209363, IMG submission 187385) | Marine gutless worms symbiont microbial communities from Max Planck institute for Marine Microbiology, Germany - Inanidrilus exumae... | ecosystem: Host-associated > Annelida > Digestive... | reverse complement strand
CTATTAATGACTAATTAACTGCTAATTTTGGAAGGTTAATCGATATAAAATATTAATTGCTATCTGTCCTAAAACAAATTTTCACTCATCATAAAATGACCAAACCTTTTGCTAAATCATCATCTTCGGCAACACTCGCAATGTCCGTCATCTGCAATAAACAAGCTCATCAAACACCACATAGAATGCAGACATGTTAACTGCCGGAATCACCAATTCATTCTACTACAGGTTGCGCCCATAAAAATCAATCCCTTAGGGAAAATTCTATATCTCGGCAATTGTAGCAGATTTTTAAAAACTAAATTTATACTTTTTACGGAAGAGGATTCAGGCTACATATGCAGCAAATTTCGTTACTATAGTAAATTTGGATTGATTAAAAAATTACAACTACTAGAACTTATTTCATTGCAACTTTTTGTGGATGGACGGACATACGGACGGACGGATATGTGAGACCCACTTTATTAGGTCGACTCAGAGGAGTCGACCTAATAAACAGATAGACATACAGACCAGGTAATCACAATACTCTGCACTCCTTCCCAGGGCGAAGTAATAATATGAAGCATTCCAGCTGGCACCTCCACGTTTCTAGTTTCATCACTCATCATACTCTAGGTACAGCTGAAGCATTTCTGAATTTATACAACCGTTAAGACCTTGTACTCTCTTCTGTTATGGAATGCCACATTTCAGCAAAAAAATATAACTAAACATCGTACGAGGAATGTATGATACCGTTTCATCGATGGGAAATGTGTGCCCTTCACTGTGAAGACTTGTGTACAATGCAGGCATGATGCTACACAAACCACACAGCACAATTTAGCAACAGGCAGGCTCAGCCATGTCATTGGCAGTGTTGTAACAAATACTAGCTGACTGACGGTATTTACATACTCTTATAAATACTGTGAAATTATCAGTATTTAAATAGTATTTAAATAACAAATACACTGCTCAGTATTTCGATACTTTAAATGTTTGGATCAGCTTTCGGAGACTGGTGTATCAGTAAATTCAAGATAGACCCTACATGTCTTCCCAAAAGTAGCCGAGGATGTTTCAGCCGACCAATATGGCTACCCAGCAGGCACCGTGTTCTTCAGTCTGTGAGAGATAAAATGAATACAACTACTCATATTTGTGTTAAACTGGTTTAATATTGGCGCTCATGTATATCTGTGTAATATTGCCAGATCTTACAAATTCACAATGGGCTTGGATGGGTCTGGAATATATCGTAAGAGAGCATTAACTTAACGGACACACATACACACAACACACTATGCAGGTTAATGCCTGTTAGCTGGCATCCGCAGTTAAGAACTGGGAGATTTTGTTAGACAAAATTTCACTGCCTGCACGACCTTCCTGACGACAAGTAATGGAATGGTTACGTCGCAGGCACACAAAAAGGGAAAAAGATCAAAAGGCTCATTTACATTATTATGCTACCGCCTACAACAGGTGGAGACAACTATTTATTTATTATGAAAATCGTACACTGCAATATAAAACTAAATCAAATATGACAAAAAAGCATGCATCCTTAACTAAAAAATACATATAACACAAAATTAACACCCACAAAAAACTAAAGACAGGTTTAGTGCCTCCTACGACATCTGGTCAGGAAACAGAGTGGAACTATTCTGGTTGAAAGGAAAGGGATGAAAAGTAAGAAAGTAGACGAAGCGAGTAAGAAAGGGAAAGGGGGAAAAGTAAAAGATAGTAAAAGATAGAGTAGAAGGTGGAGATGGGAAGGGATAAGGCAAGATTGCCCCGGGCCCACACATGGCCAGAAAAGTAAAATATGCAACTGTTCCAAAGCTCTCGATAAAACTTGCAGACCTTGCGCCACGTGGTGTGAGCAGACAATTGATGAGAACTAGGATAAAACAGCAGCAGAGGAATGTGTACATACCTCAGAGCAAGATCAGTCTTGAATTCATTTTCGGCCCATTTACGAATTAAATGCTTCAGTCTTCGAATCACCTTTGTGTGCGTCTATACAGCATCCGTGTTTTACAGCAATTAAAACACACATAAGTAATCAGCAGTTAAATACACCTGGATGCTGGCACAGAAGAGGCAGCAAGAGTCAGTTTTTGCACTAAGAAAAGACGAGTGATTTCTAGAGCACATAACTTTTTGCAGGCCGTGGAATGTCAAGTGAGCTCTGAATGTGCCTTTACTGTCGAGTTCCATGTTTCTGCGGTGGAATTCTGCAAAATCCAATAGAATCATCAGTTTCATTTCATTTCGCGAGTGCTTTCGTCGCCTTTAGTTCCAACCAGTTGATCGCTTCAGTGTCGGCAGAGTAAAGTCTTTGCAGAGCACCATTAAAAAACGTTGCCTTAGGACATTCATTCACTATGCGAGACACTTGACACTTGTCGGAGGACGTCAACCCCCACTTGTATAGATTTGCAGCACAGGCCTTGGCCAGTGCGAAAGTGATTCACCACGTCCATCTAGAAGGTCAAAACCAGTCATTTTGGAGACGTTCTTCCCAACCAATATCTTGGCTTAGTACTGAAGAACTAAAACAAACACAACATGCATCCGTAACAAAATATGATACAACATAAAATTAACCCAAAAAACTAAAGCCAGGTTTAGTCGCCTCCTACGACATCCGGTCTGGAAACAGAGAAAACCTATTCTGGTTTCAACGCTTCATAAATTTGTCACTTACTTACTTACTTAGACACTTACCCACTTACTTACAGCCCAGGAACCCACACGGGGCTGTGAATATTCCCTGTAAGTTTCATCAAGATTGCTCAACCCCATCATGAGATATTGTGGTAACAAGATCTGTCCAGGCAAAAAAGCAGATGGATGCATAGAAGAATGTGGCGGATGGACATAATATCTTCACCAACATCTTCGGGTGGAGACGGCATAAAAAGGTGTCTTGTGGTTTATGAGTGGCTGTGTTCTTGTTCTAGTCCGTAAAAAGTAAACTCTATCAACGAGCATCATCATTCAGATTGAAATGATTTACAAAAGAACACAATTCAAAGGCAGTTCCACTATAAATGCAGCGACATCTTACTTTTCCATTGCTGATAAGAGTGCGACACTCAGCTGCAAAGTCACGTGTTGCCATTTCAAGGCGGAAGACATGTCCACCATACGCAGCACATACATCTAAGAGCTGCCATCAAATCATCCACAGACTTTCATTCTCGTTCCGTTTAGCCATTGAGAAGTAAGTACTGGAAAGTATTCAACTGCTACTTCTGATTAACATATGATTTATGCTTGTAAACCAAGTCTCTTGCTAGCTATCTTCCACCCTGTAAATCATCTGATTCAAATGGTATGTTATGCAAATTTGCATGCATATATGATATAGGTTTTAACCTAATATGACGTTGTATTTACACGAACATGTAGGCCAAAACTTACCTCAGTCAGCACAATATACCCGCCAATTTTGAGAAGATTGCCTGACCCCCCAAAATTCAAGACATGCCAGCGCCCCAGTGAGTCAACCTAGGTACTGCAGTCAGGGTGTGCAGCCCGTGTCCAACGCTAAATACTGCAATGGCTGTCGTGACAAATACAACTGACTGTGAGAGATTCCAACCTCGGTACTCTCACACCACAGTCAGGCACATCACCACTAAAACACTGCAACTGTAAGTAAGTAAGCTACACTGTATTATTTCTTACATCCAATATACAAATAACTGACAATAAATGGTGTTTATTTACCGTTAGTGCTTGCAAAGCAACATGTGGATCTTTGTGATTTATTCTCTTTACAACTGATCTGAGGCAGTCCTTGGCGCTGCATCAACATACAACAGTCACATAAGTGTTTTTTATTTAATTTGTTATGTAACGAAAAACAACGTTCATTAATCGGCTCATTTCAGTTGTGTTAACAACAATCTCAATAAACTCAGAATGAAAACAAAACTGATACAGGTATTTCAAAACAGTTGTATGGCATTTTGGTAAACTATAGATAAAACTGCCCAACTTCCATGCAGAAAATTCCTTACGTTTCTTGGTTTTAACCACCTAGACATGTGCCTAACTCTCACAACACCGAGTGGATCACAGGAAGCTTCTTAATGGCAAGAAACTTGACTGTGCTGCTGGTAAACTGGGAACTGAAGTGATACTTGCCCACCTCAACTTCAAAACAGCTCAAATTAATGGAGCCATCCATTTTGGTGGGACCAAGACTCCACATCAACTTGCTCAGCTGGCAGAGGGTCACGAGCTGGTTCTTGTCTCATAGGAGTGTTGGGCCCAGAGTTGGTCCCGGTGTACAGGCAGTCAGCCTGCAGAAGTGACTATAAGTCATCCACCCAGCGGTAGGCTGCCATTAGTTTCTGCCAGGCCTGTGGTTACCTTCCCAGCCGCAGAGCATCACCGCTTCTTGGCCGGTTCCAAGTTATACTGCTTGGTGACAGAGGCACATAGGTGTGATAAACTTGCCCAAGGTTGTTACGCAGCTTTGCACCAAGTAGGATTTCAACCCACGACCCGTTGGTCGCAAGTCCAACACTCTACCCGTTGCGCCACCGCGCCACCCCAAGTGTTCTTGTATGGATAAATATTTCTGACAAAGAACCACCTGGGTCTTGAGTTGAAACGCCATGACATGCAAAGTGTGAACTGGGTGATTATGGTGCTTACTGATTTTTAACACACAGAAGCTACTGCAGCACAAAATACGTTTGATAGGCAACTGTGACTAAAGCAGTCAGTGATTTAACTGAGAGTCATTCTGAGTCTGTGCTGTTGCTAGTCTCATCATCTGAATGAAAAACTGAAACTAAACGTTCTCAAAACTAAATAACAAATACCACCTAAAATGAAACTACAAGAGCTTAGCTATCACTCAGCGACCCATGTGATGCTCAGTATCAATTGAAATGTTGGCCTGCTGTTGTACAAATAATGCAAACAGATCCCGTGTCAGCCTGAGAAGCACTTTCAGCAACTGTCAGGGTTTTTTATTCAACAGACTTTCGTACAACCAACCTTGTCGATGTCAACTGGACCTTAACTGTGATCAACCAATTTCGACTACTACCAAAGTTGTTGATGACAGTGTATTCCTCCGCCAGTGCACTGACATAGAAACGGACCATCATGGCGGATGGACACCAATTTTCGGCAGCATGGCGTGTGAGCCAGAGACTTCTTGACCAGCCGAAAAGCGCAATTATTACCTACCCCATGGCGCCCCAGTTGGCAGTGATCCCATCAGAATTTCGTAGTGATCTTTTCCATCAAAAAGCTAGAGTCCCTGTGCAATGGTATAGCATTGTTTGCATGATCCTACGTTTAGCCATTGGTACAGTGCCGGCTTGTGACAGACAGACAGGCGGACAGACGACGATAGCTAATACTGTGCTTACATAGCACCACGTGGGTAAGAACTAAAACTAAAGTGCCACCAAAAATAAAACTAGAGGTCAGCAAGTACTGAAATGAGCGACTAGGTTAAATTACCGTGAATGCAAAGGACACAATAATGTCTATTCATGCTCGTAAGGCCAGTCGGTACTAGAGACAGATGGTTTTTTAGGTCGCACGGCTTTAATACTAGTTCTAACGAAATTGGTTTGCATAAACTGGTAATTAATTTATGGCAATGTGCGCCTCTGGAGACAACTGATTGCAAGAAATGACTGATATACACCGTGGGAGGGTATACCCGATCACTAATGAAGCATAAATATCCTCCTAAACCTAAAGCTGAACTAAAATCTTATATACTGGTATGTATAAAAACCCAATGTGTTTGTCTCAGTGTCTGTTCTTTGCTCATTATGCACGGCCACTGTTTTGAGCGGATCTGCATGAAATTTGGCCTGTGGCATCCTTAAACCCCACAGATGGTCAAGGGGGTTAGCAAGTGCCTCTCGCACCCACGAGCTCATGCTAAGCATGCCCGAATTGGCAGATGTAACAGTTGGAGCTCCATAGACACGAGAGCTTCGTCAGGAAATTCGGATCTAGCGGCCAGCAACTGTAACAGATCAAGCGCCATAGGCGTGAGAATCGAGTGTCATAGGTGTCAGGTGACCTAGCACCGTTGGGTGGAATGCTAGTAAATGTGAAAACTAAAAACACAGAGTCACATGATACTAACTAACACACTTAAATTATAGTCTGCAGATAAACTTACTATGTATTGGAAAATTAAGTGCACCTTTTTAACAGTGCTGTACAGTTATGCAACATAGCAGCTGCAACATAACACCATAATTCATTTGTCAACTACAGTAAAGACTTAACATAAAACTCAATACTTACGCATTTGGTGACTGTTTTGCTCTTTCACAAACTTCCCTCATCAACGAAACGTCTTCTTTTGCATTAAGTTCACTTGTTGCTCGATCTAATGACAACAAAGAGCAATGTCATGTGAACAGAGATAAAATATTCATCATAAGAATATGTCGATTCGAGCAAAAAAAAACAATATCATTACATGTACTATTCAGTGTAGAATTATAACAAAATCAACTAGACCTCATTCCTCCTCATAGATGTTACAATGGTACCAGTTAACTGGTTTCATCTTTAAACTGAAAACTGTTTTTGAATGCAGCTAACTGGTTTCAGATTTGCTACTTACTACAAGTTGTCAACGTGGGATGTTCACCGTTGGCTGATTAATCTATGAGTGAGCAATAAACATTATACTTGGTCAAACAAACTGTGTGGAATGATGACTGCAATGTCTTACACAATCACTCCAACACCGGCCCATGTCAGATATTAACCTGATAAGGGGAGGGAAATAAAGGCTAGTCACCACCATCAACAGTTAGTTAGTTGGAGATTAACGTCCCTTTTCAGCACATATATGGCTATATCAGAGACGAAAGTTCAGGGGTGGAGAGCTATCCCTACCCAGTACAGGAAGGCTAGCGATATATTAACTTTAAACCTGGCCACCTTTTTGTTCAGCAGTCACCCAAAAAAGGAAAAGGATCAAGAGGCACATTTAAATTATTACTCTAGCGCCTACAACAGGGGGAGACAACTATCATGCCGCAAGTCAAAATTAAATCAAATATGACAAAAACAAGCAAGCATCCTTAACTAAAAAATAAATATAACACCAAACCAACAAAAAAACTGAAGCCAGACTTAGTAGTTGCCTCCCACAACAACCGGCCTGGAAACGGAGTGGGACTATTCTGATAAAATGGGATATGACTCATTTAGTGTCGTTGCACGCTGCTTACGCCAGATAAATTGGTTTCAGCAAAGCTGTTGTATTCTCGTAAAACTGTTTGATGTTGAGTGTTGACTCGAGCATGGATGTACGAACCAGCATGGCAGCTTCCGGAAGCTGCATCTATTCAGTAATCAGCGGCACAATCGACGTATCTGCGGCCGAGTAAAGATAAAACTATACTGCTAACAGGCTGCCAACCAGCAGCGCTACACACGCTCCCCATAATAAGTAGGTAAGAAAGTAAAGATTGTACGATACTGTGATATGAAACGCTACATGTCGATCAGCTAGTTGGGCTATGATATAAACACTACCTGCAATAACCACATGAAACATGTGTATTCTATGTAAATTGTCGTCTGCACAAACAGCGGGGATCGAGTATATACATTCGGCCTCTAGTTGGACAGTAGTTACGTTTCTTCCAAGTCTACTTGTGCGGTAGCTCTGCGCACATAAAATGAGAAACAGGCGTCGACTCTACTCCCAGCATACGTTGGTCTATCAAAGCAGGCGTTTCAGTACCAAGCCCTGAACATTCACAAGGCAATCGAAGTTTCTTGACTTGTGGCAATGAAGTGAATCGCTCGTTTTCGAGACGTGAGAGTGCAGCCGGTGTTGTTGGCCGATAATTACCACGTGACGTTATCTTTACAGAATACAGAATTTGTTTATAGCATCAAAGGAGGCCGTGAGCTTCTCAGCAACCACTGAAAGTGTTGGGTCCTCTTCAGCCAGCATGGTGTCGTCAGCGAACTGGTATGCAGATGAGGTACACTGCCGTGGAAGGTTTCTGACGAAGATGTTGAACAGCAGAGGGCTGAGACCAAAGCCCTGAGAAAAGCCCTTGGAAATCAAAGATCTTTTTATTGGTAGTGGATATTGTATGCAGTGTAGTCAATATTGACGTAGTTGCCGAAGCAGCTGGACTCAATCTTTGGCAAATCGACAGTGACCGGCAGTGGTGGATCACTTTCGGTAGTTGCTGCATTCGTAAGATTAGTGACTGCAGGTGTCGAAGAGTGTGTTGTAGGTTGAGTTATTACAGGAAAAGTACTGTTGAACGATTGCGGCACTTGCACTTGTGAGCGTCTATTAGTATGACCGGATTAATGGGGCATTTTAACATGAGACTCTTTGTACAGTTATGTATCGAATAACATAATTCAGTCTCTACACTATTTTTTCTAGGTTATACCGGTATACCAAACGATTTTTATAATAACTGCACTATGTCCCGAGTCCGAAGTGTCCGGTTCCTAACATACTCATCTTCATCTTCCAGGGTATGTGCGACTTCGAGGTTACTCAAAGACTAGTGCACAGCGGCTGAGTATGCCACGGTTCCAGAATGACATGGCTAGAAAAGACGGTGATGAGGTGGTGAGTCAGAGAGCAGAGGTAGTTCTTAAATGAGTCGACTGATTGACAGAAAAGTGGGTCCGCTGATAGAGCATTCCAGTCACGTGAAGTGTGCGGATAAAAGGAGCTGGCGTAGGCATTACAACTGCATGAGTATTCCAAGATTTGGGACGAGTGACCTCTAGTATTGGCGCTGGTTCTGGTGAGGCTTGCAGGAAGATCAATGTCGACCAGTCTATTAAAGATTTTGTACATCATAATCAGGCGGCTGTGATGACGACGCTGCTCCAGTGTTGGCCACTCGAGGTCGCGCAACATTGCAGTGACGCTACTGTTGGTGTTGTAGTTGCCAGTCACGTAACGAGCTGCGTGTCGTTGAACCTGTTCCAGCTGGTTGACGTTCTTGCGGGTAGATGGATCCCAGACAGTGGAGGCATACTCGAGCTGGGGTCTGACGTATGTTTTGTAAGTCAGGTCGCGAACACGGCGACTGCACGAACTCAGGTTGCGGTTCAGAAATGCTCGTGTACCAGTCAATGTACAAACTATCACAACGACATCAAGAATAACATTAACTCATACCCCATTATCATATCTAACATACGAAAACTCCAGCTACAGGCTTAATTTGTATTACAATGATTTAACACCTATTGCGTACTGCGTACTACGTTTAACACTTTTAACAATATTTTAACAACAACAAATGACGTCACAGATATCAGGGAAGGCTGAGTTATTATTATATCGTTTTTGAAATCGATCGATCGATACGACATCGATACCGGTATTTGCTGACGACAATCGAAATCTCAGCGAGATAGATAACTCAGCTTAATTTCCAATAAAAAACATGTTTAACACCATACACGATCCGGCTTAACGTAGAATCACGCAAACAACGCCGTATGATAGCCCAGGGACTGTAGTATTCTTATTCAGAGTATCAGTTACTGAGTTACTTACAGTTCAACACTTCAACTACTATGTCACTATCTTACATATTCGTTTGTGATATATGGTGATATGTTGGTCAAAAATCGCCAATCTGAACCTACCTTATTTCTATCTGGCGTACCGTAGGGCCGGGGTAACCCCGTTACAATTTCGTCGAGATTTTTGACATCAGAAACTACAGTCCCTGGGCTATCATACGGCGTTGTTTGCGTGTTTCTACGTTAAGCCGTTTTGGTACAGTGCCGGCTAGTGACGGACGGACGGACAGACACAAGACGACAGTATATACCGCGCTAGCATAGCGTCGCACGGAAAAAATGTTAACCAAGCTGCTATTGACGCCATGATTGCATTCACCGGATCGTGTACGGTGCAACGTAACTAGGAATGCGCGGTATACCGGTATCAGAAAAATACCTCGCTGACGGTATTATATACCGTGGGTTTGCTAAATACCGTCCGCAAAGATTAATTTCAAAACTTACTTCGTACGGCTTTAACAGTGCATTTATTAATTGGATTCAAGATTTTTTTAAAAGCAGAAAATTTAGAGTTAGAGTTAACAGTAGTTTTTCACTTTGGGACGCTGTCACTAGCGGTATCCCACAGGGTAGTGTGCTAGGCCCACTATTATTTCTTATATA
>Ga0209363_1002126_pt1 | contig 10197 bp, 11 predicted proteins | sample WorMetexBAHAMAS3_FD_187385 | JGI IMG/M metagenome (GOLD analysis project Ga0209363, IMG submission 187385) | Marine gutless worms symbiont microbial communities from Max Planck institute for Marine Microbiology, Germany - Inanidrilus exumae... | ecosystem: Host-associated > Annelida > Digestive... | reverse complement strand
CCAGAGATGTGCGGATCCTAAAATGTTGCGTCCGCATCAGTCCGCGGATTCTGACCACAGATCCGCATCCCTCACTCCCCACACAGGCTCCCAGCCGCAGCCTAGTGTCCAATCCATCTGAGCCTGGCAAGCTGGCTCACTGCAGAACAATTAGCGACTGCGGAGCATGGTCACGGGGTGACTCAGGTTGAACACGTCCGTCAGCACTATACTATAGCATCTGCTAACTGTGCTCAGCAGGTCAGCTTGCCGAGTGCCGAGCTTGAGTTAATGATCCACGTCTGTCCGCGTCCGCTAATTTTCGGGGGCGAGCCGTCCGCGGATCTCAAGAATTCTTGCGGATCTGTGTTCGCAGGCGGCATCTCTGCCGCAGACCGCCGTGTCCGTCGGCGCGGTGCGGCGAGTCGCACGCCGGCACGGCGATAATTAGTGCAACGACGGTCATTTGATGCCGCCGCCGCACTTGCCACCACACACATGTAACACGAGAAGTCACAACGGCCGCATAAGACGCCGCCATCGCGGACGACTACGACGTAGGTGTCGTCCGGTCCGGCACTTCAAAGGACACCGCGAGTGACTGACGTGACGCGGAATTGAAGCTGTCGCGGCCGTCTATTTGGGTATTTCAGGCGGCAAATGACTGTTGTTGAGATAATTATCGCCGAACTGCATTGTTTGTCCAACAGCGGGCACCGTGTTGACTGCTCAGCGAAGGTATTGTGCGACGGTAGTGGGTGCACTAAGTGAGACCGTCGCGACGGTTTCACTAAGAACAAAGAGATGCTTATGTTCCGGCTCCGGAACAAAAAATGTTCCGAGGCCGGACCGAACCGACGTTGTTCCGGGCGGGAACAGTACCAGAAACTGTTCCGGTTCGATCTCTACCAATTATTAGAGGCCTGTGTAATGTTTGCTGGTCTCAATCAAGGAAGTTATTATAATTTTAGTTCCATTAAAGGATGAATACATGTCATGTGTAACCATAGATGGAATAGTTGCAGCCATTCGGTCGATAAGATTGACATTTTCAATGCAGAAATAACTAGTACTTATTGAAAAACAATATTATGTTGAATTAAGTGACTGTTAGTATGTGTCAGTTGTTCTCATAAAGTCATATGAATCTTATTGTTGATGATTGATAGGTGATAATAGCTGCTGAGCTGCTGAAGAATGCTGATGAGCTTGTGAAAGCAAAGATTCATCCAACCTCTGTCATCAGTGGCTACCGACTCGCGTGCAAGTATGATGATTTCCTTGTGTTTTATGTAGGATGTTAAACTCGGTTTGTTTTAATATTCAAATCTTCAATCGTGGCATTCAAGACTACACTCAGTATTCGTCGACTTCTTACATAGACCAAGAACTGGGCCTACAGGCTAGCGTTCTAAACGACCGATGGACAGCAGTGTTTTTCTTCTGTCTTGTTGTGGATGCTCGTTTCTTGTTTGGCAACATCTCTCCCTCACTCTTCAGTAATTCTGCTTCAGTACTGTCTGTCCGACATGCAGTTGTATTTTTGAGCCTTGATGTTGCCTTTACCACTCCAGACACTGTTATTTATTCACAGTTTACATCTAATTATTTCGCCCGTGGGAGTAGTTGTAAGGTATTGTGATGAGTACGTCTGTGTGTTTGTGTCTGTCTTTCCACGAGGATATCCCCAGAACCACATGCATAATCTTTACCAATTTTTGGGAGAATGCTGCCTATGACTGTGGCTCAGTCCTCTTCTGGCAGGGTGATGAAATCCCAAGGGGAAGGGGCAGTTTTTAGGGGTTTTCTGTCCCATTAACAATGCATTGTACAGCATAGCATTTGGGACCCACACATAAACGGCTGAACCGATTGAGATGCCATTCGTAATGATGAGTGGGCTTGGCCCGAGGAACAGTGTGTTAAGTGGGGATGACGATCCCCACAGGGGAAGGGGCAGTTTTGGGGGAAAACCTGCCCGACAAGCCTGACACCCTATGATGCTTGATTGCAAGCGTTGGATAAGTCTATTATCGGCGGCGAGGGGGGGGATTGCACACCGTGGGCAAAGACTGATATCTAGGATTGCCATGTTTAGTAGATGAATCTTGACTGAAGTCATGCAGTGAGGTTGATGGAGGGCAGTTGAAGCTGGAGCTAGTGTTCTTTCCATCTCTTTGTGATTCTTAGTTCTATTCCACTTGAATCTCTTAGAGGTGTAGTCTTTGCATGTTTTCCCTGATAAGTCTTTCATGATCCTCGTCTTTCTTTTTGTAAAACATTGCAATTTCTTCACCATTATTCTTTGATTTGTGTTTTATTTAAAAAAATTCCAGTGAGTGTCTTTCACAGATAAATTTGTGTGCCGTTCTAAAGCCATTTCCTGTAGATAAGCATCTCCTGTCTCCTGTGCTAGTTTTGGTTGGCTTGGTTAGGGAGTTGGACTTGCGACTCGATGGTCGTGAGTTCGATTCCCGGCTGCTGCGCATCGGCTGGTAAGTACTGCGATGGCTACCATCTTCAGGTGGGCATGCCACTTCGGTATGCAGCCAGCCATCCAGGCCAACTCAGCCTCTTACTCTCTGTGGGATGGGAATTGACTACCAACCAAGGTGCAGTGATGTGCTGCGGGTGGGGATTAAAGGAAGGATGGCTCATTCCATTCGTGGATAATCATGTGGGTCTCAGGTAAAACTGTGATCCCTTGTTAACACGTGCCATTCTGAGCACTTCTGGTGAGTATCGCATTCATTACAAGGCACTATACAAATGTTCTGTCTTAATCTTTGACTGTCTAGTGTGCAGATCCCAGTGATGTCGTGTGACACTTTGGTCTTATTTCAAGACTGGTCTTAGACTAACAATATCTGGTCCTTGGTAGCACTAGTCTTGAACTTAGATCATCAAAAGCAGTTTCAGGTAATGTTTATACATGGTACTGACAGTGGATGAATGACAGTTAATTTTTGTGAGTGAACTGCATGCAGGGAAGCATGTCGTTACATAAACGAGAATCTAACAATCAATGTTGACGAGCTTGGACATGACTGCCTTGTGAATGCTGCAAAGACCAGCATCGCAAGCAAAGTCATCGGAGTGTATCCTTTCTCTTTTAGCATGTCAGATTGTGTGAAAATTGAAAACGCCATTATTGTAGTATACAGTGCTATAGAAATATTGTTGAATTAACAGCATTAATTTTGTTTTGTAAGTGCCGTTGTCACCACTATTGCTAGTAATGTATTTAGTGGTTATCAGAATTTATCATTTCTTGTATCTCATAATTGTTGTAGTTATTTGAGGAATTGTGTGGATAAATACTTATCGCTTAAACCTAAGTTTTATACTATAGTTTTAACTAGATAGGCAGCTTTACTAAAACTAGCTTTTCCCTTCAGTTTACAACTGCTGTGACTTTATGTTTTGGCTCTGACAACAAGATGGCTAATGTTCTGTTGCAACTGCAGCCGGCATTTCAACTGATCGTGATCGCCAAATGCTTGCATCATATTTTATTTGCGTTCTGTGCATGTCTGAAAATGACAATTATTTTATAGGTTGACTCCTCTGAGTCGACCTAATAAAGTGGGTCTCAGATGTCCGTCTGTACGTCTGTCCGTCCGTCCACAAAAAGTTCCTTTGGTTTCAATGAAATTGGTATGTAGGTAGAGGTCGACGAGTGATGCATGACGGTATGCAGTATGACCCGATCCAAGGTCAAGATTACGAGCCCTTGAAAGTCGGAAATTCGGTCATTTTCAAAAGCTATCTGCTCCCCATGTATAATGGGGGCTGGCAAATGACCACGGATTCCTACATTAGGGGGCAATACCTAAAGCTTATCGGGGCCGGATTTTTGTTTTTGTCCAACTTTTTTGTTACGTGACTTTGAACTTGGCAGTAAGTAGGAGTCGACCGGCAGTCCCGTACGGGGTATTTTATCATGTGACTGTTGTCTGTGATTTTGTTACTGCATGTTATTTGTTTGGTCTTCAACTTGTCGAAGTACATTGGTTTAATACCACATTTTAGGGTCTGGATTAAACTTTGTTTTAAAACTGTGGTATACGTTAAAATTTAGGTTTAAAAGACGAAGTAAAAGATCACTGTGAGACAGTGGCTAAAGAAGATCTGTGTTAATCTGTAAAGCTATGGATGGACTGAAGCCAAATGAGTAACAGATGAGCCTGAAGAAAAACGAGACTCTTACATTCCTTGTTAGAAGTGCTTCAGTAAATATAATTTTAGCTAGAAACTGACTGACAACTCCATGAGCAGAAACGGCAAGATTGATTTTGATTGCATATGATTTGTGCGAGTCTATTTTTGTCTTTAGTAGTTCCTGACAGTATTAATCCAGAGATGCTGATTTCTTTGCTAACATGGTGGTCGATGCAGCCAATGCAGTGCGTGTGGCGGATGGTAAAGGTGGCTTCCGCTACCCCATCAAAGCTGTCAATGTTTTGAAGGCCCATGGCCGTAGCACACGTGAAAGCTTGCTGATTTTTGGATATGCACTCAACTGCACAGTTGCATCACAGGGTCAGTTTTGAGTGTGTAGTAATATCATTAACAGCTGTTGTGTACATTGTTAAATTGACACATTAGAGGTTTCACGACAATGAGCTATACAAATTCACACTACCTTCACATTCACTGTGACCATTCGTTTTTTCTTGTCAGTGTCAGCCTTTTTGTCATATCTGCATTTTTGCAAAAACATTTCATGTCAGTGATAGTAATTAATGAGCATGTAATTATAATTCTATTTTTTGGGGGGCGAGACATTGATGCATAATTTTTGTACATGTTATTTAGGCAACAGAATTTATAGCACTATTTAAACCTATATACAGACAGTTCTGTTCTTTAGTGAACTGCTATTGCAGACTTGTAACGAGTCTCAGCATCTGCAGAGTCCATTACTGTCATGTCCAAGTCCACTGCTGTTGAGATCAGGTTCATGTCCGAGATTGAGCCATAGTATCTAGGCCAAGTTTAGTAATCAGCCAAATCTGGTCCACGTTTGCCCCAGACAAAATAACTATTGCCAGTCAGGCTTGTCTTTCATGGACTCCGCTTTATTGTGTCGTTATTGCCTGATTGTTACTAAAATAGGAATGTAGGTCCTCACTTGTATGTGGTGCTGCTACTGCAGTGCAGCTGTATGAGGACTTGAACGAGGACTCGATTTCAGGATGGCTGAGTTTGGGTCCCTGATAAGCAAGTCCGAGTCCAGCAAAAATGGACTGCAGTGCTGACTCAAGTACTGCAAGTCTTGTGCTATTGAGTAAATCTATCAGTGGTTCAGGTAGAGCAGTTTGAGTGTACGTGTGAGTGTCCACCTGGTTATTTGGCATGCTGCTTCATCTTGACCCTATCTAGGTCAACTCAGGTCATCATAGGTCACAGTTTATGGACATGTCACAGGATGAAAAAAGTTGCTTTACGAATGTTCATGCACGTTCTGGTATGGCATATTTTTGGTTGTTTCTTAAGTTTTTGTGCTAAAGTGATCTGGTGCAATCACGAGTGAGTGCTTTCTGGTTTGATTGCTGAATTATACCTTAGAAATATTCTTTCTGAGTAACGAATGCATTACCTTAACAAAATGTACCTAACAATTTATGGCTTTTGTAGCAATGACAAAGAAGGTCGTCGGCGCCAAAATAGCATGTCTGGACTTCAGTCTCAATAAGGCTAAGATGAAGATGGGAGTTCAAGTTCTCATTGATGACCCGTCAAAGCTCGAAGGAATCAGACAGCGGTAAGTTCTCTCTGCAACAGTCTGCAGTATGATGTACACATGTAAATTGTATAGGTTGATTGGCATGCAGTATGCAACATGCTGCTGTGATTTGTTTGTAGAGAGGCAGACATCACTAAAGAACGCATCCAGAAAATCCTGACTGCTGGCGCCAATGTTATTCTGACAACTGGCGGCATTGACGACCTTTGCCTGAAATACTTTGTTGAAAGTGGTACGATGGCTGTACGACGATGCAAGAAAATTGATCTTAGGCGGATTGCAAAAGCCACTGGTGGTGAGTACCTTTCGTTATGCTTCACCTTGTCCCTGGAATCAGCTCCCTTTGTCTCTTCGTCAACCTCATTCTGGTACCAGTTCCTCCATTTCCGACTCATCTATTCCTTCACCCGTCACTTCTTCCTCTTCTGATTCGCCACTCGACACATCCATAACTCCCCGTCTCTTTCACTCACAGCTTAAAACCTACCTGTTTCACAAATCCTACCCCCCCGTAGTTTCACTTCTTCCTCCCGGACTGCCTCCACAGACTATTGCCTGGACAGTTTCTTCTAGCTACTCGATTTTAGTTTTCATTTTGCCTTATTTTTCGTTTCTGTGCTGTGTGCCAGATTAAGCTGGCCATCTCATCAGCTTTTGAGCACACGTTAATCCACCATATCGTATCGTTCGTGTATCCATTGGCTGTAGTTGTACCATCATGTTACCAGTGAATTTCTGTTATCATATACTACCAGCATTGGAGAGCCAGTATAAAGGAGCAGTATCCATTCCCTCAGTATTCAGTTGATGGATGACGAAAGAACGAGGCCAGTGAGTGATTTTACCGACACTTTAGTGGTCAAGGTAGACCAGTCGGTGGGGGGTGTGTGTCTGTGTCCAGACCTGACTTCTGGATTAAGTGATCTTTGACCTAGATAATTGACATGCTGGCTCACCTTGAAACTGTCTAGGTCAAGTTTTGAAGTCCAGATCATGGGTCAAAATTCGGTTACAGGAGAAAATAAGCTGAGCAACTGCTATGGCTGAAAAGCGACCTGAATAGGAAACCGTAAATAAATAACAGCCAGCCAAAAATTCAGTCAGCTAAAAAGATGTTGCTAAAGTGGTCAGTGCAACCTCATGTGAGAGCTTTCTAGTTTGGAGTTGGTGCTTTGGGTTCTGTTCATTGTTTTGACACTGGTGGTTGGTGCCATGAAGCATAATGTCTTCTTGTTGTTTTTTCTTGTCTGTCAGGTGTGCTGTTGTACGATCATTTCCATTTCTCCATCCCGATTCATCTCTTTTGTAACTCTAATGTCCATGCTTCTAGCTTTCGAATCTACATTTATGCTATCTATCCATGGTTTTGATTGTCTACCTCGATTCCTTTTCACTTCATTATTAGTGCAGCGCTGTGTTTGGTATTCTTTTGCTGTCCGTTTTATTCACATGTCAAAACCACCCCAGTCTTCTCCATGAGTTTTGTTACATACTGTTTCTGTTTGCTGGAGCCTAGTCCTGATAATAATCTCAGACCTATCCTGCCTTGTAACTTTCAAACGACTGGTATAGACTGAACTTTACAACAAAGCTTACCATCGCTGATTCATGACCACCCCACTCTTGTGATTCTTCACTCTGTGAGTGACTTAACATGCATTATCAACCGCATAATAATAATAATAATTATAACAAGTACATCAGTGGGGACTGACCTCTATCCATACATGCTGATTTTACGTACACACGCTGCGCGATATTCCACGAACAGCGCATCTGTAGCGTGACGTTTACGTTGGCTCATCATCTATGCTAATGTTTACATCGGGGTGGGCGTGCCCCACACTCTGGTTGATTTTGGGCTTCTGGGGGAGTAAAATTCATATTAAAAATGTGACCTTCTCTGCCAAGACGCCGATGAACCGCCGTGCAATATTTGACGCCACTAGCTTTATCTTCGGTGGAGAAATCTGTAATCGTACAAAATTACAAACAAAAAAACAGTAACCGATATATCCACACTTTGCCAATCGGCATGTGTGGATAATAATACTAATAATTTCTTCATTTGTGAACTCCTGTAGTCTGGACACTCCCAGCAATTTTCTGAGCCATGGCATTTCTACTGCCAGCATAAGTGTAATGTAACCTGTGCCAGTTACACCTGATGGTTCTGTTTGAGAGTAAGCGCAGAAAGAAAGTTGAGGGGGGTAAGCAGCTAACCCAAGTTCACTGGAAAAATGACTGTTGAAATGGTGTACATATACAAAAGATGTAATCTGTATCTGAACAGTTTGAAGGTTTCCAGCACGTAAGTGTAGTTGATGTATGGATAATGCAGCTCAGATGATCTCAACAATGGCAAATCTTGAAGGTGAAGAAACTTTCGAGGCATCATTTCTTGGTCAGGCAGACGAAGTTGTACAGGAGCGAATTTGTGATGATGAGCTGATACTTATCAAAGGGTATGAAAGATTACTATGTGTTAAACTGACAGCTTTATATATTCCTTGTTCTAATGTGCTTATTCCCGTGATTTATATTACAGGTTTCTCTTGAATGCATCTGCTATTGATTAATCATCCTATGATTACAATTTTTATCTTATTTCGGTGCTTACCGTAGGTGTGCAGAATTCTTAAACGTTGAGCAACAGAAATTGTTTGATCTGTTACATTTAAGGCCATTCATGTAGTCGAGAACACTTGACGTGGCATATCATAAAGACTCAGTTACTTTTCATAATTAGCTGTTTTATCTCTGAAGTGTATGAGTATTCTTGTACTGTAAACCCCTTTGTTCGCGTGCCCTTTATTTTGCGAATTTCACGAGCTTAACGAAACCGCGAAATTAAAGGGTGTGAATATTGATACTGTAGCAACTTCAGTTGGCATTACTCGTGTGTTGGAATTGTGCGGCTTGAATTCGCCAAAATAAAAGGCGCCAAAATAATTTTGCATGCAAAATCGTTAACTTTTAGGGCAGCCAAATTAAAGGGTTTTACAGTATTCTTATGTCATACGCAGTCGAGTTTTTTTTACTTCACTTGATTAATCCATTTGTATGCAAGTTGATGCATGCTGACACTTATGATGTCGTGCTACAGAAACCTGACAAAATGTGCAGCATTCAAATCTTGGCATAGGATTCAACTTTTTGATCTGGCCCACAATATAGGACATTAATGACATAACCTGTGCTGCCACCGTCTCTGATGTTACAACCTTATGGTGGGATACATCAACAACCCACTCATTGGCCCTTTGTCCAGGAAAGTTGTCCAGGACAACTCTGGTGAGCTAGTATCAGGAAAAAACATTCACTTAATCATTCCCTGTCAGTGTGGGTATTATTCAGTATCATTAATTTTCTCCATTTACTGCAGTCCGTAATGTCCTCCATTTGTTGTGGCAGGATAGAAATATGTGTATTGTTGTTATTTATTACTCGTTGTGTTTGCATGGTTGTGACTACCAAACAGTCCGAAGGTGAGGACGGCAGCAAGCCTGGTGCTACGCGGAGCCAATGACTTCATGTGTGATGAGATGGAACGATCGATTCATGATGCTCTGTGTGTCGTGAAACGTGTGCTTGAGTCAAAGTCAGTCGTTCCTGGTGGAGGTGCTGTTGAAGCAGCACTTTCCATTTACCTAGAGAATTTTGCATCTTCTCTGGTGAGTTCTGACACTGTCCATTAGCATTTTGCTTTATCAGTAAACATAGATTGCCCGGACAGTAATTCTATACAGCACTGTACATCACCCCATTGTTGACAAAAAAGGATTAATGAACGAAAATCGATAGCTGTGGAAGCATTTTGTGGAGTGCAATTAAATGCAATAATGAATTTTCACTATATAGAGAGCATTCGTTGATAGCAGATTTCTTACTGGTAATAGTGTCACTGGAATACACATTACATAACTGCCTGTATCCACATAACAGTCGGTGTTTTTTCTATTAATGAAAACGAAAATGAAATTGGTCGTTAACGAACCAAATTCAAATTCGTTGACTAAAACTAAAACGAAATTGAATGGGAAACTGAAACGAAACTAAAATGAAAAATGTATAATGAATTCAGTCGTTTTAGGTAATTATCAGCAGATTGCCGTTACTATGAAGAAGGAACAGGCATAACCTTGTTACTAGCAGTGAGCAAGCCGTAGATGCGCCCATCAATGCACGTTTTTGGTGGCAGATAACACTTGTGTGATCCCCATATGGCATAGGGGTTTCCCATAGCGGTGAGGCTACGTTGTTGCTAACTGCTATACACTGTTTAGTTTACTTTACTTTTACCTGTGCATAAATATATACGGATTAAAGATTACAAAATATACTCATATACACACTACTGAGAACTGATTTTACAAATGAAAGAGTATTTCTGTGTGCACCTAGGAGCACTGGAACATTTCGATAGTCTTGGTTTCTAAGTAGGGAAGTAAACAGAATTAAAGTCATCA
>Ga0209363_1002125_pt1 | contig 10199 bp, 6 predicted proteins | sample WorMetexBAHAMAS3_FD_187385 | JGI IMG/M metagenome (GOLD analysis project Ga0209363, IMG submission 187385) | Marine gutless worms symbiont microbial communities from Max Planck institute for Marine Microbiology, Germany - Inanidrilus exumae... | ecosystem: Host-associated > Annelida > Digestive... | reverse complement strand
GTAATAATAGCAGATTTAAATAAATAGGTGAATTAAAATTAGGTAGATTATATTATGATGCGGACAAGTTGTGGCGGCGCCGCAGCGGCTTGTTGAGACATGGGCTGGATTTCAGCAGAGCATGGTGGATGATGCAATTGATCACTGGCAAAAGACTTGAAGCGTGTGTCTATGCAGAAGGTGGTCACTTTGAACAGTTGCTGTGACATTGCTTGACTGACATTCAAGTTGCCATACATCACAAACGCTGTTTTCAGAGCCAACATTTGAAGGAAAACAATATACTTTCAATCAGATGAACAAGTTCTGCATTTCACAAGGTAGTGCAGTGACATTTGTCAGATGTGTAGGCAAGTTCACAGTCACGGTTACAGTTCGTTTTATTATGAGAATGCAATCAGAAGTATGTATTAGTAGTATTGTTGAAAGTGACTTTTTTGAATTTCCTAAGGTCAAGTGGCTACAGCTGAACAGGTGAGGTGGGGAAATTGTGAGCTTTTGATGTCAAAATTTCTCAGGATTTCACTCACAAAAATCATTAAAATGAGTTAATTTTTGACGGAGTTATTCAAAAAATAAAAAGGACAGATTTTTGGGACAGTGTATATCATCATATTTTTGGTATGAACAGATTGGAAATTGAGTTTTATGTGCAAAGTGTCCGCAAGTAATAATTCTGTTTAACAGTCTAAATATTGTCTTGGTTTGCTGTCTCAGTATGAACTCCACTGACATCTGTTTAGACCTCTTATGCAGTATTTCTGTCTTTTTTCTTTCATTTCGTCTTTTTTTATTTTGTCTGTTTTTGTGGCAAAATGTGTGTATATAATTTTAGCCTCAATAACTTTTTCAGTTTTTGTTTAAGCAGCTTTCTTTTCCAAAGTCACTGCAAGATGGACCAAGGCCCCAAAAAGAGGACTGGAGAGAGAGAGAGAGAGAGAGAGAGAGAGAGAGAGAGAGAGAGAGAGAGAGAGAGAGAGAGAAGGATGGTGTATATTTTGCAGGTCAGATATGCTTCCTGTTACTCATCTAACGGTGTCAAATCACTGATATCACCAACACCTGTTCTGTTCTTTAGCCATCCTTGATCCGAGGGTTGGCCACACCATGGACGTACTTTCTCCATTTATCTCTCTCCTCTGTCATTCTGATTGACTCTTTCACGGGGACTCCTGTCCACGTATTGATGTCTGTCCAGGCCGTGGCATGCAAAAAGGTAAGAAGTACTGGTCTATGTATAACCACCAGCCAGCATTACAGCAATTCACTGTCATAACCAGCCAACAGTATTGAGATCAATCAGCCAGTGATACACTACAGACAGACATGAACAACTAGATATTTAAACTTTAAACGCCCGTGATGGCTGAAAGTTTTTATTTACGTCAATATTTATTAAATAAAATATTAATGGTAGAGGCAAACAAACACACGGTAAAGATAAGCAGCTGAAACGGAAAAGGTAAAACATGCATACTGTGATAACATTTGACATTTGATTATGCACTGCAGATACTATCATACTTTCCTAACACAGATTAAAATGGCAAAGTTTAACGAGAGACCAATTTCATAATTCTGCCACACAGTGAGTAACATCAAAACAACTCGAAAGTTTTGCAATTTTCCAATTGCAAAACTACATCAGCTTGCACACCTCTTAAATATATCCCACACTTAACTTATCAACAAAACAAAACACATTCATTGGAAACATTACTACAAACATGTCTAAACTGCATATAATACAACAGCACACGCCATGTGGTACACACAAATTCATCTTGCATCATATTGTCACATAAACTCAACATTAATATCACACGTTGGTAACAGCAAAGCTTATGTCACAGCCAGTAACTTATTATGTACGTGTCTGCTGCAAAACAATTCTGTACATCTCGCAGTCATAAAAACTGACCAGTTTTTACAGTACGTTTAGAGTAAGAAAACTGGAACATTTCAAGGGTAATTAGTATAAATACAGCACACTGTTGTCAGCATTAACACTGACACAACTTTATTGTAACCTTAATATAAATAGTGAATCTTTAATATTCTGTGACAGGCTGTTAAAATGCAAATGTCCATACATTTATTGCTGTTAGTATGACATTTAGTAAAATCTTTATACCTAATGGCTTCCATGTTGTAGCATCTGCCACCTACTACACAACAGTAAATTTGTGTAATTTTGCCTTTCACATGTTCATAAAAGTTGTTTGATACGACATCTAAAAAACTGCAAATGACAATGATAAGCAACGTGCAGCATTCGCTCGAACTCTAAGGACCGCTCACTGGGGTTAACAACAGAAAATCAACAAAAAAGAACTAGATACATGGCAAAGCCCAACATGAGCCCGCCCAGAGCACAGACTTGCCAACGCTAACCAAGCTCTTGGCATCTGCATCAATTATTGGCACTGTGACGCCAGGCGAGCTAACAGTTATCGTGACCAGTAGTCTGCGATGGAAAGAATTCATAAATCAGGAGACTTTAAAGCCTGCAACAAAAGAGCGAACAAGTGATATACAGAAAAGCTTGAAAGTAATAAGCATGAAATTTAAACGTAAGTAAGTAAGTAAAAACGTCTGCAGAGTGAAGTGCGTGAGTGACCAGTATTCAATGTGATTGAACTGGGTGGCTACGGCAGTTTCTTGCCAACAGTATGTCACTAGTAGCTTAAATTAAAATACATATGAAGCAAAACAGGTCGCGAACTTGCAAGCATTAATATCTACAAATGCATCAGGTGGACGTATGGTTGTTGGCAATGGACGTTAGCAGTTAATGTCGATATTTACACCTCAGTGTTAACAAAACATCACAGTTCATACGGAAAAACAACAACAAAATACAATACATTGTCTGCCTGCAGTCGTATCATCCTCACACTATCATCGTTGATTTAACGAGACTGCAGCTCACCAATCACAATAGGACATGTGCATTCCATATTACACAATCTCAGCGTGTTGCCAGCTGCAATGACCAAAATGCAATAAGCATTGCTTTATTATACAAATGTAGCTGCTGAACTACTACTTCCATTTAACAGCCGTTTTGCTAGCTGAACTTGGGTCACCAGGTCCTCAAGGCGCCTACTCCTCCATGTGTTCCAGAAAAGGACCTCATGGGGATTAGTAAAATGGGTTTTTTTAGTTGGTGGCGTGGCACAGTGGTTGGCCGGCGAACTTTCCCTGTCCTGTGCTCGACCTGCAGCTGATGGGTGACCACTTATGTGGGTAAACCATCCGCTACAGGTCAGCTAACTAGGCCAACTCACTCTCAGCCTTTCATCCCTTCCAGGTCGATAAATTGAGTAGTGAGCTGTAATCAGATGTTTGCTTCCTCGCATGGGTAGCAACGTCTGGTGAATGTTTACGGGGTAAAGGCCTGGCGTAGTTGATTGCAGCGGTGGTGTGTTTGCTAGCTGCATAACGTGGGTCCAATTGTACGTTAACGCGTGCAATATTGGATGGCCGCAGTTTGCGCTGCAGCACCATTGGCCACTTCCAAGATTGTAAAGCGCGCTGGTCCGGCCATTGCGTAAGCTGCGCTACATAAGAATCCGACCTTTTATGGGCCAGACGTCCTTGCTGCCACCCAACCATCAGTGTCAAAGCACTAAAGGGAACACAAAACATTATGTCAGTGATCTGGCCTTCTTCCATCAACCACCACCGGACTCCTGACTGGACAGGCGTTGCTCCCTTGTTCCAATGCCAGTATCAGCAAAAGTTACTGCTGAACTACAATAAATACTATTACTAATACTATTGTCGGTCATTATATCGCCCGCGCAAGCGGTTGCAAAGTATTGTGATGATTATGTCTGTCTGTCCACGAGGATATCTCCGGAACCACACGTGCGATCTTCACCAGATTTTTTGTGCATGTTGCCTGTGGCTCGGACCTCCTCGGCATTGTCATTGCGATATGTTATGTACTTCTGATTTTGTGGATGAAATCTTGTTTTTCTATAATGGGCACATACCGTATATCTCTGTCCGTATCCCTGCCAAGATATCTCCTGAACGACACATTTGATATCCACCAATGTTTTTGTGGATGTTGCCTATACCCGTGGATCAGTCCTTCTCCTGCAGGGTGACGAAATCCCAAGAGGAAGGGGCAATTTTTTGCGGGTTTTCTTCCCTGGTGACAACACACTGTAGAGCATAGCATTTGGGACCCATACAAAAACGGTTGAACCGATGGAGATGCCATTTGGGATGACGCATGGGCTTGGCCAAACGAACAGTGTGTTACGTGGGGGTGACCATCACCACAGGCGAAGAGGCAGTTTTGGGGGAAAGCATCTGTCTGACAAGGCTAATACCACTAACAATAATTGCGAATTGGACTGGTCCATGCAGCGGCACACGACAGGGGCAGATGCTTGACTGCAAGTGTTGGACGAGTCTATTATCGGTGGCGAAGTCGACGGTGCGATTGCACACCACTGGTGAAGTGTGATATCTACAATTGCCTTACTTTGTTTTGTTTAACAGGCTATTTTTCTGGAGTTATTTCAGGTAAGGTAGGGTCTCCCGAATGCGGAGCAATAAAACACTGCCAAAATAAACTGAAAACCTTAAAATTCTTAACACACATTAAGCAGCACAAGCACATTGCATGTCTACATATTAGTTCCCACATAATTATATAAAAACCTCATAAATACTTTGTTAAACAGTGCAATCAATTACACACAAACAAATCTGTTTAGAGAAGTCTGTCTACTCACTCTCTATATACATTTCACCGAATAATAATTTATCGCATCATAGTACAGGCTGAATTTCCTATCACCCAACCAACATGAAAATAAATACGAATTACTCGGCAACAAATTAGCCTCAATAATCCACAAATTTTCCTCTAACAGTGCTAACTTAGCGCGCATTTCCATGCCAGAAAACGAGGTACCGACTTCAATAAGCCTTAGAGTAGTAACTGCATTGGAATATGTTTTGTGGACTCCCACCAGCATGAGTGATCATCTCGATTCAACTGCTAAGAACAATGATGAGTCACCAGTTGCTTCAAAACAGCATTTGGCCAAACTGTTCCACTGCTTCAGAAAAAGTCAACACCTTACAGGTTGGCACATCCGGGTCCTCAACTGGAAAACTACATGACATAAAATGCACTTCTAGTCAAAATTCAAACGACTATCTCTATAGATGGAAAAGGTCAAACAGGTTGGCTGGTTGCTTGGAGTTTAATGGCGCTTTCAACACAAACAAAATAATCACACATGCATATCAAATGCATGGAAATAGAAAAGACTTAAGGCCAAAATACACCACAGTTAAAAATAGGCATACAATTTAGCACAAAAGCCTCATCTGAATGCAAGCTGCACCCTAAGTGGAGATTGATTGAGTTGTGGTTTTACGTCCCACTCGACACAAAATAGGTGATTTCGGAGACTTTCTTCCCAGCCAATCTCTTGACTTAGTGCTGAAAAACTGAAACACAACAAAAGCAAACATGCATCTGTAACAAAATACGGTATACTACAACATAAAATTAACCCAAAAAACTAAAGCCAACTTTAGTCACCTCCTACAACATCCGGCCTGGAAATGGAGAGGGCCTATTCTGGTTTCGGCACGTTGTAAATTTGTCACTTACTTACACCCCCGGGATCCACACGGGCCCCTATGTGGAGAAAAAGTTGCAGCATATACTCCACGAAAATGATGCTGAAGTCACCTAAGTGTAACGAGCAACAATTGGAGACACATAGCACAGTCAGCATGTAGAAAAAAAACAGTCACACAATTACACGATTATATACTGCTGATATGACATCGAACACGAAAGCTTAGCCTCGCGTAGCATCAGTGATGAGTGCTGGAGTCTCGGTGATCGTCAGCCGTTCGCTCACCTTCTGTAACGACACACACACATATGGTCATTATACAGGTAAACCTGTATCAGCTGGCATCCACAGGTAAGAACGGGATGATTTTGCAAACTGCAAACTTGATTTTGCAAACTTTCACGCTCTGCCAGTTTACACTGGGTATTTGACTGAAGGCCAGAAACATTTGCTGCAGCAAGTTTTGGACAGAGGCTGTCGTAGAGGCTTCATTCACTCCGTACTACTACAACCTTGAAACATTAGCTGAGGAATCCCTGTACGGCCTTTTTTGCCATAGCCTCGACGAAGGCCACTGCCTCAATCACCTCCACACAGTAAAACACAGGTCATTAGACGTCATGCAGTTAAGACAATGCGGCCACAACTATGAGCTCCCTACAATAAAGTATGAATTCAACAAAAGAAACCTTATTATTTGTTCTCTTTTTGATTATGTGTGATGACAGTTCACTAGGTTATCACTGTATTTGTCATTATCATTGTATCATTGTCGATATCTGTTTTTATGTTTTGTAAACGTGTGCGACTGACATACGTATTAAACTTTGACTTGACTTAACACTGCCTGCATGCCCTTGCTGATGGGAGATGCTACAGCTCTCCTTGTTGTTGTTGCTACCTACACTGTCTCCGTACCATTGCTATGACCCTGAAGATGACTCGAATAAACCTGAGTCATTTGGATGAATAACTTAGTACATTAACTACACAGGTGGCACAACGGGTACAGAGTTGGACTTGCAATCAACAGGTCGTAGGTTCAAATCCTATTTGGGAAAAAAGCTGCATAACAACCTCGGGCAAGTTGTTCACACCAATGTGCCTCTGTCACCAAGCAGTATAACGTGGTACTGGCCAATGGGAGGTGATGCTCTGCGGCTGGGAAGGTAACTGTAGGCCTGGTGGAAAATAATGGCAGCCTAAAGCCGGAGGGATGACTTATAGTCATCTGCAGACTGACTGCCTGTATACCGGGATCAGCTCCAGGCCCAATGCTCGGTAACGAGTACAGGTAGCGTTAACCTTTTACACAGTCAAAATTGCTCCTATGACCACCATGATATTGTTACAATACTGGCCCGCCTACACATAGTGTAGGAGGGCCAGATTAGTAACAGTCGCTTGTGTCTGTCGTCATCTGTCGGAGTCTAATACTCGCACATGCAACGTAACTCACCAAGGGGCAGCACGCGGTGGGCCAGTAGTGCCACGTCCCATTAGGGCGACATCTTGTTACATGTGTTATGCATTTTAGTTAACCACACTAGCATCACGAGCTGGCAATTGTCATCTGGCGTCAGAGTATCTAAAGTTCATATTACTGGCATCATTATTTGCGCATGCAGAGTTAAAACAGTGAAAATGTTAAAAACCAACCAACAAGCCTTTAAAACCAAGCAATTGTACTGAAAATGGTCAGAACATTTCGACAATGGAAACTAAAAGACGAGCCATTACAACACTCTTGTTTCTGTGTATGGCTGCCTATGGTCACCATTAGAAGAAAATACCAAAGCCAAGCGACCCAAGAATGTCCCACATTTGCTACTGTCTGCTCACAGCCTCGTCCTCGATGACGATTCTTAACAGCAGGAGGCTGCAGATATCGGTCTGAGGCAGGTGCTGTCTTATTAGCTTTCACATCACTTGCAACCGGATGAGCTGGACTAAACATGTTAACTTTTGCAGGAAGTTCTGTGGATGTCAATACTGCAATATCAATTTAGAAAAAACGGAATAAAACTATTAACAATATTTTGTAATCATTTGTTACTGCACAACTCTTACCAAATATGCTGAAATTTGACAGGAAGGTCTGCCAATATAACTTCTTGAATGCTAATTAGAAACATTTTTTAAAATGGTTAACAAATCCCATCACATCAGTGGACCGTTTCTTCTGAGCTATTTGGTTTTTGTTTTTAGTTTTTCCTAATTTCTTTCATTTCTGTGCCATGTGCTAGATTAAGCTGGCCAACTCGTCAGCTTTTAAGCAGACGTAAATATACCGCATCGTATCGTATTGTTCAGACAATTGTTTTTTTCGAATTAATCTTTTTTAATTTCTGTAGTTGGTCATATGACAAAAAAGATAAAGCATGCCTGTTCGTGCTGTTCAAATTTGATGTCCCTCGATTGAATTGTCAACACTCAGGCTTCACCCTTGTGTTGACATTTCAACCTCAGGACATCACATTTGAATATCACACTCGCATGCATGCATTATCTGTATACTGTCAACACTGTCACTGTGGATTTTCAAAAAAAAGGCAACTATGTGGATTAAATGATCAGTGAAGAACTGACTAAATTTTGGAAGTGATCCAGAACGTATTCTGCATATCAGGATTATTGTACGTTTACAGGTCAGTCAACAACACACAACAATTCAAGATGCTACAAAATTTCCAGTAAGACCACTACTTTCACTTTTACTTTCTAAATGCAAGTAAGTAATACATTTCCAGTGCATCAACATCACTATGCAGATGTCAACATGGCATTGTAGATGTATGAATTAAACCGAGTGCCATTCATTTATGGGTCTAAAGCATAAACAGTGCCACATAAGATGCACACATACCTGAAGACTGCGGGACAGGTGGCACAATTACTGCAGTGGCTGTTGGGACGAGTGTCGGTATTTGACTCCGGAGATCTGTGATGGCATCTTCAACGACTTGTAACCCTGTGGCAATTGACTCTGTTGTTTGAGCCAGTATCTGCGATACAATTTGTGCAACTGTACATCATAATAATAAATCGACAGTGGGAAAACCATTCTTAACGCATTAATGCTCAATATCTGACAATATTAAGTTCTAGCAGCTGCAAAAGTTGCTAAGCTAGGCATCACTTGCCACGTTGGACTATGGCAATTGCTGACAGCTGGACATAGCTCAACAGACAAAAAGCTCAGCTACTGCAGAGGGACCGCGCGATGAGCTATGTTAGTAAATTCATGCTATGTTTCACGAGCTATGGGAGTTACAAAGGTTTCAAACAGCAAAAGGTCCTTCACAAAAGTCAATGACCACTCTAGCTTTAGCCATTCTGGAGATATGACTGGTGCCCAATAACATTTAAATGATTCACATGACCTGACCACGCCCCTTTCAGAGATGGCTAGCCATCCATGGGGTAGCACTTGCTATGATCAACCTGTCTAGTGTTCCATAGTAACTACGTCTCTAATTGTCTCTTATCTTGCACCGTTTCTGAGATATTGGTCGAAAATCGCCAATTGTAACCTACCCCACGTGCCCTCGTAGGGGGTGACCCCATTGGAATTTCACAAAGATTTTTGGCATTAGAAAACTAGATTCGCTGGGCTATCGTACGGCGTTATTCACGTGATCCTACGTTTAGCCGTTTTTGTACAGTGTTGGCCTGTGATGGACAGATGGACGGACAGACACGACGACAGCATATACCACTCTGGCATAGCGTCGACAGACAAACCACGCCACGTGCGACATCCCGCATCTTATGCCTGTGATGCGGCCTAAAAATGAAGCCTTATATTGTTTCAGCAGATATCTAGAGGTAATATACAGCATACACTCACCTGTACAGAATCCGTAACATTCGAAGTTGCCTGGTTGAGAGCCTTCTTCGTGAAATTCAGTTCCGCTGCCAGCAACGCAATGTCGTTCGTCTGGTTTGCATCCTGAAAATGTCAAAATATGCACTGATACCAGTATCGCACAAATACTATATACAAGAGGCGACAGTGATATAATTTCTTCATTCCTATCTATGCCAGCTATTCTGGCCGCCATGATGTGGGGCAGGGAAATGTAAACACTTTAAGTCGTGTTAGTTTGATATCGCTTTCTGGTGCTAGCACCAAGCTTCTCTTAAACCTACTTATCCAATTTTTACTGGCTCGCCTAGTTCACGTCAATGTTGTTATATTACCACACCTGTACTCCTGCGATTAATGGCCATTTCCAGGTAAATCCGAGTCAGCCATTTCCTCCTTTTTCTCCCCACTTATTATCTGCCCCATAGCTATAGCATATAGCATGGGACAGATGATAAAACCGTTTTGCGTCTTTGCGAGAGTGTCTGTCCATCTGTGGACACTCTCATGGTCGCATTTATTCGTCGATTTTCACCAAATTGGACACAGACGAGTAAACCCGCAAAAGTAAGAACGAGTTCGTTGGGGGTCAATATCGCCCCACCCCTTCCCTTATTTTCCCCCAACAAAACCCCAATTTTGGGAATAGGCGTTTTCAAGCCACACTCACGAAATCGAAAAACGCGCATATTATCAAAACTACTGCATCGATT
>Ga0209363_1002124_pt1 | contig 10200 bp, 8 predicted proteins | sample WorMetexBAHAMAS3_FD_187385 | JGI IMG/M metagenome (GOLD analysis project Ga0209363, IMG submission 187385) | Marine gutless worms symbiont microbial communities from Max Planck institute for Marine Microbiology, Germany - Inanidrilus exumae... | ecosystem: Host-associated > Annelida > Digestive... | reverse complement strand
GCAAAGACCTATAGAGGTAGCCACCGGCTAGCGGCCAACACAAGTCATTCACGACGTTCGTTCGTTCGCCCTGTGACTGAAGTGATGCACGTAACTGCAAAATTTCCAACCGTTATAAACCGTCACCAGAAACCGCGAATCGGCGCATTTCATGGCATTACCAGTTTCCGAAATTGCAACATTTTTATAGAAATCAGTAAAACGTATTCTATATCATAACAGCAATCGTACTAGACAAACCAGTGTTATTTTTCTTTTATGCAGAAAAACATAAGCAGACTATGTAGGCTATGCATATATTATAAATGACCATGGGACGTATGACAGCAAAAGCAATACCATTATCAAATGTAGCTAGCTTGTTGTAGATAGGTTACTACAATTTATTGCACTGTAACTAAAACATTGACGCTATCGAAAATGTTGACAGCAATATTAAATTCAATATTAAAGGTACAGTAGTATTTGTCAGGGATCGAGACTAACCCAAAGTAACTCTAGAAATCTAGGCAAATTAAACAAAGAAAACCAAATTTGTAGCATTATAGGGGGTTTTCAATGTTACTTTTGCTACGTTACTTCAACTATTTTGTTACTGTGTGTCGGATGCTTTTAGCTCTCTGGCTTTTAGCAGCCAAAATATATATATACACACACAGTAGTCACTAACTAGTATGTTCTAGTGAATTTCAGTATTCTGCATATTGCAATACCGCGGTATTAGTACCGTTAAAAAACTCGGCGCCTGTCTACGTGGGTGGTCTGAAGATCAATACCGACCGACCTACAGTCAATCCAGCACTGGCAAAGCCTTGGGATGCCCAATTCATCTCGCTATCGTTCAGCGTGGACCTTTTATGACTATCAGTGCCATCTGGCAACGCAATATCCACTCCTAGCCCAGTGTGACATCTAGACGGCTATTATCACTGATTCCGGCTTTTTGCTCGGACTAATCGGCGCGTTATAAATTCGTTTTGTATTTATGCTGAATTCAAAGGGAAGTCAAATAAAAGCGTCCAACAACGAAGTTACAGAATCAGTAAATCAAATTTCTGTACAGCTATCCAAACAAATTTCAGTGAAGTATATTTGTGAAGAAATCACGGGACCATGTTTCAAATCTAGGTCGCCCACTCCCACGTAGTAAAAAAGGTAAAAAGGTTTCCCATACTCGTTACCGATCGACGACTGTTGGGCGCGGAGCTGATCCCGATATACAGACAGACGGCCCGTAGGGGACTATAAATCATTCACCTGGCGGTAGGCTCCGCCAGGCCTGCGGTTACCTTCCCAGCCGCACAGCATCACCGCCCCTTGGCTGGTACCAAGTTATACTGCTTGGTGACCGAGGCACATAGGTATGAACAACTTGCCCAAGGTTGTTGCAAAGCTTTTCCCCCGAGTAGGATTTGAACCCACGAGGCCACGACCTGTTGATCGTAAGTCCAACACTCTACCCGTTGCGCAACCTATTTACACGTAGTAGAGAAGGCAAACTAATGTTTTTGTGCAGTCTTTTTTTCTTTCATGTTTACACCTCAAATCTCGGCGATGTGTCAAAGGAGATCAGTGCAATTGTTGTGGATATATGTTGCACAGCTGAGAGTTTAATAAGCAAATATCAGTTTCAATTCATTAAACGTTTAATCATTTGTTTGTATTGATGTCTCACATCCGTGAGTTACCTGTAGATTATGTTATGTTTTACGGTGTTTATCCTGGCACGGGGCAAAACTAGGGGTGATGAAAAATTTAGTCGTCTTCTCCAAGTGTCGCCAGTCACACAAGAAAGGGCAACCTCACTTTGGGACGTGAACTAACATCTCTAGTTATCTCTGAAATGAAGGGGCCCCATACCTCTGTAACCCCAAATAACATCTACAGGGTCTCTCCTTTCCACCAGCATTAATGATTTGGGACATCTTTCTTCCAAAAAATGCATTACGAAATTTTCTAATAATCTTGGTGCGCACCAAGTCAATCCACGATTTTGGCTTTTAAGTGACAGATGGGCGGATACATAGTCAACAAAAACACGACCATCTATCTACCTGTATACTGAACCACTAAGTAGACGCATAAATGTCCCTTGAGACATAATTGAAGTGTGCTGATTGCTGAATTTGGTAATAATCGGTGCAAAATAGTGGAAATGGTTCCTTACAAATCGGTCTACAGCAGCTATGTTCTGTCACTGGCAGTAAGCATATTTCAACAGCGAGGCAGAATGAGGACGTCAGTTTGGGGACTTGAGTCAAATTAGATTAAAACATAAGCAGGAAATGTCTTAAGCCAAGATCTGAATTCAGTCAGTCAGTGGAGGACTTTGGCAAACTGATCTACAGATCCAGCCCAGGCGGCAGATGCTGAAGACAACGGACAAAGTTCGTCGTGCTGATGTGTGTGAGCTCTCAGTGCAAAGTCAACGCTAGAACGGGCGTAACGTAAGGGGCGCAACGTCGTGAATGCACACAGAAGAAACCCCTGACTGGGTCTGGATAAATTTTCCACAACATAATCATCTCGGTCACCTTCATCATCCTCTCTAAAAATAACTGATCGCTCCTTTCGTTATGCTTCACCTGGTCTCTGGAATCAACTCCATTTATCTCTTCGTCAACCTCATTCTGGTACCAGTTCCTCCATTTCCGACTCACCTACTCCTTCACCTATCACTTCTTCCTCTTCTGATTCACCACTCTACTCATCCATTACTCCCTCTCTCTTTCACTCCCGGCTTAAAACCTACCTGTTTCACAAATCCTCAAACTTAAGTTTACATAGGTGACAGGCAACAGCAACAAAGTAATAAATTCATTTTTTGGAGAAATCAACGGACGTTCACGATTGCATATAATCATTATAATGTAACCAATGTTCACACCTCCATGATAGAAAGAACTAAACTGAATTCAACTAAATGGCAGTTCACAGTTCTGAACATGTTCCATTCCGTCGCAGCAATGTGAACAGGACTTTAAGTAACTGAAATTCAAATTCAGTGCACAACAACTGAGCCAAAGTGCAGATTTCGTTAACGCGGAAGAGTTGCAGACACATGAAGTGCCTTAGCAATGAAAAACTCGGAATATTTTTATCATCTTAACGGTCCTCTAAAAACCACAATTTTACTACCTACCTATTTACCACCTCCATTTTGCGGCAGTATTCCTAGTAAACCTGGATTAGCCAGCTCCTCTCAGTGTTTTCCTCCCATTCTTGCCGCTGGCTGCGTCTAGCAAATAACGGGTATGCAACGGTCTGGCGTCCGTCCATCTGTCCCATGACCGCAAAGAACTCAATGCACGGAAACCGGCGGTCTGTCTGTTGTGCGTGGTTGATGTCTTGCGACAGTGGGGAAGTTACACAGAGAAAACCCGGAGCGATCCTGCATTTTAGCGGTCCCAGGTTTATACGCCATAAAATTACGATAGAAAACGTTCTATGAAAATCATTCCATGACCTCTATGAAAAAGTTTTGTCATGGTAATTCCACACTGGCAAAAACATCTTAAAACTCCCTGGAGACCCGGTCGCATTCCATGGTTAATCCATGGAGTTTTCCACAAGGAATTTCATGGAGTCACCACGGAGTTTCACGTGGTTTTGTCCCCGTCGAATTACCACGGAAAACGTCGTCTTCCATGGAATGATTTCCATGGAATGTTTTCCATGGTAATTCTACAGAGGATAAAACTTGGACCTCTAAAATGCAGGATAGCCAAACCCAGTGTTGCTACCATGACTACAGTGGCAGGACATTGCAGCGGGGAAAACCCAGCTGCGGTCTGTCTGAAGACAAACAGACTTGTTCTGGAAGCGAACGTTTGCAGCTAAGTGGTACAGGTTTTTCGGATGCTCTTCTTGTCACCCATTAAGCAGTGACAAAACACAGAATGACAGAAAGAAACACATCACTTATCTCTATGAACAGCGTAATACAAATTGATTACAAATACACAACTGAAGAAGGAACTAGCAGTAACACAAACTCAAACTCACGTATTGCCACTGCTGCGAGTAACTGGACTGCCACTTCCGGCTGTGGACAAGTCGGAAACAGAGGCTCAATGACATAATTAGCGAAGGTCAGAGCCACAACAGCAGCACTGCAAGGTCGTATGATCATACATTCGACCCACAGTCTCAGGAAAGCCGGAAACGGACCGAATGCCTCGAAGATGTATGCGTAGTCAGCTCCAGAGCGAACAATTGCAGTTCCAAGCTCAGTGTAGCAGTATGCACCTACCATGGAAAATAGACCACAAGCAAGCCAGATGATCAGAGACAGTCCGACCGATTCCACTTCCTGAACCACACCTTTTGGACTTATAAATATCCCGGAGCCGATAATACTGCCAACAATGACTGTGATGCCGTTAAGAAGAGTGATCTTTGGTTTGAGCTTCACTACGTCATCATTGATGACAGTTGTGATGTCTTTGTCTGCGGCGTCATCAGCAGCAGGGTCAGCATCTGCTGGTTTAGCTGCATCATTTAGCAGCTGTTTCTCAACTCCGTCAGCTGTTGTTGGCCCTGCTGTCGCCGTTTCATCTTTATCCATTTTACTGCAAAACACCGTGCAAACACATTCTCTGAACCTGTCTAAGCTTGAACAGGTTGACAGCACTGTCAAATTTTGCACGTTGATGTTAACACTTGTTAACATCACCGTGCAAAATTTGACGCCGATAGCTTTATTATCGGCGGAGAAATCCGTAAATGTACAAAATTACACACAAACAAACAGTAACCGATATATCTACACCTTGCATGTGTGGATAATAGCGTCAACTGTCGGACTACTGCCTGCGGACGTCGGTTAAGTTAGCACCAGTGGCGGTGTGGCGTAGTGGTAGCGTCGTTTACCTACGCTGATCCCGGTTAGTACTGGGATGGGTGACAATGTATGGGTTCGACTCCCGGAGGCGGCACTTTATTTCGGCATGTAATCAAACCACCCAGGTCGACTCAGCGTTCTACCCTCCGTGGGACGGTAAATCCGCATCCGCATACCGTTGGTGCTAACTTAACGGACGTGCCATGGCCCATGCGGTGTATCGTTATGACACGTGCCGACGTTGATCCGTCGCTGCAAGCACGTGACGTGACAATACAATACCATTCCCAAACAGATCAGTCACGCACCTTACGGTTACCTTCAGCCGAAATAATTACGATGTAAACCAGTAAATATTTGAACTACCACTGCGTTCAGTAAAACAAAGCCATAGCAACGCACTCTCAAAACACCAACATCAAAACTCGAAAACGTTTCTAGCACTCCGCAGTCACGCCTACAACAGCCGGACGGCTCAGGTCGCACTCACTGTGCTGTTTCACTTTTAATGTGTCGACTCATTGGCGAAAATCAGCAAAAATGGAGCTCTTTGAACACGTTCTGGCGATGAACAGTGCCGACACATCGTGTCGACTCCGTAATTCTGGCGCCGGCTGCGATTGGTTGTACTAGATGGGCGGGGCAGTTGAGGTCTGGATGACGTAATTGCATGACGCAACAATACCCTCCATTGACACCCACTGCTTTGCCAGTGTGATAGGCGCTACAGAATATGATTGACACCGCTTAGGGTTAGTGAGCTGCAGCATTACGCATTTTAGGTACCCGATCGCAATTACCGAGTACCCTTACCCATATGTAAATTTGATTTATTAAGTAAGTAAATGTAAAAAAGACAATGCTATGTGTGCACTGCGCAGCAATACTACTGGAAATCGAACGACGAGCTTTGTAAAGTGAAAGTAATGATAAACAGACGCAAATATAAGTCAAAATTGGACTTGGTGGTTCTTATGGTGGTATTTATATAATCATGGCTTCATGGCGTAAAACCGGATACATGTACTCATTACCGGATTTGGACCGGGTAATAAATTTTGGAACCGAATGCGGGTACACGGTTCTGGCTAACAATTCAGCTATACACAGAGGGACTGCGTGACACGCTATTGTAGTAAATCGGTGCCATGTTTCACGAGCTATGGAAAGGGAACCCAGGCGCCTATCGAGACGAAGGCCCGCTAACCAAAATCCTAAATACTCCACTGATAGAAACTAGAAAGCCAACCGCAATTCGCATTCATTCTTTCAGCTTTCATCTTTTGTGATTTTTCTTTAGTATGCATACATAGGCACTATTCTGACAACTAGATAATATTTTTTATTTTGTTTTTGTTTTTCTATAACAAAACCACATGTTGTGTGAATATTCGAATCGAATGCCACTGTTCATGTTCAACACAATTTAAATTAACCTAATTAGCATGCTCTGGACTAACAAATTACTCGGCTGGCGCAGCCATATAGACATGAGTCGACTCTATGCAGTTAAACGACACAGTGTGGTTGAGTTAAGTACTGGTGATGGGCGATACTGAAACGTTTGTCTGCGATAAATACCGTGCAAAAGTACCGCGGTACTAGGTACTGCGTCGCAAAACTCGCAATGCAAAAAACATTAATCTTAGTATAAGCACAAATCTGATTATTACTAATTTTTAGCCAATAATGTTAAATGTCGCATTGTCGCTATTGTCGTCAGGCATTGACAATGCTGCTAGAGCCTAAAGGTACTGAATATGCGTTCAGACACGACTCTAGTCGGCGTCGCAGCCGTGACCAAGTATTTTTGGCGAGTTTTGCAAAAGCTAAAATCACAATAATTCATTTTACCGCCACTGACAACGGCCATCACTCATCAGTGATTAACTGCAGCCCCTTGTACTGTGTAGCTGGTCGTATCACAAAAAAACTCGTTCTGCAGCATGCTGGATGCTGTAAATTACTCACCTTGTACTTGCTATGCTCGAGGTTGAATGAGATAGCCCCTATATTGCTTCTTATCTGCCTGAAATTCACCAGCTACATTCTGCAATACCTTTTTTTTCCCCTTAATGTAGGTTGGGCCTTCATTTGCCGGCTCATCGTCTGTAAGTATGTAAGACCGAGTAACGTACTGTAGTGTAGGCTATAGCGCATGGCGCTGTGTGCTTGATGTTTAAAGAAGTTTATGTCGTAGAACTAATTAAAAAACTTTTTTAAAACAAAAAATGCTTTTACTTTTAATAAATTTACAAATTAACACTTTCAAAGTAGTTTAGATAAGTTCTGGTCTAATCAGGAAGTGCTGTTACACCATAATTAGCAGATCTCCATGGCATGTGCAACCGTAGTATTATAATACTTATAAAAGTTTTTGTATTAATTATGTGCTATTTTTATTTTTATGTTATCGGATACATGCCTTTGTGGCCTGCTTCCGTTTTCTCAATGTAGTAGTAGTAGTAGTAGTAGTAATAATTCTTTAATAATGTGAATGATGTGATAATACATGACGGTAATAGTTCCGCGATATTTATGGTATCGTGGTTTTAAATAGTACCGGAAAGTGCCATTGCTTTATTAGCACCGCGGTATACCGTTGATATGTTAATTCCGACCCTCACTATCAAGTAGTATGCCGAAGGGGCGTGGCCTAGAAGGGCGTGTCTGTTTATTTATCAGAAATGTGTGAAATACTTTCGTTCGAAAACACATTAGGTTATAGCGTAGTTCGGCCGATAAGTAACTGAGAGGTTCGTGATTTTTATGGGGTGTCTTAGGATCGAAGCAACGAGAATATCAATCTCACGTGCTTTCTGTCAGATTTCTCGTGTAATGTTTATAGGCCTATAAAGGCCTGAGGCGCATTTGTTTAGTAGCTGCTACGCGTGAACACCGTTTTTGGCCCCGTACAGTTAATCCATTATTCGTCCTAAGCATAGCTTCGAGGCGAATAATTACTCTCGTACTGTCGTACTCAACTACATTTTTAACTTACACTTATTACCTCTGTGAGGAACGTTACTCATTGTCAAGCTAGGTGCCACAACTGTTATCAGCTTAAGACGAATTTGGTGTTATTAATATTATTAGCAATTTTACCACCGAAGTTACTGTTGATGGTAAGACAGTGATGAAGGAGATAATAAGTATGTACCTCTTCACAACAATTACACTGTTGTACTCTGTGACAAAAGTATTGCCCAAAGAAACTTATATATATTACCTGTATTTTCTCTACTCTCCTCCTTACCAATCCTGCTCTACATCAGTTTCATGTACAGGCAACTTAGAGTGTCACTGGCATAGCAGCTTTGTCTGTCGCTAACTATTCCCTTACCTATCACTTCTTCCTCTTTTGATTCACCACTCTGCTCAACCATAACTCCCTCTCTTTCACTACCAGCTTAAAACCTACCTTTTCACAAATCCTTCCACCCGTAGTTTTCACTTCTTCCTTCTGACTGCTTTCACTGACTATTGCCCAGACCGTTTCTTCTGTGCCACTTGGTTTGGTTTTTAGTTTTTCATTATTTTTTGTTTCTGTGCCTTGTGCTACATTAAGCTAGCCATAGCATCAGCTTTTGAGTGCATGTAAATATACCGTATCGTATCGTCACTGTTAGACTTACACAGAACAAATAGAGTATCAGTCTGAGTTGTGTTTTGCAGTGAAATGGATAAAGGCAGAACGGTGAACACAGATCCTACAGTAGCCAACAGCGTTGAGAATCAGCTGCTAAATGATGCCGCTAAACCAGCTTATGCTGCTACTGCTGATGCCACGGCAAAAGACATAAAAGCTGATGAAGATATTGTGAAGCTGAAACCAAAGATCACTCTTATTAATGGCATCACAGTCATTGTTGGCAGTATTATTGGCTCCGGGATCTTTGTTAGTCCAAAAGGTGTGGTTCAGGAAGTGGGATCGGTCGGACTGTCTCTGATCATCTGGCTTGCTTGTGGTCTATTTTCCATGGTAGGTGCATACTGCTATACTGAGCTTGGAACTGCAATTGTTCGCTCTGGAGCTGACTACGCATACATTTTTGAGGCATTCGGTCCGTTCCTGGCTTTCCTGAGACTGTGGGTCGAATGTATGATAGTACGACCTTGTGCTGCCGCGATTGTGGCTCTGACCTTCGCTAACTACGTCATTGAGCCTCTGTTTCCAACTTGTCCACAGCCGGAAGTGGCAGTTCGGTTACTAGCAGCAGTGGCAATACGTGAGTTTGCGTTGCTAATTTATTGTAATGATGACAACACTGGCTTATCATAATCTGTACAACTAAGTTGTTAATGGCGAAAACTGTGTTAAAATCTTTACATTTTGAAATCATGTGTTAAATTATGAGTAACTTCCGTGCATAGTAGGTTGGTAGTTTGTTACGTATAAATAAGTAACTTAGCAGACATTTGCTGCTGCAGGCATTTAACCAGTAGACGGGCTGTTTAGCACTACAGTACCTCACATTCACTTCTGCACCAGGACAGTGTGAGAAGAGAAAGGAGAAGGGAAAGTTGAGTGCACTGCACAATAAGCACCTAGTTGCTTTTTATTTGCAGTTCATCTATGAACGTTCCTGCCATGGTTTTATGTGATATCTGGCATTGACCGTTTCGATGGGTAGCATGCTCACAAGTGTGAAGTGATATGCAGCCTACTGTCACAGATATTTGGAGAATTTCTTCTTCTCTGAAATGGTACCAAAATCTTTCAAATTAACTGATTTTAAAGATTTTTGCACCAGTGTAGAAAGGCAATGTAATTCGGCCTGATATGACAGACTTATTACTGCAGGTACTAAATGGCAACTGAAACCAAAAAGAACGTGCTGTGCTATACGAATGCAGAACTTTTTTTCAATAATATTAGAATATTTTAGAAAAATGTTGAATATTGATGGGGCATGTTTGGTTGACTAAAACGTGCACAGCATTTTGCGGTAAATTAATAGGCAGAAAATTTGCTTAATGGAGAATGACAGGGCTGCACCTAATGGCGCACTTCGTATTATTTATCCACCAACCATCGGCATGCCATATATCTTTGCACTTACTTTTCCGAAATTGCCTTCTCTCCACGATCGCCACGAACACAAATAGACAATTTTTGTGATCTATATCTTCCTCTTGCATTTCCTCCTTACTTCCTATCCCCACAAACCATGACGTTACTTCCAGGTTGCAAGCTGCATCTGTCTATCCACGTACATGCACAAAAAGTTACACATCCTTCATCAACTATTCTTTATTGTATTATCAGTAACCGGTGTCATTTGTGATTTTGGATGTTTTATTACTTTTTTGTTATTTTTGTGTATTGCACATTATCATTTTATTATTGTTCTAAT